>Ga0302320_10006927_pt1 | contig 25028 bp, 25 predicted proteins | sample Bog_T0_3_FD_202130 | JGI IMG/M metagenome (GOLD analysis project Ga0302320, IMG submission 202130) | Peat permafrost microbial communities from Stordalen Mire near Abisko, Sweden - Bog_T0_3 | ecosystem: Environmental > Terrestrial > Soil > Wetlands > Peat | place: Sweden: Abisko, Stordalen Mire...
AAGCCCTTCTCCGCCGGGATCGTTCTTGCTCCGGCGAGCAGGTGTTCGAGAGCAGAATGATCCGCACCCTCTGGATGGCTACCCTTGAGTGGCTGCTCCAGTTGCTGGGGATCACCCAGAAGCACAAGGTTTTTTGCAGCCTGTGAGAGAGCTAGCACGTTCGCTAGCGACATCTGACCGGCTTCATCCACGAAGAGTACATCCACGGCTTCGAAATAATCCTCGCGTGACCACATCCAGGCGGTCCCCGCGACGACGTGAGCGCCGCTGTGCAACTCAGCGAGCGGCTCCGCGTTGTCCGTGGTCAAAAAGATGCCGGGCGGTTCCTCCTCAGGCATCTCGCTCACCTTTTGCACGCACCGCAGGTCCTGGAGGGAGAATTCCGGGGCTGCTTCGATCACATCATCGAGGAGCTTCCGTATGACCTTGTGGCTCATCGCCGTGATGCCAACCTTCTTGCCCAGTCGGACCAGTTCGCAAATCATGCGCGCACCGGTAAATGTCTTGCCTGCGCCCGGCGGTCCTTGAAGAGCCAAGACGGAATTATCAAGTTGCACTACAATTCGCTTTGCCGCGTCTACGGTTGATTCTCCGGCGTCTACCGCCGGCCCATTCCCTTCGAGGAGGCGAGGGGAGTGACGCAGCAGGAGATCCCGCGCGGCCCGATAAGGCCCGGCGGACTCGACGCCATTCACATTCACCCAAGCGCCAAGCCGGAAAAGTGCGTCCGCCAGTACATCGTTCTTGGGACCTCTTGCATCCACGAACAGCGACGCAGGGTGAACTTCGGCAGTCTTCTTCATTTTCTTGATATCGACAGTCCGCGCAGCGACGTCGATTGCAACGACTTCGCCGATCTTTTCGCCGCGCTCGCAGACCACGTCTCCGGAGCGAACATCGGTTTCCTGTTTCTCGAAGCGATAGCGATCCGTGGGAATCCGTCGCAGCACTTCGATAGTCCCGACATATTCTAAACCGGAGATGGCCGAACGCTCATCGAGGAGTTCCTCATCCGTGAGATCCTTCAGCCGGAAATACTCCCACCAGTCTGCCTTGGACTCCCGGCGATGCCAGTCGAGCAAATTGGCAAGAAGCCAGCGCGCGGCCTCTTCAGCGTTTCGAGTTTCCGGGTCAGCTGGGATATCTCTCATCAGCGATTCCGCAAGGGAGGTGCTTTGCTGTTGCCGTTCGCTCACTGCTTCAGGGGGAGCCCCTTCTGACATGACAGGACGCGAGAGTTGTCGACCTGCACGTTCTTGTTGCAGCCGTTCCCATTCCAGCCAGTCCCGCAGCGACAGCGTCGAAAAGCAATCGTCGGCGTTATAGACCACGATTGCCTCTTTGACAGATTCAGCTACGTCGGCGGTTCGTCCCATTTCCAGGCCATGCTGCATGCGACGCATCGCGTGCCCCGCGTCCTCCAGTGGCATTTTGCGCTTGAAGCCATGAAACACCTCCAGCGCTTTGAGCGAGTATTGCTCCACACTGGCCCTAACCGACCGCTTCAAGACGGTGTGAAGGTCAATGAACAGTTTTGCCCGGAGCATCCGGTCGATCTCGTCCTCGCATACGCCATAGCGGCCCATCAGCCTCTTAACTGCGGACGGCTCGTAAGGCGCGAAATGATAAACGTGCATCGACGGATGACGCGTCCATCGATCCATCACCGTTTCCACAAACCACTGAAATGCCGCTTTTTCATCGGCCGGGGTGAGCGCCCAGCGGCAGTCGTATTTTGCCTGTCCTTCAGCATTCGCCAGGACAAGCCCAAACAAATACTCCCGCCCGCTCAGCCCAACGAACGGATCACCCTCTAGATCGAAGAACACGTCCCCCTCCGAGGGTTCTGGCAAAAGACAGAGCCCGTGTTCTTCGGTAATTTCAAGGATCTCGTGCACCGGGCGGTGTTGTTCGCGCCCTGCTACCTGGATGCGCGCCTGCTCGCGGACGCGCACGTAGCTGTCGCGTGAACCGTGATCGGGGCGTTCCCGGATTGGCAACGGAAACCGCGCAAGATCCACGACCGTTGTGGTGTCCCAGATCCGGAGTTGCTTGCGCTGCAATCGGCTGATCCCTGCCACCAGCGACAGATGGTCATCCTTCCGGCGCTCCGTTTCGCAGTCCGGCCGCCATCGGCACACTTCGCAGTGTGGAGTCGGTTCTGGGTAGGTTTCGGAACCTCGCCCGTCCTCACTGACGGCCGTCTCCAGACGTGCCTTCACATATCGGTAATACGCTGCATAATCCAGCACCCGGTACTGCTCCGGGTGAAAAGACTCGCCCGGCGGGACCACGTACATCGACTCCGGCAGCACTCCCTGGACCGCTTCGAGGAGTTCGCAGTAGAGAGATAACTGGAGAATTGTGGCGGCTTTAGTCTCGCGAGCGAGCTTGCAATCGTAAACTTCATAAGTCCAGCCGCCAAGTTTGCTCGGGCGCTCCACTCGCCGCAAGACATCCGCCCGCCCAAACCAGTTGCCTTCGGCCAGGGCTGCTTGAACAATAACGTCCGGCCCCTTTTTCAAAGCAGCACCAGTCTCAAAAACGGCTCTTTCGTCATTCCCAACGTCCCGAAGGTTGACAATTGAAAGGCCCTGCGATTCTAGGTGCAGGATATAAGCGTCTTCATGAGCGATACCCCGTTGTTGCAAAACCCAAGCATCCGGTGAGTGCCACGTCGAGGGCGAACGCTTGCCAACTGCGACGGCCAGATCCAGGGCAGTCAAGTGCCGGCACGCAAGATGATTGCTTAAATCACTTGCTGAAAGTCTAAGATTTGGAGAACGGTACTTCATAAAGGTAGTCCACGACAATATGCATGCACTTCCCGTCGTGGTCGTCAATGGCCACTAACGGGTGTCTTCTGTGATTTCTCTTCCTGTTCACCGAGCGCCGATGCAACTTCAGCGACGAGCCCCATCGCCTCGCCGCAATCACCGTATCCGGCGAAACGATTCGCTTGGCAGACATCGCATTTGTCATTGTGATTTCTGGCTGACCCGATCGCCTTCATATTGTAGGTGACTAAATTCTCTGCGAGTGTCACCGGCAGCGGGGTTCGCAAGAAGGGTTGGAGCAGATGCCGAAGAAGCATAACGCCGGCACTGGCGGCCCTCATATTAAGGTCCATTACAGCGGCTTGGTTGATCAACAGATCATCACAGTACCCGAGAGCGACCTTCCGTTTCCGCTCAGCGCCAGTCAACGATTCAAAAGCTAACCGTCGAGGCGTAACTAATCCAGTGCACCGCAGACACGAGCGGCCAGGGGCGACGTAGTTCACCCGAGCGTCCGTCGATACGATTCCTTCCAGATCCCCTCCGATCTCGGCCCCCACGTCAATGTAAGGGACGGTGTGTTGATGGGCGTATTTGCACAGGAGCATTCGCGGATAATCTTTATCGACGCATCCGAACAGGAGGTCAGCCTCGTTTAGCCGCTCCAGCACAGTATTGTCCAGGACTGAGCCTACGATTGGCACCACCTCGCAGCCAAGACCCAGGCCCTCGATTCCTCGCTTCAGAACTTCCGCCTTCGGACGGCGATGCGCTACATCATCCGTCGTGGCATGCAGGATGCGGTTAAGATTTACGATCTTTACGACATCATGATCGATGAGAAGAATCCGCCTGCACCCAGCTCGTGCCAGGAGTTCACAAACCAAAGATCCCGTGCCGCTCGCCCCGATGACCGCTACGGTCATTCCAGAGAGCAGAGCGAGGGCGCCATGGCCGGTTAGCGCAGTGGCGCGGTCGAAAATTTCGGACGGTGGAGGAAATGGATTTGGCGGTCGCCCATCTAACGGAAGATACTGCACCCCTTCACCCACGATGATCAGGCGCGCAGCGGCCACTTGCTCTTTCGGCGACGGCCACAATCTGCCCTTCTGCGATTTCTCTCCAAACACGACGCTGCTCAGCAAGGTGCCCGGCCAGAGCTCTTGCAAATTTTCGACCAGCAGAGGGTCCTGTTCATTGTCATACCAGGAGAACCCGACTTCCAATGTTGCGAGAGGGTGGGTGTGAAAGGTTATCAAGCCCGCCAAACCGGCTTTCCGTGCGGCTATATGCGCTCGCCTCAGGTAGCGGGAAGTGAACGTCAACGCACTGTTGGGTTGCGCCAGTACTTCGCCGGGCTCCGGCCAGAGTATTTGGGCAACGATTAACTCTCGTAGCCTGTCTCCGGTCGAGCGCCTTCCCAAGAGACCGATTGCACCGACTTCCGTGTCTCTTCGCCCACGGAACGAGTGCGCACAATGCTTGCGAAGGCGCGACCAGTCGGATTCCCGGATGCGAAGATCAAACTCTGGCATTGACGGCTCCACGTGCAAGGAAGAATCCTCGGCAATGAAAAATGTGACTTTCAATGTTATCGATTCCAGCCTGGAATGCCTTGCCGTCCGGGTAATGCCAGGAAACTGCCCGCCATTGCTGGCCCCCCAGAGTCAGTGGTTGTCCGTTCACGCGGTTATGTTCACCATTGTTGAAAGAGTAGGGGACGGCGATGTAAAAGCCGTCGAGTCCTGTGCCGAGATCATAGGCAAGCGGAATGGCGATGAGAATATCGTAGGTGGAACGGTCCCACGGCGGGTTCGGGGCCGTGATGCCCCGAATCCACGCATAGGGTTGTGCGCTGTCCATCACTAGGGCGATGGCGGTCCCCGAAGCGGCGAGGCGTTCCATCTCTGACTTAGCGGTCGTGATATGCACCGTTCGCCTCCGCGCCGTATTTGCCATCGCGCTGCGCCTCAAAGCGTTGGCCACGATCCAGCTTGACTGGAGTGTCCGGCGGCAAGGGATCGACGCTGTCGGCAGGGTAATAGAGGCTGTATTGGTCGTACGGGAGGCCGGCCAGTGCGAGAATCCCTTTCGGACTCATCTCCTTCTCGGGGGCGATCCGCCAGCGCGTGTTGACTTCGATGGCGAGTACGAGCTCAATCGCGAAGTTGCGCGTCTTTTCCCCGTGCCGGAGAAAATCTCCGACGCTGGTGCCCAGATCCAGGGGCTCCCCCACGCGGTGATGCTCGTAGACCCCACGGAGCCGGTCAAGTGGGGTGTGCGGGTTGGGCAGCAGCTTCACATCCAGCTTCCTGGCCGCCTCATCCAACACCTCCAACAAGACCGCTTCCCGGTTAACGCGAAAATGCCTGGGCTCGTGATCGGGATGGTGAAGGACTACTGCCCTGACTTCTACCTCTCGGTCACCCTCATCCAAGCCGTGCCCTCTCAATGCGGCTTCCGAGACGACGCTATTCTGTTCAATATTCAATGGTTCTTGCATTTTGTCTCCTTGCGCTTGGAAGCGCCTTGTTGAATCTATAGCCATAATATACATAAAAAATGGCCATGTCAAGTATGTTTTGCGTTGACTTCTGGTGGTCTTTTTGTATACTGGATTTAAAGAGGTGCTGCAGATGGCTGAAAAGCGGACGATGACCCTGAATCTCACAGACGAGGAGATGAAAGCGCTTGATGCGCTCTCCAGCCGCTATGACATGAGCAAGACCGCCATCATCCGGAAGGCTCTCCGCATGTACCAGGTCATTGATACCCGACTTCAGAAGGGTGAAAAGCTGTTCATGGAGGATGAGGTGGAAAAGAAGAAGTCAGAGCTCTTGGTCCTGTGACTACCGCTCCCATTGCGATTGGCCTGCTCGACCTCCACAAAGGTGGCGTCGTCGATGCTTTCCTCCACTCGGAGCTCACCGAGGCACAAATACGCGCGGCTCAGGAAGAATGGGAACCCGTCCGTAAGGCGGCAATCGAGAGATTGCACGATGAAGGACATGCACTCGACAGCCTGCCGAAACACTGGGGATGGGACTGGAGAAGAAAGATCAGCCGATTGGGCGATCCGCTTCTCGGATTTTACGGAATCGAATGCGACGGGAAAATGCAGGGTTTGCTCGAAGTTGCCAAGGAAGGACACCTGGCCAGGCTTCCGGCTCAGAAGGGTAAGCCACTGATCTGCGTCAAGTACATCGAAGTGGCGGCATGGAATATGAAGTTGCTCGCGCCAATGCCCCGTTTTGGCGGTGTCGGCGCTCGGCTAATCAAGGCGGCCGTGGAACTGAGTTTAAGCGAAGACTGCAAGGGACGACTGGGGCTTCACTCCCTCCCGGGCGGCGACAAAGGCGGGCCTGAGTGGTTCTATGGTAATGTCTGCAAAATGGAGTCAATGGAAACCGAGCGCGATGGTGAAGGGCTTCTCTACTTTGAACTCACTCCAGAACGCGCTCAAGAATTCTTGAAAGGAGGAACAAAATGAGAACGCCCGAAGAAGACGCCTGGATCACGCAAAAAGCGGCGGAAGAGGATGGCGCACTCGTCTTGGCGGGAAGCATCAGGATGCCTGCTGTCGAAACAATGCCGGCCGTGACGAGCGATGTTCTCGCCGCGCGGCTATCGTTCGCCAGGTTCGTCCAGTTCGGCAGACTGAGACTTGGTCTAAGCATGGAACAGTTTGCCGGAAAGACCCAGATACCACTTAACGAGCTCGTATGTATCGAGGACGACGACAAATTCACTCCGTCGCTCCGGACGATTCATATGCTTGCCCAGTTCCTCAAGGTATCGCACGTCAAATTACTGACGCTGGCAGGCCTTGCCGAAGCAAGAGATTCGGGATTTAACGACGCAGCGGTGCGTTTCGCTGCAAAGTCCGAGCCGATTCGGAAACTAACACGTGAAGAGCAGGAAGCCTTCGACGAATTCGCACGATTTCTGAGCGCCCGTTGAAAAATATTCATCTTGACCCCTATTCCGCAGCGGACATCGACACTCAGGTCACGAAGATCCTTCGCGATTTGGGTAACCCCGAGCCACCCCTAAATCTTGACCATGTACGCGAACTGCTTCGGCTGGCGAAGGATTACTATTCCACGGCTGACGACAGTTTTTTTAAGCGCTGGATTCACTCTCTGAAGCTTGCAGGCAAGCAGATCGCTGAGCGCCCCGGATTTCTAAAGGACTTTGTCCAGACTTTTCGACTCGATGCGCTCTGCCTCTTTGACGAGAAGCGCATCCTCATTAGTACGGAACTCCCTACGCCGAAACAACGTTGGGCCGAAGGTCATGAAATCGGCCACGTGATCATTCCTTGGCACGGGCCAATCAGCTTAGGTGACGACAAGTACACACTGACGGCCAACTGCCACGAGACGATGGAGTCTGAGGCGAATTTCGCAGCCCGCAGGCTCCTTTTTCTGAGAGACAAATTCAAGCTCCGGGCACAATCTTCCGCGCCCGCGCTTTCTCACGTCATGGATCTGCACAAGGCCTTTGGCAATACGCTAACGACGACTTTCTATTCATTTGTCGAAACCCTTGACGTGCCGTCCTTTGGCCTTATCACAGGTCACCCTAAGCGCCCGTCAAAGAACTTTGATAGGAAGGAACCGTGCCGTCACTTCATTACGTCCCCTGGCTTTGAGACTCAATTCAAGAACGTAACGGACGCCGAACTCTACGCAATTATCGAAGGCTACTGCGGCTATGGAAAGTGGGATCTTGGAACAGCGGAGAAAGTGATCTCCGACTGCCGTAATGATCAATACGTGTTCCATATGGAAACTGTTTTTAATCATTATGACGCCCTGACGTTGGGAGTGCTGGTCCGCAAGCATGAACTAGTAATCACTGCGCCAGGTTAGCTACAAATTGCGAAACTCAGAGATTCACGACTTGAGCCTCGACAAGCAAGCTGTTTTGTGAATCACTCTAGGGCTACCGTTGAGTTGTTCCGACTGTCCTCTTGTCACGTCTCGAAGTACGTGATAATCCGGTTTATCGCGTGGAAATGATCATGATCGGCGCAGGAACCACATCTTGGCATAACCGCATCACCGTTTGCCCTCTTGTGTTCTAAGTGCATCTTGCAGGTTGTAGAGGGCGCGCTCGATTAGCTGATCTGTCACAGTGATTCCATTAACAGTGCGGCCTACAATAGAGCCACACAGGTGCACCCCGCGAAGGCCAGTGAGCCCTCCGAAAGTAATAGAATCTAATAATTCAAAATGCCCAGCTTCAACATCGGCCAAAACTTTAGGGCTAGTGGTTGGTATTGACGCGATGACGTGAAAAGGTATCTGTTTCGCCCAGTGCGTCAAGAGATCCGGCCCGAGCGTCGTTTTTTCAACTCGCGCGCCTGAAGCGATACGCTCGATGGCCCAAATGTAAAAGGCTAGAAACGGCGAATGCCGGTCAATGCACATCAGGGCGTTGCTAACCGCAGACCTCCGCGCCAAGACTCCGCGAGAATTGGTAAACAACCACAGTTCGCGATTTAAGACCACCTGACTATCGGGCGGAAACGACGGCCCATCGCCAAGCATGAAAACATCGTCGTCGACCCAAATTATACGGTCCACCGAGCTATCGTCGAAAATCTGTCGCATCCAATAAAGTCTCGCGGCGTCCGACGCGGTCGCGGTTGATACATCCAGGAGGACCGACCGCAGTTTCGGCGGAATCGTCCCAAAGAAGGCAGCATCTTCGGCAATCCGGTGGATGTATTGGTTTTCTTCCGCCCAGTGTTTTACACTCGATCTGCAGTCCGAAAGCCAGCCCGTCGAGGCAGCGCGATAGCTCTGAATGACCAGTGTCTGCGCCATCACGCTTCCGTTCCGGGACGCTCGCGGGTTTCCTGCCAAAATGCCATTGTCGCCCGTAACGCGAAGTCTTCATAAGCGGGTCGAATTCTGCCGGGATGGACTGCCAACCCCCAAGACTTCGTCGTGGCCATCGCAACCCGTGCGCGGTGATAAATCTGCAGCATGTTCCGCAGCGCTGGACCTGGCCATGCACACACATCCACGCACAGTTGGTCCTGCGGACGCTGGAGAGGGGGTGCCAACAACGAAATCGGAAGGGTGCCGACGGACGCTCGCCAAACGAGCGGCGGTACGTACCCGAAAGGCACCGAGAACCCAGCCACTTCGTATCCAGTAGCCAGCGAGAGGCGACGTACTGCTTGCAAAACCATTTCCGCAGAGTGAGGTAGTTGAGGTTTGTGATGCACCCCATGAAGCCATAAGCCATCTCCGGCTCCTAGAAAAGTAATCAGTGCAGGATCGCACTTCTCGCTCCGCACTGGAACGACGTGCCATTGAATTTGATATCCCAGGTCCCGGGCCAACTGAGCTGCCCGGAGCTCCAACGGTTTTATGCGAGTCGCGTCAATGTCGTCCAGACGAAGAATGGGGGCAAAGTCATCCATCCAACACTCTCCATAGTGAAGCATCTAGACCTACATTTACACCGGCTCGTTTGCGAATGTCAGCCGCGTCCCATCCCCGGGCGAGCTCAGTGGAGACGCAAGCAGCGATGGCGTCGCCGGCAACGGGGCTTGATACGGCAAACTTCTTGGAGGTGAGATAACCCACACGGCTTGCCACATCCTCAAAATCGGAGTGAGTGCCCGCAAGAACAAGGCGGCCACCTGCTGCGAGCACTTCCCAGCAAGTGTTATAGCCGGCACGGCCCACCAATATCGTGTCCCCGGTGATCCGCTGAGGTAAGTCCAAGGTTTCGGTAACCTCCCATGCTTTAGATGCCAGATTCGACGAACCATCGAGAAGCGGGCCGTAAGCGACGTGACAGCGGGTACCTGCCGATGCGATGGAAACTGCTGCACTGTGAAACGCATCGAGCATACGGGAAACGCTATTTGAAGGTTCGGCGCGGTGGTATTCGCCGCCGCCACCAAGGGAGAAGAGCACGTGTCTAGTGCTGTTGACTGGAGAAGGCGAATACCTAGCTACCGGACCGGCGATGAAAACGTTTCGACCTTGAAGCAAGTTCATCACGCGTTGATTCGAACCATAGAGTGCGAATACTTCGTCGGGAGAATGAGGTACAACAATAAGATCGAAGTCTCGATATGCTCGCTCTAGTAGGGACTCGACGCGATTGAGTGCAACAAGGCGCAGGATCAGCACAGTACGGATACCCCTAAAGCGTAGAATCCCGATCGATGGGATTGGCCAGTGCGTGTCACATATAACCATCTCCGGCTTGTACTTCGCGACGGCTCGCTCGAATCCGTGGTAGGCGATTCTTGCCCGCTGGGGAGGAGACAGATGTTCCGGTAGAAGTACGGTGTCGCCGGTAGGTCCGAGCAGTTGCGTCGCAAATTTCGAATTGCTGTAGAAACACATCTCAGTGTCAGGGTTAAGAACCCTCAGCCGATCCGCGAAAACGGAAAGGCGCACGACGTGCCCAAGGCCTACGCCGTTAATCGCGTAAAGAAGCACTCTCATCGCGTAACCCCACTCACCGATGCCCAGTTGAAACTCGCAGGCGCGCTTCGCTCCGCTTCGGCAACACGAAAATCAACTCCCTCCTCGACGATTGGCGAACGAAGATACTTTCTCACCCATTCAGCATTCGCCTCTTGCTCCGGGTTCGTCAATGGCATGACTAATCCTGGGACCCCTGCTGAAATATGCTCGCAACAGGAAGAATATCCTGCGCGAGTCAATGAAAAGCTGTACTCAGAAAGAACCGACGCAAGATTTCCGACATTGTGAACTAGACGCATCCGTGGTGGGATGCTCTTCAATTCGGTGTATGGGCCCACGTAGAAGTCGCAATCCCAGTCCGGTAAGCGGGCGAGAAGCGACGCGGCCTCAAGAACCAGTTCTTCGGCTGCGAAGCCCCCTCCGGAAACGGCAGCAAATCTTCGATTGCGGTGATGTGGTTCAGTGATGGAGCATTCCGGAAGAAGTAGACCCGTGTGAACGGGAGATATGCGAAGTGCTTTGGAGTAGCGTTGAACGTGGCATTTACCCCCACACACCGTCTCGCTGTGGTAGACAATCAATTGTGGTCCTCGAAGAAAGTTAAGGAGTTCCCTCCATTCTTCGATGTGGCGCGACGATAATGCGGGCACCCAACCCGTGTGTCCGACAATGATCTGCGGCCATGGTCGAGCGAGTGCCGGAAGAAGCCTGAATACTACCTCGGCGCGTCGAAACGGAACGGTGTCGAGCAGCAACACGTCGAGTTGCGGCAATCTGGCGGAGTTTAGTGGAACAAGTTCCATCCATTCATCGAAGAAAGAAAAGCGGCGCAACACAGCTTCTTGGTCTGTAAGCACCAAAAGCCGCTCAAGAGGCAACTGAGCGCGCGCCGCACGGGCGAGCGAACGAGCCACCGACGCGTGCCCCATGCTATGATCCGCGCAGCAGGCGATGCCAAGTCTCACAAACGGAACTCCGTCACCGATAAAGGAAACCTATCAAGCTCATGCTTTACCGGTCTCGACCAAAAATTCCTCCGTAAAAGCCCCTCCAGGGGAGACGCGAGCCTGGTGGCACTTCCAGTGCGTACCAGCAGAATGCGCCCGCTCGCAGCCTGCACTCTCGTTACAAGAGCCTTCCCTTCGCCTTGTGGAACATAGTAATCCACATCTTTCAAGAGAACGGTTAAATTCGGAGGAAATGATATAGAACTCTCGATGGTTCCCTCCGAGATCGCCGAAGCGTACATCGGCCAACGCTTGCGGCCCGCCACGATAGCTGCTCGGGAAATATCTATCCCGACTGACGGAATTCCCAAATCTCTCAAAAGGGCAACAGTATCGCCGCGACCGCAGCCAACGTCCAACACCGCGCCCCAGTCCACCTGATCCTTGAGCATTAGGTCCGCCAGCATCAGATTTGCAACCCACCGGCGGAAGTTGGCATGGCCCCATGGGTCGTCGAAGCGCCCGTAAAGAGATTCAAAGTGCTTTTGCGTGTCACTTAGAGCTCGGATGGTGTGATTCGGGGGCTCATCACGAAACCCAATTTGCAAGGACTCAGCGATCCAGGGTGAGCCGTCAAGACGCATGCACAGAAGAAGCCGTGTTTGCGGTTTTACAAGTAGTGAGCCTTGATCCGCAGAGGCAATCTCAACTTGCGCTGAAATCTGCGCCCAGTGCCGTGGATCAAGCCCTCGCAATTGAACGGATATCGCCTTGTCTGGAGGCTGCACGGCCATCCAAACAGATTTTCCCGTTGGCATCAGCGCTACAGTAATTCGATGGTCTGAATCGTACACAAATGAACCCAGAGAGGCTGACGCTGCAAATGCTAAGCCATTCAAGCTGATAGTAGCCGTGACGCGGACATCCCCGGCTTGCGCGAACACCTGTGCACCATAGTGCGACATCGGTTGTATACGAGAGAAGCGTCTCGGAAGAACACGCAGGGCATGGCTGTTGACCACATGTGATCTAACGAATACGCCCGTGCGCGGAAGAACGGAAACCTGTCCCGGCAAACGCTTTGTGATGCTGGCCTCTTGAGCGGCGAGATTTGCTAGCAGGTTAGCATCAATTCCCCTCAGTGCCCACAGGCAGGAATATGTAGTTCCGTAAAACCACTCCGAGCAGTGTCGGTCGCCACGGTGCGCGAAAAACGTCGTCCAGTCTGCGCTCATCCAAATCGACAATCGTGATTTCCAGAAAGCCCAGTACAGTGTGCGGGCCTTCTCACGTATCTTGCGGTCGCGATGGGTTGCGAGAATCGATAGACATGGAAAAAGTGCAGCTTCCTGATACTCGCAAGAGCGGCCGACCCGGATTAGAGAACCATCTGAAGTGACCAGGCAATCAAGCGTACCGAGTGTGGCCTCAGCATCCGGAAGCGAGGGCGCATCTGATCCGAAGTGGATTCTGAGATGATGCAGGTAATAATGCCATGCCCAGAAGGCGTAATAGTCGAATGTGCCGGCAGAATCGAAGTAGAGGCCATCCCTCGCGTTTGCGCACAATTGTTCGCACCGATGTCGGAGCAAGGCTTTGTCAGTTTGCCTTCCAAGCTTCTGCAGCACGAGTTGAGCTAGAATCGGGGCAAATTGCCAATTATTCCCGTACACATGGTCGGCATGAGCGGCGACTTCTAGCCACTTCGGAAGATATGACAAAGGCTCTTGAATATAGGCCATGCCTTCAAGTAGCGTAATGGCGATGTCCGCCGCTTCCAGAGACGGGTTGCGGTCGGGCAGGGGCCAGCCCAGGAATCGGGGATCAATTGGATTAGTAAGCGTATCCACTAGTGACACGGCAAGGCGCATCGGGGTGTAGTCTTTGCTCCACGCTTCACGCGCGAGTATGCTACCTCGCGCAAGCAGTTCGGCGCGCGCAGCCCCGACGCCATGCACGCCCAGGTGGCGTGTGGCGCGAATGAATTCCTGTTGGCTGCTCGCGGCCAGCGAGAGCAGCTCGGAGAGAAACCGCGAACCCGAGGCCGTCAGGTGCGCGAGTATCTCAGCGCTTTGTGCGGGCTTCGGTTGCGCAACCAAGCGGAGCCATCTCCGCACAGCCTAACGGGGCTGTCCAGGCGCAACCAAGTGGAGCTGTCCAGGCACAGCCAAGCGGTGCCGAAGCATCCGCCCCGTCGGTGTGAACATGAACGTGTATATGAATATTGATCTCCTGGGCGCGCGGATTTGAATGCCTGCTGTGCCTCAGAACCTCGGCAGGCACCTCATAAACCCTGCCATGCTGATCCATCACCTTCACTCTTGACATCGGAATTCACCTCTCAGGATTTGTAATCGAGTTGTCACGGTGGATTTGCAGCGTGAACGTTTCACGTGCACTTTAGCACGGTCGGTGAACCGATACAACTTGGGCGCTGTCGGTTCGCGGATCTTTCAACGGTCAGCCATCACCGCGTTTTCTCAAACGCGATCCTACGCTCAATCTCGCTCAGCGTCGCCAAGTCCTTCCTGCGATCATAGAGCTTCGTTGTGCGCGGGTCGGAGTGGTTCGCCATGTCCTGCGCGGCTTCTAGCGCGCCGCCGTTATGCAAGAATACCGTGATTCCCGTACCCCGGAAAGTGTGATTGCAAAATTCCTCCGACAACCCCGCATCCCGGCAGCGGTCTTTGACTGCGTAAAGCATATTGCGCCGGTCGAGGGCTTCTCCGGTTAACCGCTGAGCTTTATCGAGCGATTGGAACAGGGGTGCATCCTTTTCCTCGATGCCCGAAACCGCAAGGTATGCGTCCAGGTACTCCTCCGCCTCACGGTGCAGCCAGACCAGCTTTTCTTTGTTGCCCTTTTCCAGCAGACGCAGCCGGGCACGTTTTCCTTCCAGCCTGTAGTCGCCGCGGTTCACGCCGATAACGGCGCTGACGCGGCCGAACGTGTATCCCATGATGGCGATGATGGCCCGGTCGCGCAGGCCCTTGATGTCCGGCACCTCCTTGTAGCCGCCACCGTCTATCTTCGGCACTTTGATTTTCCGGGTAATGGGGATGGAGTCGAGCAGCAAGCGCATCTGCTCGGCCTCCATGATCGGCGTGATGCCCACCTGACGGCTAAATTTCGGACCCTTGACGAACATGGCCGGGTTTTCGGGAACGACCTGCTTGATGACGAGCCAGTTGAAGAGGCCGCGCAGCGCGGCAAGATGCTGTTTGATCGAGGGCGCGGTCAGCGCTTTCGACTCTATATATGCGGAGACGTGCAGCGGCCTGATTGTTGTGAGCTGCAATTTGTGATCCTCACACCAGCGGCAGAACTGGGCAATGGCCTGCATGTAAGCCGTCCGGGTGTTCTTATTGCGGATCGTGGCGGCGAAGAATTCGAGGAAGTGTTCGCTGGCCTTGTCGCCTGCGGCGGCGATGATCGCCGGAACGGGAAACTCCGATGCAGAAAGCGCGGGTATAAGCTCGGTGCGGGGTTCGTTCACAAACGGATGTACAGACGGTTGCAGCGGTATAGAGACCCGAGCCACCATACCGGAGGCCCGCGGATCGGTCAAACGGATTACATCCCATAACCTCTTTTATGGGATGCAATCCTGTTAGCATGAATCGGTTGACGAATCCTTAAATTCCACGCTACGCGTTAACCAATATCACAGCGAGAGACTTTCGATGACGCAGTCAGTCTGGCCCTACGATCACTCCACCGAAGACTCCTACGCCGCTGAGAAGCCGCTAGGCGATCTCTGGTGCTTCGTCATATGCCAAGCAAATCCGCCCGAATACTGGAACGACATATTCGGGCTCATCAACGGCATCTGCACTGAACTCGGAAAGCGCATGGGCGTCACGTTTCGGTGTCGGCGCGCGGTCGATATTGTGAGCGCGGGCATTATCCATCCCGAAATATGGCGTGACATCCATGCTGCGGACCTGGTCATTGCCGACATCACAGGCCGTAACGGCAATGTGATGCTGGAACTCGGCGTCGCGGCGGCTTGGCTCGACAAGGAAAGGGTAATTATCATCCGCGAGGATACTCCAGCCGAACCGCGGCTCTTCGACATAAATCCTGCGCGTCAGATCGACTATACGAGATCTCCGTCGGGGTTTCAGGGGCTCGCCGCTAGACTTTTCGCGCTCATTCAGGACGGGATCGCTCGCGCCCCGTTCGAGCAGCCCGCTAGGCCGTCGCTGGCCTTGCCGGCGACACTCGATCTTACGAAGGAGGCAGATTGCAGGTCACTTTGGGGACCACCCGGTGCCCATCGAAGAATCTTACCCGGTGAGGGGTTAGAATTCGGTTCCCTTCACAACTTTAGATTTGGATGGACGTCAGTCGGCAACGTCATTGCCCGTAATGTCCGCGTGAAAGGCGAATTTCGATTCAGCTCGCCGCTGCCGAACGCCCCATACCAGCCGTGGATTGGCGTGATGCTTCGGAGCCAGGGCTACTTGGCAAGCAGCGGCCACCTGGCCGTGCTGCGAGCCAATGGCGACGTAGCCTTCACCCAGGAAGTTGGTGGCACACAGCATGAGGACGTGGGCATCGGCTACATCGACGGCTTCGATGCTGGTCGAAACAATCTTGTGCCGTTCGACATTGCCATCGATGAGAAGGCATGGACCATTCAGATTGGAAGCGTTAAGCGCACCATCGAGATCCCTAATCTTCCTTACGTATTCTCAGAAGGCCGAATCATCCTGGAGGGGCAGTTCTGCTGGATGTGTCTACGGAAACTTGAAATCACTCCGCTGTAGTGTGGAGTGGCGGTTGCGGCAGAGCAAGCTGCTGAAGTTAATCCTGATAGTTCGTATGATTTCTCTCCATTGTGGCTTACCTCCCCTGTGATACACGACTCTTCCGAGTGTTGTGGCAGGACGGTCCTGCTACAGGGACTCAATCACAGGGAGGCAAGCCATGACGAACATTACAACTGCGGTTGGAAATAGAACAGCCTTTTTGGGACTCGATACCCACAAAGAAACTATCGCTGTCGCCATAGCCGAGGACGGTCGCACCGGAGAGATCCGCTACTTCGGCCAAATCCGCAATGAGCCGGCTCCGGTTATCAAACTCGTGAAGAAACTTACGGAGAAGTATGACAAGCTGTTCTTTTGCTACGAGGCAGGTCCTTGCGGGTACGGCCTCCAGCGTTTAATCGCCGGTCTCGGACATGATTGCGTTGTCATCTCTCCATCGCACACTCCCAAGAAAGGTGTCCATGTTAAGAATGACAGGCGCGATGCACTGGAGCTGGCCCGTCTGCATCGTGCCGGTGATCTGACTCCCATTTGGGTGCCCGATACAGCGCATGAGGCAATCCGCGATCTTATCCGTGCCCGCATCACGGCGATGCAGATGATGAAGAGATATCGGCAACACCTTCAGGGATTTCTGCTCCGGCATGGGCGGATATTCCAAGGCAAGACTTCGTGGACCAAAGCGCACCTCAAATGGATTCGCGGTCTGGAGTTCGAACACCCGGCTCACTACATCTTGATCGAGGAGAATCTGGCCGCGATCCGGGACAGCGAGGCCAGGCTAGAGCGACTGGAGAAACAGATTGTGGACATCGTGCCAAGCTGGGCTCTCGCTCCGCTTGTGGAAGCGTTTCAGGCGATGCGCGGCATCTCACACATTGCGGCCGTGATCCTGGTTTCCGAGGTCGGGGACTTTCAGCGATTCAGTCATCCTCGTCAACTCGCCAGCTATGTGGGATTGTCACCCTCCGAACATTCGTCGGGAGAAAAAACTATCAGAGGTGGAATCACCAAGGCTGGGACAGAACGCGGACGGCGTGTGCTTATCGAAGGAGCATGGACTTACCGCTTGCCTGCGCGCGTGAGTAATTATATGGCCCAGCGTCACCATACGATTTCGCAGGAGGTACTCGATATTGCCTGGAAGGCACAGGTCCGGCTTTGCAAGCGTTACCGATCAATGACAGCGCGTGGCAAGAACAAAAACGTGGCAATCGCTGCCATCGCCCGTGAGATGGTCTGCTTCTTGTGGGCAATCGCGCGGACGGTCAAGTTGCCATCCTCGGCAGTGGCCCTTACTTCGTAGGGCCAACGTTTTGATATCCCACGGTCAGTGCCGGGGGCAGAGTTCCATTCAGGCAACCCGGGAAATACATTTCTTGCTGGATCTGTCGAACACAACAGAACCCAATGCACGACGATAGTTTCTGGAAGGCCAAGACGAAAAGCGGTCCTGCGGTATCCAACCCGCGTATAAGAGTGTGATAGGCCGTCGCTCTCGGAACTCTGTCTCCCGCCCTGACCGCGGCACATACACCATCTCAGCAGGGCTCCAAGCCCCTGCACACATTTCTATTGGAATAAACTCTTGAAATTAATCATAAGAATGTATTTTATCGGGATTAAAAGTCAACGCACTTGTCAACGGCATTACCGGGCAGTATCCGTTAACGCTTGTTCATCACATTGAGCTGCCGATGCCACCTCGCTTCCGCAAGACATGTGTTGCCGCAATCCTCTTTGCTGCATTCAACTTCGCACTTGGGCGATTTGAATATGCAGCCGGGAACTCTCAGTCTGCGAAGGAGGATATAGCGGCGGGCGTCATAACTGTCCTGTGCCCGGGACTGTTGTATATCTTCATGCGACACAACGCGAAGAATCCGACTAACCCTATTCGGTATTGGCAGCAGGTCTGCTGTGCTGCCCTCGTTATTTTTGTCGTAATCTTATGCTCGCTATTTATGGGAGTGCCAGCGGATTTCTATGTTGGCGGGTTTCTGTTGAGTTGGCTGCTGTTGTGTCTTGGAGGTTACTACTACCTCCACGACAGAGAGCGGATCCAACACAAATACTACGACGAGCCACTCTAAGGTACGGCACAAACCCGCGCGCGACAGGGAAGCACCGAACGATTTTGCGAAGCCGCCATCGGAACGCATCCAGTGTGCCGCGACAGCCGGAATTGCTTCCAGATGGACGCGCGGGGCGGGACCGTGCTACGCGTGATATATGACTTCGACCGTTTCTGTCCGCACTGTTCACTCAATGAGGATTGCCGCCGTCAGGCGCGAAGTCGCAATCGGCGGTGTAGGGGCCGCATGGCGGCCCGCACTCGATCAGGTGTGGGAATTCCTGCGGGCGCATCCGGACTTGCGCACGGACGGCCACAACGTGTTTCTCTATCACCATCCCTCGCGCCGGGATCTGCCGATGGATGTGGATTTCGGGGTTGAAGTAGTGCGTGCGTTCGAACCCGAAGGAGAAGTTCGGCTTGCCGAGACGCCGGCGGGCGAAGTAGCCGTCGCGGTGCATGTAGGCCCCTATGACCGCATGAAGGAAACCCACGACGTGATCCATGCATGGCGCGCGGCTAACAACAGGGTCTTCGCCGGAAAGTCGTGGGAGATTTATGGCGACCCATCACCAGATCCGGCCAAGAACGAAACCACGATCGTATATTTGCTGGAGTAGTCCGATCCGGCGAAGCAAGCCCGCGCATTCAAAGTGTGCGCTGTAGGGCTTGCGGAGCCGCGTTTGGCGCGGCCAGGCTGAGCGCGCACCTCCCGGCCGTTACGTTGTCACAGTGTCACAGTGGCGTAACGCCAAAACGTCACGGTCAACTCGAATTGGCTTTATTCCGCTGAGTCCGCTTTTTCTTCTCGCCCAGCACCTTCATCAAATCACACAACGCGGCGAACGTCTCGGGCGACTCCCTTTCGATCTTCTGAAGGCTACGCATGGCAGTCACCGCCATCCGATCATTTGTCGGTGCCGCCCCGTCCGTCGGGAGCGCTTCCTGACACAGAAACTCATTCACGGTGACACCCAGCGATTCGGCGAACCGCGTCAGCTTCCAGGTGGTCATATTGTTCGTCCCGCGCTCGTATTTCTGCACCTGCTGGTAACTCACGCCCACCTTTTGCCCAAGCTCGGTCTGCGTCAGCCCGTTGAGTACCCGGAGTTCACGCAGCCGTTGGCCGATCTTGCGGTTAAATCCCTGTTCGCCCTTCGGAGCGTCCCGACGCCTCATCCTTCCGTCCCCCAGTGTTCTGATCCACTTTCCCTACTGTGAAGGCGCTGTCCAATCCGCCCCTCATTTTCAGATCCTTCTCCCACGAGTCCGGCCCCGAACCGTCTGCCTCGACTTCTAGGCCGTGCGCGGCGCTGCGTCAACGGCGCTGCCCGCTCCATTCGCTTCGCTCCCGTGTTGGCCGTTTCCCTTCCCACGAGTGGGTGCGGTGACGCCGCGCCTCGATGCGCACGTCCTGTTCCGTCCTCGGCGGTTCGGAATGAACCGGACCCGCAAAGGAGAAGGAACTTTATGGAAAACGAGAAGCAGGATGTCTATACGCGCATCACCAACAAGATCGTGGCCGACCTCGAACAGGGCATGCGTACCTGGATGAAGCCGTGGAACGCGGGAAACACCGGCGGGCGCATCGTCCGGCCGCTGCGGCACAACGGCGTGCCCTATTCCGGCATCAACATACTGATGCTCTGGGCCGAGGCCGTGACCAAGGGCTTCGGCTCTCCCACCTGGATGACATTCAAGCAGGCGCTGGAACTGAACGCCCATGTCCGCAAGGGCGAGAAAGGCTCGCTGGTGGTTTACGCCAATACGCTGACCCGTACCGAGGAGAACGACGAGGGCCGGGAAGAAGAGCGCGTCATCCCGTACTTGAAGGCTTATACAGCATTCAACGTCGAGCAGATCGAAGGCCTGCCCGAGCAGTATTACGTGAAGCCTGAAATCACCACCACTCCCGTGGAACGCATCTCACATGCCGAGTCGTTCTTCGCGGCCACCAAGGCCGACATCCGCTACCGGGGCGACCGCGCCTATTACAGCGCTGACGGCGACTACATCCAGATGCCTGTCATCGAGGCTTTTCGCGACGCTGAATCCTTCTATGCCACACTGGCGCATGAATCTGCGCACTGGACGAAGCACCCTGCCCGGCTCGACCGCGACTTCGGTCGCAAATCCTGGGGCGACGAGGGCTATGCCCGCGAGGAACTCGTAGCGGAGCTGGGAAGCGCTTTCCTCTGCGCCGACCTCGAACTCACGCCGGAAGTGCGTGAAGATCACTCTTCTTATATCGCCTCCTGGCTCAAGGTGCTGAAAGACGACAAGCGCGCCATCTTCTCCGCCGCGTCGCATGCGCAGAAGGCCGTGGATTATCTCCACAGCCTGAATGAAGCCGGAGGCGCAGGCGGCATGATTGCTAACGGTGGTATGGGGAATTGCCTCCCCATACCACTGGTTGTTAAATTCGTTGCACGAAGCGGGAGAAGCTGGTATGTTTCTCCCGTTAACTCGCATCAGGGCGCACTATGCCACGAGGCCAGTTTCGGGCAGGAAATAAACACTGGGCCGATTACCAACCGAATCGGCAGGCCTTCCATCACTCTCAAAATTCTCTCGGCGCAATCCATCACCGGCATCACTATCCGAAGGGACTCTCGGCCCATCTTATGCCGCTGCTCACCGTCGCAATGCCGTTCGTCATCTGCGAACTGTTCAAGGACACCGGGAACCGCTCGCGCGCCATCAAGGGCGCGGCGATTGCCGGAGCCGTGGCGGAGGAAGCCGCATGGGCGCTGCGCAACGCAAGGCGCGAGGGCGAAGTGGTGAAGCGCGCGGCTACATCCGCGCAGGAGCATATGCTCTGACTTAAGTCGTCACGAGTGCGGCCCGCTTCCTACTGGAGATCCGTGCGGTCGAACCTCACCTCGTAAGAAGACGGCAGCATCTCGGCGCTCTTGTAGAGATGGTCCGCTGGCACGGCGAGCAGCTCCGCCGGCTTCCCTTTCCCGTCGAAGAACACGAGATAAAAATAGTAGCCCTCCCCGTGTTCCGCCGAAATCGAAGTCTGGTGCTCATTGTCGGAGAGAAAGAAACGGTGGCCGTCTTCGACTTTCGCTACGCACTTCACTTCGATGAAGCGGGGTTTGTCCTTTGCGTTGTGCGATAAAAAATCATGGCCGTAACCTGGCCGGTCACGCCTATCCTCAATATGGGCGATCAGGTGTCTGAGGCTTGCGCCGTCAAGGCGTTGTTTCTCCCACTCCAGTGCGTATTCTTCGGCGATACGCCCGATTTCGGCGCGCTGCCTCTGCATCTCCTCGAAGTCAACACGCCTGTGCTTCTTCGCCCGCGGCTTCTCAATGGGCGATCCGATCGTATGCTCCCCCCGGACGTACACGCGGTAGAGATACGCCATAAATTTCGGCTCGCTCCATGCGCGCGTAACGGGGTTGCCGCGTTTGGCCTCGATAAGGGCGTGCTGGATATAGCTTGAGGCCGAGTCTTCCGGAAGCCCTAACGCTGTTGCGAGCATTTCAAGGTGCTCGGAGCTGCACACCGCGAGGAACCGATCAGGGTAATAAAGGCTCAGAATCTTCGCCTTGAACATCTGGGAGAGCGGATTGGCGTCAATCGCCGAAAAGTCAGGCACCTCCGCGCCGCCAAGGGCGACGAGATCGAGCAAAGCCGACCTGACCGCCGCAAAGGCTTGCGCCTCCGTGCTCCCGAATTTCTCGGCGAAGCGGTATTTCCGTTCAGGGTCGCTCTTGGTTCTCCCGAAGTAGATGCCGAACTTAAATGAGGTTGCGCCCTGGATATTTGCCCATGCCTTCGTCCCGGATTCCACGAGGTTACAGAAGCTTGGTGTCTGGTGCCCGACCGCATACTCTTCGAGCGTCAGTTTAGCCAGCGAGTCGGCTGGAAATTTGCGGATGAATGCGCCGCGCCGGTGCATCGCGGCATCTTCGTGCGAGCTGTCGTACTCTGCCTCAAATTTTGCAATGTCTTTCACTCGCCGTTCACCACAAAGTTAGTCCCCGGCACACTATCGTCCCGCCGGGCCTTTGCCAAGCCGGACACCTGGCCTTCCGTCATTCAGGAATTCGATTCCGGCTTTCTCGAATACGGCGACAATGCTCCGCAGCGTATCGGTGCGCGCGCCGACCGGGCCATCGAAGCCTTCCATACGCTTCACTGTGCCGAGCGCAACCCTCGCCTTTTTTGAAAGTTCTTCCTGCGTCCACCCCAACAGGGCGCGCGCCGCGCGTAGATGACTGCCGTTAACGGAGATCAATCGATGACGCTACCACGTTCCGGCCGTCAGGCCCAAGCAACTAAACGAGAAGGACAACTAATTGCACTTTATAGACAACTCGTGGGATGATCCGATCATGCTGAAACGAACTCAAGGCCGCCCACAGGGCGGCTTTGTCGTTTCGGCTTAGAAAGGAAGAAACATAATGGCACAAGAACAAGACGAGAAATGGGGCGCGTCCGAGCACGTCATAGTGGGCGCAGGCGTAGGCGCGGCGGGAGTCGGAAGCTCCGCCGGCCTTATCGGGCTATCGCTCAGCGTCGCCGTCCTGCCTCTCTCGATTGTCATCGGGGCCGTGGGCGGACTCGCCTGGTGGGGCATCCGCAAGCTCACGGAGGACGATTGAGTATGCCGGGCCTCATCCTTGGCCGCGGCTCACAAAACACCAAGGCGTTCGGGTTTGCCGCAAGCATGCGGCCGGAATCCGGCGACCTCATTACCTATTCAGGAGACGGGCATCTCGTCACCTTCGCGCCGACCGGCACCGGCAAAACCTCCGGGCCGGTCATCTCAAATGCCCTTAAGCATCCCGGCCAGTTGATCGTCCTCGACCCCAAAGGCGAAGTTCACGCGGCGACGGCAGAAGCCCGCCGCAACATGGGCCAGCGCATCCATGTCCTTGATCTCCGGGATGGTGCAGAGACGGATTCCTTGAACCCGCTCGACCTCGCCGTTTACAGCGGAACCGATCCGGCGGCCATCGCCCGCAGCTTTGCCGCCGAGTTGATCGAGCGCAGCGAGAATGAGCGAGACCGGTTCTGGAACGACTGGGCCGAGACCATGATCACCGGCGCTGTGGCATGGCTGCTTGCCGACAATCCCGACAAATGCCGCCTGAGCGCGATATTTGACCTGTTCACCGAGGACGACACGACCTACAGCATCGCCTGCATGATCGACACGAAACGCGTAAAGAATCGCGCGGCCAAGGCCGCCTTCGTGTCCTACCTCCAGCTTGCAGGAGACAGCACGCGCCCCAGCGTCATGGGCACGGCGCTTTCGCATCTCAGACTCTTCGACAGCGACCTTGCGCGCAAGCTCACGGACAAGAGCACCATCGACATCACAGCGCTGATTAACGGCGAGCCGATGTCGCTCTATATAATTGTGCCGCCCGCGAGGCTGACCGCGTACCGGCCGCTGCTGCGCATCTGGCTTTCGGGACTGATTCTGGCGCTTACGCACCGGCAATCCGTGCCGGAACATCGCACCCTGATGCTCTGCGACGAGATAGGTAATCTCGGCCGAATCGACGCGTTCCTTACGGCGGCAACGCTCATGCGCTCCTGGGGCATGACCATCTGGACGTTCTGGCAGAACGCGGCGCAGCTTCAGGTCTACGGCGCGCAGGCCAACACGCTCGTGGACAACGCGGGCGTCATACAGGTCTTCGGTGCGCGGAACCTGCGCATGTCCACCGATCTCGCCAACCTCGTAGGCAGCATCGCTCCGCAGGAAATCCTCTCCCTGCCCAAGGACGAACAGATCCTGCTGGTCGAGGGCGTCCAGCGCCGCTGCAAGCAGGCCCGCTACTATAACGACGCCCACTTCGCCGCCGCCCAGTCCTGAGCCGAATTCAACCGCGTTGACAGTTTCCGGGGACGCGCTATGCTCCTCGTGAACATTGTGTGATTGCACAGTTGTTCCCCATACCTAAAGCCGGATGCCTCTTAGGGTTTTCCGGCTTTTTTCTTGCACTCTCCGCGAGTTACAGAAAGTTGCTGACAACTTTACCGAGCAGTGTATGGATCGGTAAACCGGCGCGGCGCTTTGCGCACACCAGTGAAAGACAACGGGAAAGGGAGCCAGTATGTCATCGCAACAAGGCCGCAGTGTGTTCGGCCGGTATTCGTTTTCTCTTTCCTTAATGACGACGGCCCTCGTCGGTGCGGCCGTGTTCCTCAATCTCGCTGTGCCGGAGGCTGCGCACTCGCAGATTGACAGCAAGGTGGTCAAGGCTCCGGCATTTTCCGGTGGCGCGCCGCATGTGACTACGACCAAACTTCCCAAGGCTCCGGAGCAGGTCGAGATGCCCGCACCGCCGCCCATCAAGATATTCCCAGGACTCGGCGAGCCGCTGGTTGCGACCGGCCCAGTGAGCGAGCAGGAAGGAATTGACCTAGACGCGGCGCTGAAGGAATTTCACGACGCTCCGGCCAAGGTAGGCAGGGACGGTGACTTCGACGATTACGCCAAGCCGCTACAGGCCTTCCTCGCGGCGCATCCTAATTCCAACTGGAACGCAGCCATCAACCTCAACCTGGGGCTAGGCTATTACCACGCCGGTTATTACAGCCGGGTGTTCACCTATTTTGAGAAATCCTGGCAACTGGGGCGTAATGTCACGACGCCGCAGGCGCATTTGATGATCGACCGCGCGGTGGGCGAGATTGCGCAGATGCATGCGAAGCTCGGCCATGCGAAGGAATTGCAGGCGCTGTTCGCTGAAATGGGCGACAGGCCCATCGGCGGCCCCGGCACCGAGATGATCCAGGGCGCGCATGATGGCCTGGGTTCGTTCCTGCATGACTACAAGCATTCTTATCTCTGCGGGCCGAAATCACTGGTGAATGTGCTTTTAGTTCAGTTCAGGGCCCATCGAGGCTCCCGAAGGAGTCGTATCGGGAGTCGTATTGTTTGTTTCTATAACGTTTAGCCGGCGGGCTTGAGCCCGGGACGGCAGATGTTCTGGAGGGCAACGATGAGGCGATGGGAGAAACTG
>Ga0302320_10006928_pt1 | contig 25028 bp, 23 predicted proteins | sample Bog_T0_3_FD_202130 | JGI IMG/M metagenome (GOLD analysis project Ga0302320, IMG submission 202130) | Peat permafrost microbial communities from Stordalen Mire near Abisko, Sweden - Bog_T0_3 | ecosystem: Environmental > Terrestrial > Soil > Wetlands > Peat | place: Sweden: Abisko, Stordalen Mire...
GATAGGCGCGTGCGGTTGGCTCGATCCATACCGGCAGCGACGGCGACCGGATAGGGCATCGCTGCGGTGGCGAAGCGATCCTCGGGTACCTCATTGCCCGGCGAGTCGATCACGCTCTGCGCGAACTGCACGGCAAGGCCATTCGCGTCGGTGCTCGAGAGCACGGGCATCCAGAAGGCGAGGTTACCGAGGTCGGCGAGCGGGTACGGCGCGATCAAACCGAACGAGGTCGGCTTCGAACTCGTCGATGCAGAACCTTGGCCGCGCGGATTCGCGCCGGCACCGTTTTTTCCGGTGGCGTTCTTCGAGGGTGGCTCGCGCGCCGTATTGAGATCTTGCTGGAACTGCTGGACCCGGTTCGCCGACTCGCGCACCCGTATCTGCGCACCGGCGGCTTGCAGGATCGCGACTTTCGTGGATTCATTGACCAAGGAATACGGCTGGTCGAGCGGGTAGGCCGGGTAGGGATTGGGAGCGGCCGTTGCGGCGAAAATTCTCGCGGCCGCGAGATTCGCAACCCGTGTACGCCGCGGCTCGTCGAGCCGCGGCAACAGCTTGGCGACCGTCGCGACCATGCCGTCCGAAACGTCCGCATGGGCCGCCTCAAACCTGGCGACGGCACGCGCCGTGAGATCACGCACGTCGTCGTCCGAGATCTGCGCCAACGCGAGTGCGGCGAGCGCGTCGTCCATCGCGCCCATTCCGACCGTCCCCAGATCGCGCGGCTTGGCCCGCAACCGGCCTCCCCGAGAGCTCTCGTCCTTGACGACGGGAGCCGCGGAGACGGTCTCCTCGGGAATGCGCAGGTCGAATTCGTGCTTCCCCCAGGCCCGCGCGGCCGCCGGACTCATGAGATGCACGACGTCCGCGACGAGGCTGTCGCCGGGCACATCGGCATCCTGTATCCCGAAAAACCCCGCTAATCCTTGGTTCGCCGGGCCGATCGCTTGCACGGCGGCCGCGAAACGCGCTGCCAGCGCGTCGCGAGCGGAGCCCGCACTCATGGTGGCCAGGATCTTGGGAAATGCGGCCCGCTCGGCGTCGGCATCGTACTGACCCGAATTCGAATACCAAAAACCGGTGGTGATGCGATCCGCGGCGGCCTTTGCGCTTGCTTGGGCAACGGCCGGCGCGACGCCGGCCAGTTGACCCAGCGCGGCGAACGGACCCAGGGAATCGATGGGGTTCTGCAGGCTTTCCCGGATCCGCTTGTCGATGACTCGTACGCCATCCCGTTCCAGCCGCTCGCGCGCATCGGCCGCCGCGACGAGCGGAACGACGGAGGCGAATTCATCCGCGAGTTGCTTGCGCTGGTCCGGCGTCATCGAGTTCGACTCTAAGGCGCGGACCAGCTCGCCGGCGGTCTGCTCGATTGCGGACTGATCGAACAAGGTTCCGAGGATCCAGGCGATGCTACCCATGACGAGAGCCCCTTGAGGGTCGCTTTCCGGCGCACTGGTTCCCGCCTTCCCCCAGTAATCGGTGACCAGATGTTGTGCCCTCTGCGCGGTGTAGTTCAGCAAGTCCGTGTCCAAGCCGCTCGCCGCGACCACACCAGCGCCATACCGGTTGATCGATTGCAGCGCATCGGTGTCGGAGGCAAACCAGCGCTTGATCACGGACTTTCGCACCCCCGGACTCGACCGATCGCTTGCGGCCAATTCCCAGAGGGCCGCGGCTTCGCCCGGCGACAATCGATCGCTGAGACCAATGACCCGGACGTAGCTGTTGGTCAGGGCGGTTTCGAGCGCGTTCCGCGCGCGCACGGCGCTGAAGCCCATCCATCCGACCACGAGGGCCGAGACCAGGACCAGTGCAATGGCGACCCGCTTCCACCGACGAAGCCGTGTTTCCTGCCGCCGGGTCTCGCGCTCGGCGTCCTTGGCCGCCATGCGGCTGTCCGCGATCAGGACGGTGATGGCATTCCACGTTTCCGCGGACACGTAGCGTTCCGCCCACGCCCGCGTCACGCGGCCGGCCCAGGTGTCGACCCGCCCCAGGATTCCCGCCGGCAGCAGCCCCGTCGTCGAGCGCGAGTCGGCCTGATCGGCCAAGCGGCGCAATTCGGTGACGTCATTGCGTTCCTGGATGAGCCATTCCTTGGCAAACAGATTCCAGCGGCGCAGCAGTGCCTCGTGGCACACGTCGAGCACGGAGTCGGGCCGCAAAGGCCCTTCCGGGACGACGTCGATGAAGTTTCGATCATCGCCGTTGAAGGCCGCCAACACGCCGGCGACGGCCGGCAGGCCGGCGCCCGTACACGTCATCAACTCTTGCACCGTGGCGCGCCGGCGCACCAACTGCCCGTCGGCAGCGATGTCGGACAGCAGCAGGAACAGGCGGCGTGCGACCACCGCGGCGAGCGGATCGGTCAAGACCATTTCCCAGGCGCTGTCGGCATGCCGCGAAAGTGCGTTTTCGATGCCGCCGACCAGCTCGTACTGCTCCACGGTCAGCACAGTGTCTTCGGCAGCGGCGCCGCAGACCTCAGTCGCCAGCTTCCAGGTTTGCATCAAGGCATGCTGCATGAGCGGCAGTTGGTCCGATCGGTCGCCGGCATCGTTGATGACGCGGTTGGTGAGACCGTCCTCGAGAGCGAACGGGGCGAAACGCTGGCCCCGTGTCTGGCTCGGTCCCTTGATGGCCTCCTCCATCTGCCAGCGATCGAGACGCGGCACCAGGAACTGGCCGGCGCTCATGGCCTCGGGCAGTCCGAGGAAGGCATCGCAGTCGCCGCTGAAATCCGAGCGCATGGCCAGAACCACCCAGACGCGGCTTTGCGCATCTGCACTCGAATGCAGCAGCAAGGTGGTGAAGGCGGCCGCCTCGTCGCGGCTGACGAGCGTTTCCTTGGCGGTGTTCGAGCGCCGGAAACCGAACAACTCTTCGAATTGATCCACGACCAGGAGCACGTGCCGTTCGGGCGCCACGAGCGCGGCGCAAACGTCGAGAAAACCTCGGTCGCTGCGTCGAATCGCCGTGTACAAAGCGGCAGCGGTACTCTCCTCGCCCGCGCGGGATCCCAGCTCGCCCGACATCGCCTCCGCAAGCCGCGCGTACGGCTGACTGCCGGGTCGGATGACGAGCGTCAGCCAGTCGCGGCGGTCGAACAGAAACCCCTCATCGATCGCCGGCAGCAGACCGGCGCGTATCAACGAGGATTTTCCGGAACCGCTCGCGCCGATGACAGCCAAAAAGTGCCGATCCTCGAGGCGCCGCAACAGCGCCACGACTTGCGCCTCGCGCCCGTAGAACAGCGCGCTGTCGGCGATGCGGAAGGGTCGCAGGCCGATAAAGGGTTGTGGCAAAGGCTCGGTCACTGATCGGATCGCGGCGGTCGTGCCAGGTCCAGCACGGCGTCGAAGAATGCGCTCCAATGGGTTTCGGTGTCGCCGACGATGCGGAACATTTTCGGCGCCTGCGAACGCAGCAGCCGGGGCCACGACGGATCCGGCGGCGGCCAGTACGCGAGGCCCACCGGCGGTCGCGCCGTCGCGTCCTTGACGCGCATCTGGATGCGGCGGCATTGATCGATGTCGTCGCGCGGCGAGTGGGGTCCATCCCGCATCGCATCTTCATCGCAGACGACCAAGAACCCCTGACAGGGTTCTTCCTGCTGTTTGCCTTCGAAGCTCTCATCCGCACGCAATTGATACGGCAGGATCGAACCGTCAGCGTAGAACGTCTGAAATACCTTCTCCCAGAGGGCGTCCGCCTGCGTCGAGCGGATCATGACGCGCACGACGGGCGGCGCTCCGTCGTGGTGCGGATCCGATGCGCTCGCCCGTCGACGCCGGTCGAGCAGGTCGATTTCCTTCCTCAGGTATTGCTTCAAATCCTCGAAGCCCATCGACAGCACGTCCACGTCCTCGAGGAATGCGCGGTGTGCCTCGTCCTTGACCTCCTTCAAGACGATGTCAGGGCTGCGGTGCATGAACCGCTTGAGATTCCGATCCTTGGCATGGGACGCCTGGAGCCGGTCGAAACCCCCGCGTTTCCAGGCGTACGGACCCAAGAGCTGCACGAAGGCCACGCAGCGTGCCAGGTCGCGATCGAGCGCGGCCGCAAAGTCCTCGTCCTCGCCGTAGGGCCGCTCCGGCAATACCGACCAGCCCAGTTCGTTCATGAAGATGCGCAGCCGCGCGCAGTCCTCTTCGAGATCGGGGGTGCTCTCCGCCAGATACACCGCGGGCTTCGCATGGATCTGCGCGCCCGGCAGAGACTGCGGCGCGACCAGCCGCAAGCGGTCGAGGATCAATTCGACGGTTTCCTCGATGGACTTCTCGCGCGCGTCCGGCGCAATCGTGTTCAAGAGCGCGAAGAACTCACCGCCGTCCGCCACTCGAATCGGCAGGATGCGCTCGGGATCGAGTGGGTTGCCGGTCTCCGAGAGCTCCATCTGCAGCGCCCCGATCGCTTCCTGCTCGATACGCGTCCACGCGCGATCATCGTAATCCCGGCCGACGCAACACACGACCAACGTCGAGTGTTTCAGGTAGATATCCTGCAGCTTTTTATTGCCGTTGGCTCCGGCGAGAACGGCCTGGAACCATTCGTCGAGAAACACGGTTCCCCCGCCGAGGCGTTCTTTCACGCCCGTCGCGATGCGCCGTACCAGCTCTCGCTGCGCGCCCGCGAACGAAAATGCCACGAGAAACCGTGGCAGTAAATCGCGCTGTCGGGGGGCACCGGGCTGTGGCAATCGAATGCGCTCCTTTCCCCTATAGTAGCGGCCCGTTCACACCGCGAGCAATTCGCACTGGTCGATCACGGCAGCACGCCATCCGGGCGCACCGTGCGGCTAGTAGGGAGGCGCCTGTTTCGCGCGCTGAGTTTTCGCGGCCTCGGTCCACCAAGCGAGATCGTCGGCAAAGCGTGGAAATGCCGCCGCAAGGGCGCTTCCCGCCGCGCCGATCGGTTCGCCGTCCGTGGTGAGCGTGGTGCCAATCGGTCCCACCGCGAGGGCGCTCGAGATGACCACCATGCCCATCTCGGAAAGAGTGCCATGCCATAGGAGCGCAGAGCGGGCTCCCGCGAAGCGCCCGGCCGAGTAACTGGCAATCGCGGCGGGTCGCCAGAACCACTCCTCGAGAAAATGATCCGTGAGGTTCTTGAGCCCGGGCTGGAAGCCCCAGTTGTATTCTCCGACGATGAAAATGAACGCATCGGCGGTGCGTAGCTTGCCGGCCAATGCCTCCATCGCCGGGGGCGCGCCGCCCTTTGGAAATTCTTTGTACATTCGATCGAGCATGGGGAGTGCGACCGCCTGAGCGTCGATGAACTCCACGAGGTCACCGCGTTCCTGCAGACGACTGACGATGAACCGAGCCAGCCCGATGCCCTTACGATCGACGCGATAGGAGCCGTAGAAAACGAGGATACGATGCGCCACGTCAGGCTCCCCCGGAGTGCGGCCAGATTCGCCGCAGCAATCCCTCGATCACGCCCGGATCCACGGGCTTCGTGAGGTGCAGGTCGAAGCCCGCGCCTTCCGCGCGCTGCCGATCACCGTCCTGTCCCCAGCCCGTGAGCGCGATGAGCTGCATGTCGCGGCCCCAAGCCTCGCGACGCAATGCCGTGGCCAGTTCGTAGCCGGAGAGCTCCGGCATGCCGAGGTCGAGCAATGCGACTTCGGGACGGAATTCCGCCGCGAGGGCGAGCGCCGCTCGGCCGTCGTGGGCGACGCGCACCTCGTGGCCGGCGAGTTCCAGAATCATCGCCAGGGTGTCGGCGGCATCTTGATTATCGTCGGCCACCAAGACCCGGCGCGATGTCTGTTTTGTCGCGGACACCGTCGCGGGCGCAGTCGCCGGCGCGGCGGCGCGCGTGCCGGGAATGGCGGCTGCAGGGGCGGCAGCGGCGCGCCGTGCGAATTCCGCGTCGGTGGAACCGGCATCGAGCAGCGGCAGCAACACGGTGAACTCCGTGCCGCGGCCGACGCCGGGACTCGCGACCGCGACCCGGCCCGAGTGCAATTCGACGATCCCGTGGACGAGCGCGAGACCGATGCCGAGACCCCCCTCGGAGCGCTCGGAACCGCGTTCGACCTGCGAGAACATCGCGAACACATCGCGCAAGGATTCGGGCGCGATCCCGATGCCGTCGTCCTTGACCGAGAGGCGCAGCTGTCCCGCGCGAGCGCTGGCCGCGAGTTCGATGTGGCCGCCGGGGTCGGTGTACTTGGCTGCATTCGTGAGCAGGTTCGAAACGACCTGTGCCATGCGCAGCGGATCGGCGTCGAGCAGCACCGCTTCGCTCGGCACGTTCACCACGAGTTCATGGCGCTTCTCGTCGAACAGCGGCCGCGCCGCTTCGACCGCCGCATCGATGATGGACTCGAGCGTGATGCGCTCCCGCTTGAGCGCGAGTTTGCCCTGAGTGATGCGTGCCGCATCGAGGAGATCGTCGAGCAGCAGCGCCATATGCTTGACCTGGCGCTGGATCACGCCCTGCGCCCACTGCAGCCGCTCCGGCGCGATTGCCGGCGAGCCCAGCATCTCGGCGGCGTTGCGGATCGGCGCGAGCGGATTGCGCAACTCGTGCGACAGCATCGCGAGGAACTCATCCTTGCGGCGATCGGCTTCGCGCAGACTCTCCTCCGTGCGCTTGCGGTCGGTGATGTCGCGTACGACGGAAACGACACCGACGATCTTGCCGCTCGCGTCACGCACGGGAACCGCGCTCACCTGGCGGTGACGGAATTCCTGGGTGCGCGGCATCATCACGAGTTCCTCGTCGCGCACGGGCGCACCCGCGAGCGCCCGGACCTGGGCCGATTCCTCGACGGGGAGCGGACTGCCGTCCGCGCGCAGGACGACGAGGCCCGCGGCGAGCGCGCGGACGTTGCTGCCCTCGATCGCGCCGAATTCGCGTTTTGCCGTGGGGTTTGCGAGCGTCACGCGACCGTCCACGTCGGTGAACCAGACCTCGTCCTCGATGCTGTTGATGACCGAGGCGAGGCGCTCCTTGTCGTCGTGCAACACGTTGGCGACACGCTGCAGTTCCTCTTCGCTGCGCTTCTTGTCGGTAATGTTGCTGCCGGCCGTGACCGCGCCGCGCACCCGGCCTTCGGCGTCGAACAGCGGCGTCGCGCCGAGCAGCAGCGACAGCCGGCGCCCGTCGGCCGTGATGACCGTAAGCTCCTGGTTGGTGACGACCGTGCCGCTCTGCATCGCGCGCCGCGCGGGCAGCTCGTCGAGCGGCACCGGCAGGCCGTCGCGTAGCACCTGGTAGCGGACTGCGGGCGCATCCTCGGCCGGGAGCTTCGTGACGTTGGTGCCGTGCGGAACGCCGAGCATCTCGTCGGCAAAGCGGTTGCCGGTGACATGCCGCGCGGCGGCATCATGTACGATCCAAATGGGAACGGGCGCCGCGTCGAGTACGATCTGCAGCTCATCCGTGAGGCGCCGCCGGGCTTCTTCGTTGGCGCGCTTGTCCGTGATGTCCTCGAAGATCGTGTAGACCTCGGAGGGCCTCGCCTCGCCCGACGCCACGAGCGGAACCGCATCGATCTTGATCCAGGCGTAGTCGGCGGTGCGTTCCTGGAACACGCCCATGACCACGCCGCGTTGGGGCTCGCCGGACGCGAGCGCACGCATCGCGGGATGGTCCGCGCCGGCGAAGATGCTCCCGTCCTCGCGGATCGTCGCGCGTTCGAATTGCGCCGACGTGCGGCCGAGCGAGTCTTCGCGCGTCCGCCCAAGGATCCGTTCGGCGGCCGGGTTCATCGCGATGATCTCGCCCTGTGCGTTGTGGTGAACGACGCCTTGCTGCATGGTGTCGGCGAGCAGGCGGTAGCGATCTTCGGTTGCGCGCCGCGCATCGGCATGACGGCGCCGCTCAGAGACGTCGCGGAAATACACCGTCAAGCCTTCCTCGCTGGGATAGCAATGGCATTCGAACCACTTGTCGACGGGGCGCGGATACAGGTCTTCGAAGTAGGTCGGCTGCTGCGTCAGGGCCGCGCGCTGAAATTCGTCGAAAAAGCGCGTGCTCTCGGCGCGCGGGACGAGGTCCCAGAAGCACGCGCCGAGCAGATCCTCCCGGGACATGCCGAGCAACTTCGCCGCAGTTGCGCTACAAAAAGTATAGCGCCAATCGCGGTCGAGGACGATGAGTCCGTCGGCGATGCTCTCGAGCGTGGCCGCGAGCCGCTGCGTCGCGTTATGCAGTGCGCGCTCCGCATGCTTGCGCTTCGTGATGTCGTAGACGGCGCCCAAGATGCGCGCGGGTTGGCCGGACAATTCTTTGAGCAGCGTCCCCGCGACGTGGACCCAGACGACCGTGGCGTCCTTGCGCACGTACCGCTTCTCGACCTCGAAGAACGCCTGCTGCTCACGCTTGATGGGCTGCGCCGACGCGAGGGTTTGCGCCCGATCCTCGGGATGCGTGAGGTCGAGCCACGTCATGCCACCGGTGAGTTCCGCGGCGCTGTAGCCGACGAGATCGCAATAGCGCCGATTGGCGCGAACGATGCGATCCGTCGCTGCATCGACTTCGCAATTCGCGACGGCCGCCGACTCGAACAGGCGACGAAAATTCGCTTCGCTGGCGCTCAGGGTTTCGAGAATCCGGGGATATCCCGCGATGCACTCACGCAGCGACGCGTTTTCGCGCTGCAATCGTTCTAAGAGCTCCTGTTGCGGCGGACCGTCTGATTCCTGCATGGGGTTCCTGGCGGGCGGCGCAATATGTCGTGTCGAGGGCACATTACAGCAGGATAGCCCAGGCTTGCTGCACACGCAAAATGCGGCGGCCGCAGCTCCCGGCGTCGTCGCGGGCGCAGCCGCGGCCGCCTGCGATCGGGCCGGCGCGAGGTGCAGTGGCCCGGTAGAATGACAGAAAAAGGGAGAGTTCCTTGAACGACTTGAGCCGACGGGCGTTTATCTGTGCGAGCGCGGCCTTGAGCGTGGCCTCCGCCGGGTTGCCGCGGCGGCGCGCAAACCGTGGCCCAGCGGCACTGCCGCGCCGACGCCACCGTACGCGACGCATAGGATTGCCGGTGCAAAGGGCGCGCCGGACGTGCCCGTGATCGTCATCAGCGCCCGTCGCGGCGAAGCGCCGCTCGCGTTTCAGCTGCTGATCTACCCCATGCTCGACGATCGCACCGGCAGCACGCACCGGCTGCCCGCTTACCGGGGTGCCTATGTCTGGGTGCCCGAGTCGAACCGTTTCGGTTGGACCGCACTGCCCGGCGTGCCCGCCGGCTCGCGCAGCGTACCCGCCGGTGCGGTTCCGGCGCGAGCCCTCGCCAAGGCACTCGGCACGCGGGCCGCGGCGTCCCTGGGAGCGGCGACACCGGCGCCGCTACACGGAAGTTGAACATGTGGAAGCGACTGGCCGGCTATGGCCTCTTGCTGGGCATGGGTACGTTCGCACTGCAGTTCGCGGACTATCAGCGGCTCGCGCGCGCTCATGCGGACGGCCTCTATGGTTTCCTGCTCGCCGCCGCATTCCTCGGGCTCGGAATCTACGTCGGTGCGCGCCTGTTCGGCGTGGCACGCCCCGCCCCGTTCGACGGCAATCCCAACGCGCGCGCCGCGCTCAGGCTCAGCCCGCGCGAGCTCACGATCCTCCACGAAGTCGCCGCCGGCCGGTCCACCAAGGAAATCGCCGCGCGTCTCGAGGTCTCACCCAACACCGTCAAGACCCATCTCGCCCATTTGTTCGAGAAGCTCGGCGCGAAGCGCCGAACGGAGGCAATCCACAAGGCCCGTGAACTCGGCATCGTCCCCTGAAACCGATCGCGCGCGATGGGTGATTTCCGCGGAATCACCCGTTCGTACGATGGCGCCGAGCGCGGCCGCGGTGTGGGATCAGGGCTCAGGAGCCACAGAACGGAGATCGAACGATGCTGAAAAAAATCCTGTCCTACGGTGTGATCGCGGGTCTTCTCGTCGGGATTCCCCTCTTCACACTGAGCGTCGCCTGGAACGGCCACCCCGAATCGCCCTACGGGTACGTGTTCGGATATCTGACGATGCTGATTGCACTCTCGACCGTGTTCGTCGCGATCAAACGGCACCGCGATACCGATTTGGGCGGCGTAATCCGATTTTGGCCCGCCTTCGGTTTAGGATTGGGTATCAGTTTGGTGGCGGGCATTCTCTACGTCGTCGCCTGGGAGGCGGCGCTTGCCGTCACCCACATGGAATTCGCCGGCAGCTATGCCAAAGCCGTCGTCGACCAGGCGGTCGCAAAGGGAATGTCCGGCGAAGCCCTCGCGAAGGTCAAGGCCGAGATGGAACTCTTCAAGCAGCAATATGCGAATCCCCTTTACCGTCTGCCCATGACGTTCGCAGAAATATTTCCCGTCGGCGTGCTCGTGTCTCTGGTGTCGGCGGGCCTCCTCCGCAACAGCCGGTTCTTGCCCCTACGGCGCGGCGCGGCCGCCTGACCGGCGTATGATACGCGGCCAAGGATTTCGCCATGCGTAGGGGGCAGCATCATGGACAAGCCGGTTCGCCGTCCGACGTTGAGTTCGGCCTTGTTCTACGAGGAGCCGCGTGCGGCGCTCGACTGGCTGGAGCGCGCCTTCGGTTTCGCACACATCGTGGTGATCACGGACGCCCAAGATCGACTCGTCCACGCCGAAATGCGGTATGGCGACGGCTCCATCATGATCGGCGCGGAATGGGCACAGTTCACGGCGAGTCCCCTCAATATCGGCGGCAAGAACACGCAGTCGGTGCACGTGCATTTATCCGAGGATTTGGGCGCTCATTGCGAGCGTGCGCGCGCGGCCGGCGCCGCGATCCTTCAAGAACCTGCGGACCAATTTTGGGGCGATCGAACCTATCGCGCGCGTGACCCTGAAGGTCACGTGTGGACGTTTGCGCAGAGCATTCGTGCGGTCTCGCGCGAGCAAGCGGAGCTCGCGAGCGGCCTGCGCATCGAGGGCTGGACGTAAACGCTGATTGCGCGGACGCGCTGGTCGCGAGGATGCGGCCGACCGGCGTCACGGACGCGAGTGCATCCCCGGCGCTTGCTTTTGTACACGACAGACGTACAATGATGTATGTCTCGAGCATACAATGGGCGAGCAGGTTGTGGATAGCGCCGACACGATCCGCATCGATCTCGATTCCCCGACGCCGCTATACCGCCAAATCGGCGACGCGATTCGCGCGTTGCTGGTGGCCGGAAATCTCGTGCCCGGGGATGTCTTGCCGCCCGTTCGCCGGCTCGCGATCGACCTCGGGTTGCATTTCAATACCGTCGCCGAGGCTTACCGGATGCTCGCGCTCGAAGGCTGGCTCGATCTGCGCCGGGGCCGCGGCGCCGAAGTCCTCGAGCGTCCCGTGCGGACGACGGCTGCTCACGACGTGGAGACGAAATTCGCGCAACGGCTGCGCGAGCATGTCGCCGCCACGCGCGCCGCAGGGCTGTCACCCGCCACCATCGCGCAGCATTTGCGCCGCATCGCCGAGGGACTCGATCTATGTCAGTCACCGTGATCTTCGCCATCCTGCCGCTGATCGTTGTCGGGGCCGCACTCTGGCTCGTGCCCTCGCTGAGCCGCCGCGACCAGTTCTTCGGCGTCACGGTGCCGCCGGCATTTCGCCGGACGCGCATGGCGAGAAAGATTCTGTGGTGCTACCGCTGGTGGGTCACGGCTCAATGCGCCCTCGCCTGGGGTGCGCTCACCTTCGGGCTACCCGCGGGGACTGCGACGGCTGACGCCGTCGGACCCGGCGGCGGCGTTTGGGCGTGGCTGCCTTTCGTATGGCCCCTCGTGGGCACCCTGCCGGCACTCCTCGGGGCGCGCAACGCCATACGACCCTATGCTGCCACCCCGGTTCCGGTCGGGCGCGTGCGGGTGGCTTCCTTGCGGCAGCGGCCCGACGCATTGCCGGGAGGTGTCGCCGCGTGGTCGGGTCCGCCGGTCCTGCTCTTGCTCGCGGCGGCGTTCGTCGCGTTCCATTGGTCCGCGATCCCCGTGCGCTTCGCCGTGCATTGGGGAATCGACGGTCAGCCGAATGGCTGGGCCAATCGCAGTCTGCCGGGCGTGTTCCAAACCGTCGCGGTCGGTCTCGGCGTCTACCTCACGATGTTGTTCTCGGTGTGGCAGATGGGACGCCAGGCGCGCGGATCGGCCGCGATGCGCGTGTACACCGGACGGCTGCTGCTGGCGGGGTCGTACCTGATCGCCTGCGTGTTCGCGGGACTGACGATCACCCTGCCTTTCGGCGCCTCTTGGGGACGACCCGGGATCCTGGCGCTCGTGATCACGAGCGCCATCGCGCTCTTCGTCGCCGGCGCCTTCGTGTCCGGACTGCGGCTGCGCGCCGCTGAGCGCGTGGCGGCGCCCGACGCGAGCGCCGCTGACGCGCGATGGCTCGGCGGGTTCGTGTATTTCAACCCGGAAGATCCGGCGGTGTTCGTCGAGAAGCGACTCGGCATCGGTTACACCGTGAATTTTGCGCGGCCGAGCGCCTGGATCTATCTCGTAATCCTCGTGCTCTTTCCCGCCGCCTGCCTCTGGATCCGCTCGCGCTGACCCGCGCGGCAAAGGTGCCGGATGGACACTGAGACGACATCCTCGGTATCCTGCGTCGGCACATAGGGGTACGCGCGTGAAGCAGATTTTGGTGACCGGCGGTGCCGGGTTCTTGGGCTCGCATCTCTGTGAGCGCCTGGTGGCCGACGGCAGCGAAGTCGTCTGCGTCGATAATTTCTTTACCGGCGAGAAATCGAACATCCAGGCCTTGCTCGGCAACTCCCGCTTCGAACTGTTGCGCCACGACGTGACGTTCCCGCTCTACGTCGAGGTCTCGCAGATCTATAACCTGGCCTGTCCCGCATCGCCCGTTCACTATCAGCACGATCCGGTTCAGACGACGAAGACGAGCGTGCACGGCGCGATCAACATGCTGGGTTTGGCGAAGCGCACCCGCGCGCGAATTCTGCAGGCATCGACTTCGGAAGTGTACGGCGACCCCGAAGTTCATCCTCAGCCCGAGTCCTATTGGGGCCGGGTCAATCCCATCGGCATCCGCGCCTGTTACGACGAAGGCAAGCGCTGCGCCGAGACTCTGTTCTTCGATTACTGGCGCCAGCATCAGACGCAGATCAAGGTCATGCGGATTTTCAATACCTATGGCCCGCGCATGCAGCCGAACGACGGGCGCGTCGTGAGCAATTTCATCGTCCAGGCGCTGCGCGGGGATGCGCTCTCGATTTATGGCGACGGCGCTCAGACGCGCAGTTTCTGCTACGTCGATGACTTGATCGATGGAATGGTGCGATTCATGGCGACGCCCGCCGAAGTCATCGGCCCGATCAATTTGGGAAATCCGGGTGAGTTCACGATGCTCGAACTCGCCGAGACCGTGATCCGCCTCGTCGGGTCGAAATCCACGATCAAGTTTCAGCCGCTGCCGCAGGACGATCCTCGGCAGCGTCGGCCCGACATCCGCCTGGCCCAAACCGAACTCGGCTGGAGTCCGAAGGTTGCACTCGAGGATGGTTTGAAGGAGACGATCGCCTACTTTCGGACGCGCCTCACGCAATGAGCGGCGCCGGGGGAGGTTGGGTTTCGGAACGGTATTCGCGGACGCCGGGTCGATACGGGTGATGGCCGCGGACCGCGACGTGATCCGCGATGAGCATACCCTCAGCATGTTTCACGCGATTCCGAAATCGCAGCTCGCCATCTTTCCTGGGGCAACTTCGCGGCAATGGAGTACGATCTGACCCTCGACGAGGCGATGCCCCTCATGGAGCGGGGCGCGAAGCTGACAGCTCGGGCGGCGGCAGGCCTCGGATTGCCGGACGAACTGAAGGCGATGATTGACGCCACGCCCGATGTCGTTTGTCAGCGGCGCGACTGGGCGATCTGGGTCTGGTCGAAACTTGCTTGCGCGCGGAGCCTCTCGCCGCCGAGGCTCGCATCGGTCGGCAGCCATACGGCGCCCCCGGCCTTCTTTGGTCGATGCTTTATGGAGTGGTGATGAACCGCGCCCCGACATTGACCTTGCTGCTCGAGGCCGGATCACCGCTCGACCCGACCATCCTGCCGACGGTACCGGCCTCGTTCGGCCGGCACCGTCGATAGCCTGACTTGACTTACCTCCGCATTGGATTGTATGGCGAGGGCCGCAGCGCCTTGTGGCTTCTCGGCGCCGCACTTCTGGCAGCCGGCGCATAGGACGGTAAAGTACACGTATCGCCCGACAAGATCGTAGTGACCACGTTGTAAAACGTGTTCGAGGAGATGGTGTTTCCGGTGCTCGTTGCGCCCTCGAGAATTCCCGCACAACCCTCGTTGATGTTGTTGCTGGTCACGACATTGTTGTTGCTGGTGCCGCAGGTGTCGTCGATGTGGATTCCGGACTCAGTGCTCCCATAAATGGTATTCGATCGCGCCGTGTTTGCATTGCTGCACAGGTCGATGGCATCGAAGATCTGGGTGCCGGCAATGTAGTTGGTCGACACGATGGTGCCGTCCGCCGTCCCGTACGTGGGGTCACTGACGGCAACGATGCTGAACTGGGCGCTGTTGACCTTGTTGTCGTTGATGTTGATACCTTGAGATGCATAAACGAGGATCCCGCTCGCGGCGTCTCCGGTATCCGCGGACGTGTCGGGTCCCCAGATCGTGTCGTTGACGGTATTTTGCGTCACGGTTCCGGTCGCGCCGTAACTGAACTGAATGCCGTTCTCGGCCGCCGGAGCGCTGGGCAGCCAGTTCAAGGCGGTTGCGCCCAGGCCCACGATGTAATTCCCGGATATTGTGACGATGGGGCCTGGGGCGCCCGTGCCGGTCGCCGATCCAGTGGCGGTGATGCCGTTCTTCTGAAAAGCCCGCACCGAATTGGCGGAGACGGTGACGACGCTCGCAGTGGTCAGACTCTCGACGTTGATCGCGAGACCGTTCTGGCATCCGCCATAGTCCGCGATATCCGTCTGGTATTGATTTCGCACGGTGTTGTGCTGGATCTTACCGGAGGAGTTTTGGAAATAGATGCCTTCGAACGTCGTCGGCACACAACCGACGATGTTGTTGCCGACGCCGTCAACCGTTAGATTCTCGATGGTCACGGCCGTGGCATTCTCGACGAAGATTTGAGCGGAGACGGGATTTCCGAAGATATCCGATGCGTTCGTAGCCAACCCGGCGGCCGGCGGTACCACCACGGCAGCCGACGCTGTGCCATTCGTGATTCCCGTGAGAGTCACGGGCTGATTGATCGTCACCTGTTCTGGATAAATACCGGGGCACACCGCGACTTCGCCCCCGGATGCGACTCCATTGATCGCAGCCTGGATGGTCGGTGAACTGGGAAAATAGCACGACCCTACGTAGATCTTGTGAGGTAAGGGCGCCACGTGCGCAACCGCAGAGCCGCCCCCAAGAGCCAGCATTCCGACAAGAGACAGGCACACACGTTGTTTGTTGGATCCAAGCATTGGTTGCTCCTCGATTTGTTTGCGTGTTGGAGTCGATATCTCGGCAGTATCCCTAAAACCAGTTGGTATTTTTGTCGATGCTGGTCCCGCATGGTCGGAGGTCCCTTTCCGAGGCTCCTTGATAATGCCTGGATTTGAGCAAAAATCCACCCTGCGACGCACGATGAAAACGGTATATGTCAAATCTTCGCATGATGAGGCAGACTCCGCCGCCAGAGCTCCGGGCAATGTCTTCGTCGACCTCCGGACCTTGGACCGCGCTAGGTACCCTTGCCGCTGAGCGCCACGCTTTGTGACCCGTCGCCGCCGCCGGCGTTGACGTTCAAAGACGCCGTCGCGGCTCCCGCGGCGGTCGGCGAGAACGAAACGCTGATCGTGCAGCTCTTTCCGACGGCAATGGAGGTTCCGCAGGTCGTCGTCTTGGAGAAAAGCGCATGGCTCGCGCCGGTCAGCGCGAGGCTCCCGATGGGTACGGCGGCCGCACCATTGTTCTTGACCGTGATCACGGTCGGCGCCTTACAGGTCGTGGCGTGCATGCAATTGCCGAATGCCATTGACCGAGGCGACAGGGAATAGGGGGCCGCGACGCCGACACCCGTGAGCGCCACCGTCTTCGCAACGGTTCCGGCGACACTCACGTTCAACGTTGCGGTCTTGGAGCCTGTCGAAACCGGCTTGAACTTCACACTGATCGTGCAGCTCTTGCCGAGCGCGATGGCACCCGTGCAGGTCGTGGACTTTGAGAACAATGCGTGATCGGTCCCCGTGATCGTCACCGTCGGCATGGGCAACGCCACGCCACCCGTGTTTGCCACCGTCGCAACGTGCGCCGTGCTCGTCTCATAGACATACTGACTCGAAAACGGCAAGGAGGAAGGAGTCAACGTGAAAGCCGGGCCCGCGCTTGTACCTCTCACGACGCATGCGCCTTGGGCGTTCGACCATTCCGCTTGGACGGTATAAGTGACGCCGTCGGCCGCCGTGACGGTCCCTTGTTGAGCATTGCAGATATCGCCGATCTCGCCATTGTTGACGTCATACCAGGCGAGCGGTGGCGCGAGGTTCGGCGCGATGCCTACTTCGGCATCGGTGATGGTTTCGGTCATCTCGTGCGAGGCGACCGATGTGTAGTTGCCAAATGGAGAGCCGTTCCCGCAGCCCGTGTCGCAGCCGGAACCCGCTTGCATGTCCGGGTGGACCCCATAGAAGAACTCACGCAGGGTGCCGGATGGGGCGACGGTGCCGTGGTAGGCGCAAAATCCGCCCGCCACACAGGAGCTGGACCCGTCCTGGGTAATCGTCGTTCCGTTAGGAAAAAAGATCGCATAATAGGTATTGGTATTACCGTTGCCGTCCGTCGTCGGTGCCGGCAGGTGTCCCGCGGCAATCTGGGCGGCGATCTCGGTCTGAACCGTGGAGTCGTCGACCGTGGTCGATTTCGTGGACGGTGTGATCACATACTGATTGATGAAGCCGCCGCGCCCGATCGCTTGGTTGGAGGTCGGCGTAGACAGGCCCACGGTGTCGTACTCTGTCAACCAGTCGACGTAGGAGCTGTTCAGCACGTCCTGGTAGAAGCTCGCGATGCTCGGCGTAGAGGTGCTCGTCACCTGCGGCAGGTACGACCCGGCGCCCCAAACCACCTGGACGACCTGGAGGCTCGACACAACCCGCCCGCCGTAATAGGTCAAATGGGCTGAAGCCGGCGCCGGCGGTGCGTTTCGGAAAAACTCCGGCGAGCGCATCGGAAGAATGTGGGGACGACCGCGGACTCCGAAGGGATGGGGATTTGGGATGAACCGTACCAGTGACTGCCCGGCGGGCGCCTCGGTGGCCGGCGCGCTCGAGTCAGCACTCTGCGGCGGCAGTTCCTGAGCGAAGGCCGTGCTCAGGGTCATGCTCAACACCAAAAATATCCCTATGCCGCGACCGACACCCCGAATCGCCATACGCGTGATCATGGTTCTCTCCCGTTTCTTTGTTATTGAACGACGTGAGATACGCTGATTGATGCAGTCGGTCAATGCCGCCGCCGCCGCGCGACTCGATCCGATCCTCATGTCACCATGCTGCGGAGCGCGCTCGAGGTGTGATGGAGCGCGTTGGGGCGACCCCATACGGACGGATCACTCCGCTTCGGGCGACAAGGCCTCGTAGCCCGAAATCACCTCGCGCAGTTCCTCGTCGATCGATTCCTGCCGGAGCCGATGATACGTCCGGGTTAGATTGCCGAGCAGATCCGCAATATTCTGCTCCGCACGCTGCATCGCCGCCAGGCGGCTCGCATTCTCGCTGGCCAGGGATTGTGCGCAGGCTTGGAAGATCAGCACGAACAGATATCCTTGGATGAACGCGGCGAGCGCTGCCGCGGTGTTCCCGATGACTTCCGGCAAGCTCTTGCTGGGCCATGGAAGCCGCGCGAGGTCGCGCTCCCAGGATCCGTCCATTGGCAGCAAGCGCTTCCCGACCGGCTGATAGCCGGAACCTTTGAGGGGCTCATTGTGAAAGAGGTAGATCTCGCCGTTTGGGTCGTGTTTGAGTTCGGCTTCGATGGCGATCAGAATCAGGCCCACGAGCGGCGTGATCCCGGCTATCGTGATCGGGACCGGGAAATCGACGGGCTGGGGAAGGCCCGCGTCCGTCACGAGTACGCGCATCCGTTCACCCACCGTCCATACCCTCTGAGTTTTGCCCGGAAGCGACGCCAGCGTATGGGCCGCGTACTCCATGAGCACCTCATTGAATCGGCCTACCAGTCCTTGATCCGACCCGAATATGATCGCCGCGCGGACCGCGGGCCTTGCGCTCCTTCCAGGCGGCGCTCCCGAGGGAAGCTGTCGCAGGCAGACGGACAGCGCGAGCTCGACGGTCCGGTAATAGTCGGTCAAAGCGTCGACCGAGCGTTCGTACTGGGTGATGCTCGACGCGGCCAGCGCCTTCATGGAACGGACCACGGCAGAGAGGTCCTTCGCGGCCGTCATCTGCCGACTCAGCGCCTCGGTGGCACCGCTCATGCGGCCGCCGATGGGCGGGGCTTCGCCGCGCCTGGCAACTCCGCCTTCGCCCCGCCGGGCTTTGCGGCTGTCGGTGCGTCCGGCTTCGACGGCGACGCCGACGCCGGTTGAAAGGGCAACAAGGCCTGGGTGGCGACCGTCAACGTGGCCGCGCGATCCTCCGGACTCAAGTGCTCGGCCGTCGTGAATCGTCCGACGATATCCGCCGCAAGCTGCGCCGCTGCCAGACGCAGCGCGGCTTCCGCCGCGGCCATTGCCGTCAGCGGGATCGCGTCAAACAGTCCGGCCGCCAGCGCCAGGAGCACCGCGATTTGTTCGGCGAGGGGGACCGGATGAGACTCTGGCTGTTTCAAACACTCCCGGATCCGACGGCCGTGATCAAGGGTTTTTCGCGTCGACTCGTCCAGACGTGTGCCGAAACGGGCGAACGACTCCATTTCCTCGAACTGGGAGTATGCGAGCTTGAGGTCGCCGGTTACCGCGCGATAGGCGGCGCGCTGCGCGGCGCCACCGACGCGCGAGACCGATTGCGCGACGTCCACTGCCGGCAGGACGCCGAGTTCGAACAGCGTCGGCGACAGATAGATCTGGCCATCCGTAATCGATATCAGATTCGTCGGGATGTAGGCCGAGATGTCCTCGGCTTCCGTTTCGATGACGGGCAGTGCCGTCAGCGATCCACCGCCGCGTTCCGCACAGAGGTGTGTCGAGCGCTCGAGGAGCCTGGAATGGATATAGAAGATGTCACCCGGAAACGCCTCTCGTCCGGGCGGCCGCCGCAGCAACAGCGAGAGTTCCCGATAGCTGCGCGCATGGTGCGTTAGATCGTCATACACGATCAGCACGTCGCGGCCCGACTCCATGAAGAACTCGGCGATGCTGGTCGCGGCGTAGGGGGCAATGTAGGCGAGTCCCGGCGCCTCGTCGCCCTCTGCCACCACGACCACGCAGTTCTGCAGCGCGGCTTTGGCCTCGAGTTGGGCGATGACTTTGGCGACAGCGGACGCACGCTGCCCGATCGCACAATACACGCACAGCACATTCTGGGTGATCTGGTTCAGTATCGTATCGATCGCGATGGCCGTTTTGCCGGTCTGGCGGTCTCCCAAAATCAGCTCCCGTTGACCACGACCGATCGGTATCATCGCATCGACGACTTTGACTCCTGTCTGCAAGGGAACGGTCACCGCGGCACGATCCATGATGGGCGGAGCGGGACGCTCCACGGGGCGCCGCAGGGTGGCGGCCACGGCGCCTTTGTCGTCGAGCGGTCTGCCCAGCGGGTCGATGACCCGGCCCAGCAAGCCCGGGCCCACCGCCACGTCCATCACCCTTCCGGTACGCGTCACCTCCGTTCCGGCCTCGAGGGATCGATAGTCGCCGAGAAGGACTACGCCCACCGCAACCAGATCGACATCGAAGGCAATCCCCAAGACCCCGTTTGAAAACTGGATCAGTTCCTCCGAACCGACGCCAGGAAGACCGGCGACGAGGGCAATTCCCGTCGACACGTTGGTGACGATCCCGACCTCGCGTGGCACGAGCTCCGGAACGAATGCCTCGCGCGCCTCATCCAACACCTGGAAGGCGCGCTCGAGCGACTGACTCCACGGCGCCGGCGCCACGATCAGGATGCTCGCGCCTGCCCGGGGGCGACCGCGAGCGGCGCGGGTGCTATCGCGCTCGCAGCTTTTGCGGGGACGGACGCCGGCGTCATGAGTGCCTCGGCTTTATCCTGAATGTCCTTGATGTACTCTTGTATGCCCCACGCGAGTCGCTGACCGCCGGCCGTCAATTCGATGCCGTAATCGCCCGCGGGTACCGTCTCGAATTCCAAATGAACATCGGCCGAGAAGGTTTCGTTGACGGCATTGCGCAGACTTGCCTTCTCTGCCTCCCCCATGGGGAAGCGGCTGCGGACCACGGCACGCATCGCCGACCGCACGAGCGCCGCGGCGAACGCGGCTTTGGCGTCCTTGGCGAGCTGCCGCAAGCGCTGCGTGAAAACACTGCCCATGCGCTCCTCGAGTTCGGCCGAGGCGAGCTCGCCCAACGCCTTCCCGGCAATCGAAAACACTTCGGCGGTCGCGAGGCGTGCCATCCGGGCGCCGATCGAGGTGGCGTCGGCCGCGAGCGCGCCGCGCTGTTGTGCGACCAGGTCCGCCGCTTCCCGGCGTGCGGCATCGAGCAGCTGCTCGCGCTCCTTGTGCACGTCGAGCTGCGTCTGTGCCAAACGCGCCGCGCGCTCGGCATCGAAAGCCTTGAGCTTGTCTTGCAATTCGTCGCCGGATTTTTGCGCCTCCAACTGTGTTGCGGCTGCGGCAGCCAAGGCTGCGGCGATCTTGTTTTCCCGTGCGTCGATGGCTGCGAGGATGGGCTTGTAGAGGAAGTGCTGCAGCAGCCAGACCAGGACGAGGAAGTTCACCGCTTGCGCCGCCACCGTGAACCAGTCGATCAGCATGGCTCATTTACCCGGCGTCTGCGCGATGACATGGGTCCAGAAGGGATTTGCGAAGATGAGTATCATCGAGACGACGAAGCAGTAGATCGCGAGTGACTCGATCATCGCGAGGCCGACGAACAGCGTACGCGTGATCGTGGCCGAAGCGTCCGGCTGCTGCGCCAGCGAACTCAAAGCCGATGCGACGGCCCGGCCCTGCGCCAATGCCGTACCGATGGAGCCGATACCGATCGTCAGTCCGGCGATGACGATGGAGGTCATCGCGATCCAAGTGCTGCTATCCATGAGGGGTCTTTTGTGTGCGGGGACGGGTGGCGGCCGCGATGTACACCGCGGCCAGAATGAAGAAGATATAGGCTTGGACCATTCCCGTGAGCAGACCGAGCGCGGTCATCAAGACCGGAAAGAGCAAGGGAGTGATCGTGATCAGAATGGCGATGATGAGGGTGCCGCTCATCATGTTGCCGAACAGACGCATCGCGAGCGCGAGCGTGCGCGAGAATTCACCGATGATGTTGAATGGCAGCATGATGATCGTCGGTTGGGTGTAGGTCTTGAGATAGCCCCCGAGACCCTGATCTTCGATGCCGAACAGCGGCACGGCGAGAAACACGCATCCCGCGAGCGCCGCGGTCGTCGACAACGAACTCGTGGGCGGATCGAAGCCCGGGATCACCGTGCCGAGGCAGGAGATCGCCACGAACAAGAACAAGGTGGCGAGAAACGGCAGGTATTTGCGCGCATGGTAGAGGCCGACGCCCTCGAGTTGACTCGTGATCGTGGTCACGATGATCTCGAGCGCCGCCTGCCGACGGGATACGGGGCCCGAACCGCCCAAGCGCCGGGTCATGAGCTTGGCGGCGGCCGCCATGCCGAGCATCATGATCCAAGTCGTGACGATGGTTTCGTTGATGTCAACCCAGCCGTGGCGCCAGAACACTTGGCTGTCGGGAGTGAGGTTCACGGGACGCCCACCGCCTTCAAGGATTTACGGCGCTCGGCCGAACGGTGCGCCGTCACGAGCACGCGAGCGAGCAGGAACCCGGCCAAGGCTGCGGTCAGGCGCTGCCAGTTGCCTCCCGAGATCGTGTGGAACCCGACCAGCACCAGAGCGGTGCGCAACAAAAAGCTGGCCGAGAACCACAGCGCAGGCGCTGTCGATTCGATGGCCCAGCGGATCGTGCAATAGAGTCCTTCATAAAAGATCGCGCCGAGAGCGGCGCCGCCGAGCGCCGCGCGCGCGAGCATCGCGAGGTCATTCATCGTCGTCTCGCGCGGGCGGCGCTGCGGTCGGATTCTGGTCGGACACCCAGTGCCACGCCGTCGCACAGCCGACCACCAAGCCGGCGACGAGCAGTGCCAGCGTCCACGAATAGCCCTTGGCATGGTGGCTGTCCAACCAGGCGCCGAGCAGCGCGCCGCCGACGGTCGGTATGGCGATCGACCAGCCCACCATGCCGAACATGCCGAGGCCGGACCATGCGTTCGGTTCGCCCGAGCGCTGCGCCTCGAGTTTTCGGGTCGCTTTGAGCTCGACCTGCCGGCTCAATGAAGTGTTGTCCTCAGGCATGATGGGCGCGGTCCAAGCGCGTGATGAAGCTCGTGACCATGACGGCGACGGCGCGGCGCACGACACGCTCTTCCTCGTTCACCGCCAGGAAATCGCGCTTGACGTTGTCGTGCAGGGCGGCGAGATCGGTTCCGGGGATGGCGTGGCGCACCGAGACGAGCACGTCGGGTCCGATTTTGACGAGCACGCCCGCATCGACGGCGAGATTTACCTCGCCCGTCGGTATGCGATAGGAGAGGATCCCCGGCACGAGCGCGGCCACGCAGTCGAGCCGGTGCGGCAGCAGTCCAAAGAACCCTTCTTCGGTCTCGGCAACGATGCTCGACACCTCGGCGAGAACCGCGAACACCCGGGACGGCAGGAGAATCTTAAGGTGCATGACCCGGTACCGCCGCGGCTTTCGGGGCAGCGGCCTGTGTCGCAGCGGGCTTTGGCGCTGCGCCGTCTTTGCGCACCTCACCGATGGCGCCGATCATGTAGAGCGCGCTCTCCGGCGTGTCCTTGAATTCATCCGCCAAGATCCGCTCGCAGCCATCGAGCGAGTCGTGCAGGCTCACGTCCTTGCCGGGGATGCCGGTAAATTGTTCGGTCGCGAAGAACGGCTGCGTCAGGAATCGCTCGAGGCGCCGCGCCCGCCCGACGGCGTTGCGGTCGTCCGGGGACAGTTGCTCGAGCCCGAGCATCGCGATGACGTCCTTGAGCTCCGCGTATCTCGCGAGCGTGCGACGGATCTGCTGTGCCACTTGATAGTGGCGTTCACCGACGATTCCGGGCGTCGCCATCTTCGAGTTCGATTGCAGCAGGTCGATCGCGGGATACAGACCCTCGGAAGCCCGCTTGCGCGACAGCACGATGGACGCAGACAAGTGGGAGAACACGTGCACCGCGGCCGGATCGGTTAGATCGTCCGCGGGCACGTACACGGCCTGAATGGAGGTGATCGCCCCGGCACGGGTGTTGGCGATGCGCTCTTCTAATCCGGACAGCTCCGTGCTCATCGTCGGTTGATATCCGAGCTGAGACGGCATCTGACCCATGAGGCCCGACACTTCCATGCCGGCCTGGATGAAGCGAAAGATGTTGTCGATGAGCAGCAGGACGTCCCGGTGTTCGTCGTCGCGAAAGTACTCCGCCATGGTGAGCGCCGTCTGGCCCACTCGAAATCGGCTTCCCGGCGGTTCATTCATCTGTCCAAAGACCATCACCATGTTCTTGAGTACGCCCGCGGCCTTCATGTCCTGATACAACTCCTCGCCTTCGCGGCAGCGTTCCCCGATACCGCAAAAAATGCTTACGCCTTGCCGATGCCCTACCATGTTGTGGATCATCTCGGTGAGCAGCACCGTTTTGCCGACACCGGCTCCGCCGAACAAGCCCGCTTTGCCTCCGCGCTCCAGCGGCACGAGCACGTCGATGGCCTTGATGCCGGTCTCGAAGACTTCCGATTTCGTGGAGCGCTCCGAAAGCGGGGGCGGTTCGCGGTAGATCGTCCGCCACTCGACGCCTTCAGGCGGAGGCTGGCGGTCGATGGCATGGCCGAAAACGTCGAACATACGCGAGATGATGTTTTTGCCGACGGGTGCTTGCAACGGCAGGCCGGTATCCGTCACCGGCATGCCGCGCGCCAGTCCCTGGGTGGGCGTCAAGGCCATGCCCCGGACATGATGGGCATCGAGTTGAGATCGGACTTCAATGACGATCTGACGGTCCGCGCCGGTATGCAGGACCGATGTGATGAAGGGCAGGCGACCATCGAATCGTACGTCCACGACACTGCCGCGGACCGCCGTGACGGCGCCGTACGCCGCGGATGACAGACCGGTGGGCGACAGAACGTCGGGTGATCGCGTGGTCGTCGCCATAAATCAGAGCCTCGATCGACGGCCTCGCGAATTAGGCAGGCTTATGCGAGTGTAGAATCGGGTCCGCAATCCGGTCTGTTCGGCAGCGCGCTTAGTCCCTTTCACTGTGCGCGGCGAAGGCGCGTAGGCGCCATGGTGCGCGATCCGATTCAGGAGGACAAATGGCAGCTTGGACGATAACGAAATGCGACGCTGCGGATCTTGCCCAGGTCGCCGATTTGGTCAACGCCGCCTACCGCGGCGAAGGCGGTCAAGCAGGATGGGCCAGCGAGGTCGGAATCGTATCCGGTCAACGGACGACGAGCGCAGCACTCGAAGAAGACCTGGCCACTTCGGCCGCGGTGTCGATCCTCGTGCTGCGGCTCACCATGCTGGATCGTGCAGAGGCCGAGGGCCTTGCCATGGGTGCCGAGGTCGCGCGGATGACGGTGGTCTCGGTTCGCGAAACGCTCATTGCCTGGTACGAACGCCATGGGTACCGGCGCACGGGCGAGACCGAGCGCTTCCCGTATGACGACACGCGATTCGGCGTGCCGCTGCGTTCGGACCTCGAGTTCGTCGTGTTGGAGAAACGCTTGGTGGCGGCCGGTGCCTGAGGACCCTAGACGGAAGTTCTTCCCCTCGTTTTTGATTTCAGATCGCGCGCAGCCTGGAAATCACGGGGTTTGCGCGCTTTTTTACGTCCGCGAGACGTGAATAATGTAGCCATG
>Ga0302320_10006929_pt1 | contig 25026 bp, 27 predicted proteins | sample Bog_T0_3_FD_202130 | JGI IMG/M metagenome (GOLD analysis project Ga0302320, IMG submission 202130) | Peat permafrost microbial communities from Stordalen Mire near Abisko, Sweden - Bog_T0_3 | ecosystem: Environmental > Terrestrial > Soil > Wetlands > Peat | place: Sweden: Abisko, Stordalen Mire...
TCCCTGGACTGTCCCACGCTGCATTACGCCGTCTACGGCCGGCTGAATGCAGCGCGAGATAACGCCGTTCTGGTTTGCCACGCTCTCTCCGGTTCTGCGCTGGTAGGGTCCTGGTGGCCTGAGATCTTCGCCCCCGGTGCCGTGCTCTCGCTCGATCACGACTTCGTGATCTGTATCAACATGCTGGGCTCCTGTTACGGCTCCACGGGGCCGGGTTCGGTCGACCCCAAGACCGGAAAGCCCTACGGTCCCAACTTTCCCCTTGTATCGATTCGGGACAATGTCCGCGCGCAGTCGCTCCTGCTTGATTCGCTGGGCATTCGCAAACTGCGGCTTGTCCTCGGCGGCTCCATCGGCGGCATGCAGGCGCTGGATTGGACCATCCTCCACCCCGAACGGGTTGAGCGGGCGCTCATTATTGGCGTAGCGCCGCTTTCGGCCATGGGGCTGGCGCTCAATCATCTCCAACGTCAGGCCATTCTCCACGATCCTGACTGGGCCGAGGGCCGCTATTTGCCGCAACGCCCGCCACGGCGCGGACTTGCCCTGGCACGCCAGATCGGCATGCTCAGCTATAAGTCGGCGCCGCTGTTTGAGGAACGTTTCGGCCGCAACCCAAACCGCGAAGGTGAAGACCCCTGGTCCCTAAACGAACAGGGCGGCGGACTCACCGGCGGACGCTTCAACATTGCCGGATACCTCGACTACCAGGGCCAGCGCTTTATCGATCGCTTTGACGCCAATGCCTACCTGGCGATCCTGCGCACCATGGACACGTGGGATCCACTGCGCGGCTACGCATCCGCCCAGGAAGCCTTCGGCCGCATCCGCGCCCGCCTCAGCTTTATTGGCATCAGCTCCGACTGGCTGTTCCCGGAAGCGATGGTGCGGGAGTTCGCCAACGCCGTCCGCGTCGCCGGGGTCGAGGCCGACTACCGCGAGATGGTGAGCGACCATGGCCACGACGCATTCCTGGCCGAGCAAGCGGCTCTCGTCCGTCTGCTGCAGTAGCCGCTGGCCGGGACAAAGCCTGAGTGCCCCAGGTCCCTAGCACTTGGGGACCTGGGAAACAACCAACTCCACCTCGGGCTTCCCTAATCCCTGATCCCCAATCCCTGCACTCCCTACTGCCACTTTTGTTGCATCCAGGAACCAACCTAAACGCCCCGCGGGGAGTCGAAGATAATGGTCTGACCGTTGACATGTATGTTGATAGGGTGCAGCCAGACTAGGGCGTTGACCCACCGCGTCACTGAACCGGCAAACTTCTCCGCGAAGTTTGCTTGTCACCTGCCGCCGGGCCTTTCTATAATCCTTGTCAACACCGCATTGGAAGCTGTGGTATCGTTTAATCCGGCACCCCGGCAAACAACCGAAATTCGTTCAACGGTTGGGACATTCCGCCAGCGAGTGCGCGAATAACAATTTCTATTCTGAAATTCCCAGGAGCACTGCATGAAGAAGTTAGTCTTGGCAACGGTGATGGCAGTGGCGAGCATCTCTCTCGTTTCCGCGCCCACGCTGCGAGCACAAGGTGCTGGAACCGTCTCGATCCAGAACCCGGCAGAATTCAATGCCTACCAACAAGCCAGCACACAGACGGATCCCACGGCCAGAGCATCGTCCGAAGAGTCCTTCTTAACGACCTATCCGCAGAGTGTGGTGAAGAACTCTGTGCTCGACGATCTGATTGTCACGTATCAGAAGTTGGGCGATCTGGATAAGACAGCGGGCGCGGCAACGCGTCTTCTGCAAGTCGATCCGAACAACATGCATGCTCTTTATGTCGCTGCGTATGTAAAGCGGAGCCAGTGCCTCAATTCGGGTGACGCACAGGCATGTACGGACGCCGGAGCGCTGGGCGCCAAGGGACTCAAGGCAACCAAGCCGGCTGACACGCCAGATGCCGAATGGCAGAAGATCACTGGCGCGGCCTACCCCATCTTTCACTCCGCCATTGCGGCGAGCGATGTGAACCAGAAGAACGTGAAGGACGGTATCGCCGAGTACAAGACCGAACTCAATCTGTTTTCGCTCCCGGCAACGCAGAGTGGAACTGGCCTTGTGGATACACTGAAGCTCGCGGAAGCCTATGCCCTGGCCGGCGACACAAGAGACCCGGTGCAGGCAGTCTGGTTCTATGCGCGCGCATGGAACTTCGCTCCCCCGGCCTACAAGGCGCAGATCGAGCCCAAAATGGAATATTGGTACAAGCGGTTCCACGGCGGTCTCGACGGCCTGGATGCGGTGAAAACGGCCGCGGCTGCAACGCTCTTCAAACCGGATAGCGTAACCATTGCGCCGGCGCCCACGCCGGACAAGCTGGCTCACGATGCCCTGGTGGGCGGCGATCCGATGAAGCTGAACCTGGAAGACAAGGAATTCATTCTCGCCAACGGCTCCAAGGAAGACTCCGACAAGCTCTGGTCGCTGTTGAAAGACCAGCCCACACCGGTCCCGGGAATCGTGATTGAAGCTACGGCTTCGGTGATCAAGGTTGCTGTCACGCAGGATGCCAAGGATTCCAAGGTTGCGGACTTCATCGTCAACCTGACGAAGCCGCTGGAAGACAAGGACATTCCGGCTGCGGGCTTTGAGTACAAGCTCATGAGCGATGGCGGTCCGGAACTGGATGGCACCTATGACACGTTCACGTTGGTTCCAGCCACAGCGACAACGGCTGCGACCGCACAGATCGTGTTGAGAGAGGGATTTGTGCAGGAACAGAAGAAGGCCGCGCCGGTGCACCACAAGCCGGCGGCAGCTCACCACGCAGCTCACTAAACAGCCAGTCCCGTGGCCGGTCGGCCTAGCCGACGGGCCCAGTGGCTCAACCTCCTGGTGAACAGGGGATAGCGAATCAGGTTTCTGGGATTACAAAGGGCAGCCTCATTGAGGCTGCCCTTTTTTTTGCTCCTCATGGAAAGGATCGGGTGCCCTTCAAGGTGACTCGCATTTGGGCACCTGGGATTGAATGCACCCCGTAATCGAGCCGCAGACAAGCTGTGCCCCGTTCATCGCAGTTTTATCGCGATGAGCGGGCGTTCGAGCTCTAACAGCTGACCTACGCGGCTATTCCCCCAGCATGATGCGCTGAATCCTTGTCGAGCGGCCGGTCTCGGGCTCGCATTGCACCAGCACGGCGCACAGCTTGGGGTTTTCCTTCGCGGCTTCAAACTTGCCCGGCATACCGGTCAGAAAGCGGTGCAGCACGAGGTCTCGCTCTACGCCGATGACGCTGTCGTAGGGGCCGCTCATGCCCACGTCGGTGATGTAGGCAGTGCCGCCGGGCAGCACGCGCTCGTCGGCCGTGGGGATGTGCGTGTGGGTTCCCAGCACGGCGGTGACGCGCCCATCGAGATGCCAACCCATGGCCACCTTCTCGCTGGTGGCCTCGGCGTGGAAGTCGACCACGATCACCTTGGCCTTGATGGTAGCCAGCACGTCGTTGGCCGCGTGGAACGGATCGTTGGTGCCGTTCATGAACACGCGACCCATAAGCTGCGCCACGGCGAATGGAACCCCGGACCGCGTGACGCCCTCAAACACGCCATAGCCGGGAAGACCTGGCAGGAGATTCACGGGACGGATGACGCGGCGCGGCCGGTCCTGGCTCGCTGCGCCGGCGGAGTTCATGTAGTCGATGAGTTCACGCTTGTCCCACACGTGGTTGCCGGTGGTGAGCACGTCGGCGCCCATGTCGAAGAGGTCGTCGGCAATTTGCGGAGTAACGCCAAAGCCGCCAGCCGCGTTTTCAGCGTTGATGACGAGCAACTCGACGTTATGGGCAGCTAGCAGGTGCGCAAGGTGCTCACGCACGATGCGTCGTCCCGCGCTGCCGAAGATGTCGCCGACGAAAAGAATGTTCAAGAAACAGCCTCTAGCCTCTAGCTCCTAGCTTTTAGCTAGAAGCCCCGTGCCCCATCCTTTCCGCTTTTTTCTGCGGAAAGGGTGGGAAAGCAGCTCCGGTCGCAGTCAAAATACCGCGGCGGCCCCATCCTTAACAAAAACCGCGGGTGCACCAGGTGCCTAGCACTTGGGCACCTGGGATTGAAGAACTTCAACCGGCCGGTTCTTCTGGCTTCTGATCCTCGGTCCCCTGTTCCCTCGGTCCCCTGTTCCCAGCATCTCTCATCAGCGGGAACAGAATCACGTCGCGAATCGATCGCGAACCCGTCAGCAGCATCACCAACCGATCGACGCCGAGCCCTTCGCCACCAGTCGGAGGCAAGCCGTAGGCCAGCGCGCGCACGTAGTCCTCGTCCATCTGGTGCGCTTCATCGTCGCCGCGGTCGCGCTCGGCAAGCTGCTCGGCAAAGCGCTTATGCTGCTCTACGGGATCATTGAGCTCGCTGAAGGCGTTGCCCAGCTCGAACCCGCCTGCAAAAAATTCAAACCGCTCCACATGCTCTGGATCGTCTGGCTTCTGTTTTGAGAGCGGAGAGACAACCGTCGGGTAGTCGTAGATGATCGTCGGCTGAACTAGGTTAGGTTCGGCAATGGCCTCAAAGAGGTGATAGACGGCCTTGCCAAGCGGAGCCCTGCCTTCTAATTCGCGTAGCGCGCCAACTAGACCACCATGGGTACCGATGAGTAGCTTAGTTTTCTTTTGATAAGACTCATGATCAACATCCGGCGGGAATTTAGGTGCCCCTTCTGCAATATCGCCTGCTGCCTCAATTTCAACATCGGGACCCTCGGATACCCCAGCACTTGTTCCGAGCACGCTCCTAACCGAGTCGAGTGCCATTTTCAAATGGAGAGTGAGTGCATCGACAGAATCAAACTGATTGGGAAGAGGCTTCGCGCCTGCTTCTTCCGGCCAGAACTCCACAATCGCCTCCCGCATCGTCAGCCGCCGCCACTTGCCCAGATCAATCTCGACCCCATTGAACGTAGTGAGCGTCGTCCCGTTCACCTGTTGCGCCACAAACGAAACAAGGTCCTCGGTGATCTGCATCAGGTCGTGATAGTTCGCGTAGGCTTGGTAGAACTCCAGCATCGTGAACTCGGGATTGTGCTGCGTGCTGACGCCTTCGTTGCGGAAGTTGCGATTGATTTCATACACGCGATCGAGTCCGCCAACGACCAGCCGCTTCAAGTAAAGCTCCGGCGCGATGCGGAGAAACAGATCCTGATCAAGCGTGTTGTGATGCGTCTTGAACGGCCGCGCCGCAGCGCCGCCGGCGATCTGCTGCATCATGGGCGTTTCCACTTCAAGGTAGCCGCGCTCATCAAAGAACTGCCGCATCGCCTTGAGCGTCTTCGCGCGCTTCACAAACACTTCGCGGCTTTCGAGGTTCGCAAATAGGTCCACATACCGCTGGCGGTAGCGCAACTCCACGTCGGCCAGGCCATGAAATTTTTCCGGCATGGCGAGCATCGCTTTCGCCAGAAACGTGAGCCGCTCCACGTGAATCGTCAGCTCGCCGGTGCGCGTGCGGAACAGGTATCCCGAGACGCCGATGTGGTCGCCGAGATCGAGCAGCTTGTAAAGCGCGAATCCCTGCTCGCCCACCGCGTCGAGCCGCACGTAAATCTGCAGGCGTTCGCCATTCTGCTGCAGCGTGGCAAAGCCCGCCTTGCCCTGCGCGCGAATGGCCATGAGCCGCCCCGCAACCGCTACCGTGACGCGCGAGGCTTCGAGCTCTTCCGCTTGCGTCTCGCCCCACTGCGCGCGGACCTGCGGTATGGTGTGCGAAGCAGGGAACTGGTTCGGGTAAGCCGCCTGTCCCAGCTTCACGATCTCGGTCAGCTTTTCTTTGCGCAGATCGAAAAGATTACGCTCAAACTCTGAATCGAACACGGTTTCCTTCTGGTGAATCGTTGTAAGTACCAATCGTAAGTATAGCGGTAGCGCGCATCGCGCTCCGGGGCGCTGATCGTGTATAACCACGAAGGAATGCCCTACAACCGATTCAACTCGCCCGACAGTCCAGGCGCCGGCCCGAAGCGGGGACTCGGCTCTTATATCCAGGCTGAAAAGCTGATGCAGATTGCGTTTGTGCCCCCGGTCGCCATCGTCCTTTGCTGGTTCGTGGGTTGGTGGCTGAGCAATCACCTCCACATGAAGTGGATCGAGCTGGTCTCGATCATGTTTGGCTGCGTGGTGGGGCTGGTCTACGTGGTGCAGACCGCGGTCGCTGTGGAGAAAGAGACCAGAATGCGGAATGCTGGCGGAGACAGCACAGGGAAGGGAACGGACGCCGGCCCGCAATGAACGAAATGGACGAAAAGAACGAGCCGACTCATCCCATTGTGGATCTGACGCAGGCTGACCTGGACGCCATGCTGACGCGGGCCCTTCGCATCACACTGATTCTAGGGCTGGTAGCAGCCCTTGTGGTGGCAATCGGCGGTGGTTGGCGGAACGGTGCCATGCTGCTCACAGGAGCGCTGATCTCCGCGGCAAGCATCTGGGAATGGCAGCGGCTGATCCGGCTGATGAATGCCAGAATGGACAAAAATCGCACTCCCGCGGGAGCTGGCGTGGTGGTGCTGTTCTTTGTGCTGAGGCTCACCATTTTTGCAGGGGTCATTTATGGTAGCCTGAAATGTTTCCAGGGCTCGGTTGTGGCGCTTCTGTGCGGCCTTTGTCTGGCTATCTTGACCATAGGCTTTGAAGCGATCCGTCTGCTGCGCGATTGAGAAAAAAGCTGGGAAATTCATTCATCAGGCTCCGGGGTGGCTGTGTGTGCCCGGCCGGAGCGGAAAGATTTAAGGTTCGATGCCGGCAACATTTGCACTGACACAATTTTTGGACCTTCTGCTGAAAAGCACCGAGCTCAAGGCGTTCCAATCGCTGGCCGGTCTCACCGCTGCCGACGCTGCCGAAAAAGCCGCGCACGTGAACAGCGCGCTGGCAGTGGAGTTGATGGTGGTTACCGGGCTCATCGCGTTTTTCGTGCTGGTGCGGATCACGCTTTCGGTCGAAAATCCCGGCCCGGTGCAGCACATGGCCGAAATGATTTACGAAGCCATCGGCGACCAGGCCGAGCAGGTCATCGGCCACGGCTACCAGCGCTACCAGGCTTACGTCACATGCATCTTCTTGTTTGTGCTGTTGAACAACCTTGTAGGGCTGGTCCCGGGAGTTGAAGCGCCCACCACGCTCATCATGGTCACGCTGGGGCTGGCGCTGCCAACGTTTCTCTACTACAACTACTACGGCGTCAAGGAACAGGGGCCGATCGGGTACCTGAAGCATTTTGCGGGCCCGGTGTGGTGGATGGCGTGGCTCATCTTCCCCATTGAGATTGTGTCGCACCTCGCGCGCGTCATGTCGTTGAGCGTTCGACTTTACGCCAACATGTTTGCAGGCGATCTGGTGACGCTAGTGTTCTTCTCGCTGGTTCCGGTCGGCATCCCGGTGATCTTCCTGGGGCTGCACCTTTTTGTTTCGTTGATCCAGGCATTTGTGTTTACGCTGCTCACGATGATCTATCTTTCGCTGGCGGTGTCGCACGAGCACTAGAAAGCAGCTATTAGCTGCTAGCTTTTAGCTCCTAGCTTTTGTGTCCGGGACCCGGCGGTGCGCTGGCTCTCGCAGAAACGAGCTAGAAGCTAGAGGCTAAAAGCTAGAAGCTGTCTTAAAGAGATCCGCCGGAGGGCGCTTCCGCTCCGGGCAAACGGCAGGCTGCAAGCGTGAGGGGACCAGCTCGGTGAGTCTCAACCACCCACTGGCAGCCAATCCCAAAGGAAGCTGGAGAACTATGCGGAAACTTCAGTACGTATTCATGGCCTTGGCGGCGCTTTGCTTCGCCATTCCGGCCTTTGCAGATGGCGGCTCGGCCGCACTCAACCTGGTGCCGATTGGCGCCGGTTTGGGCATGGGCCTGGCGGCCGGACTTTGCGGTCTTGGCCAGGGCAAGGCAGTTGGATCAGCAGTGGAAGCGCTGGCCCGCAACCCCGGTGCCCGCGCGGGCATCTTCACCTTCCTCGTGCTCGGCCTCGCGCTGATCGAGTCCCTCACGCTGTTCACGCTGGTCATTGTTTTCGCCAAAATGTAGTTGGTAGTTTTTGGAAACACGTCGGCCCTCTCCCCGGAGAGGGCCGACGTGTTTGGGGTTTCCCAAGTACCTCGGGTGCCCCAGGTGCCTCGCTTTTGGGCACCTGGGGCTGACGCGTCAAAGTGCCCCGTGCCCCATCCTTTCGCGTTTTTTCTGGCGAAAGGGTGGGATACCAACACCGCCGGAAAAATTGCCGCCGAGCCGCACGGAACCCTGTTTCAGCGCATCAAACTCTTTGTCACATTCAGCCGCACGAAAGGCCTTCCCGTGAATCTATCTCTCACTTTACCGGTCCACGCGATTCCACTTTGGTTCCTTGTCCTGTCGCTCTTTCTGCCGCGCATCTGCATTCTCGTCGCGTGGCTTCAGCACAGCATGCCTGTGTTCATTCCTCCGACAGTCGGCATTCTCTCGATCATCGTTGCTGTGCTCATTCCGCGCATCCTCATCCTGTTCTGGATTTACACGGACCAGGGCATCAGCCTCTGGTTCGTGCTGCATGCCATCGCGCTGCTGATTGCCTGGGGCGGAAGCAGCCACACCGTCTACCGCCGCAGCAACTAGGTCGCCGAATGGGAGTTGCATCTGTCCCACTCATCGCAGGAATACGCCGTGCGATGAATGGGGCACCTGGGCTGGGTTTGGTGAGCGGGCGCGGCTTCTAGCCGCCCTTTTTCAGCACCTGGATGCCTTCGCGGTAATCCATGCTGGTGGCGACTGGCGCGTAGCGATTCATCTGCTCGTTGGTGTTAATGTCCCTCGTCTTGAACAGAATGCGCATAGTCATCTGCATCTGCACATGCACAATGCGCCACTGGCTGCCGCCCACGTCTGCCTGCTCAATCACCACCCAGCCGCCCTTGTTGAGTTTGCCGAGAATGCCCCAGCCGTAGTCGGTGTCCTGCTGCAGGTGGCCTTCGAGGCGCGTGACGCGCTCCTGCTGCGGGTCCACCCAGATTTCCCCGGAGAGGGCAGTCAGCGCCTGCGTCTCGTAGTCCGGCGGATCGAATTTTGGATTGGGCTTGAAGGTGAATTTCTCCACCATGCCCGCTGCTCCCTGCGTGGTTCCGGCGTACTGGTAGAGGAAAGCGTCCGGCAGCATGCGCAGCAGCTTGAGAACGATGTTCATGTCGCCGTCCTCGCTCTGCTTGCGATGCTTCTGCAGGCTTGGATCGGCAGCCAGCGTATCGAGGCGGGCTTCTTCCTTCTGCTCGTCTTCGGGGCCTAGTGGACGGTCGTCGATCGAGAGCAGGCGCGCCACATCGCCGTCGCGGGTTTCCACAATGGCCTTGGTCGACGTCAGCCGCGGACTGGTTTTGCGCAGCTGGTAGCTCATCGGGTGGGAGGCGTCTTGCGCGGTGCGCAACTCCGTGGCCAGAGCGCGGCCGACGAGGGCCTGGGCCTGGGCGGGCTGAAGCTGGTCAGCGGCTGCGGGCGGCGGCTGCGGTATCGCAGAGAGGGGCTGGTTCGCGACCAAAGCCGCCCCAGCTAGAAGCCCGATAACCATACCAAATCTGCGCACTGCCCCTAGTTTAACGGGCAGACGGAGGGGCACTCGGGAATCGTTCAACCGGCAATGCCTCATAGAAAGTTAGACGGCATCCCTCGCCGGGAGATTCAGCGATTGAGCCGCTGATTTGACATGGATTGGCGCTCAATTTTCGCACACTTTGTTTGAAGCAATGCCGCCAACTTGCGTATAGTTCGGGCAGGGCCTTGTTTGGGCTCATGGAAGGACGAAGACCATGGCAGTTGAGAATTCCCCTGCACGCATCGGCAAGAGCATTGTGATTTCCGGCGAAGTCAAGGGCGGCGAAGACCTGATCGTGGATGGCCGTGTCGAAGGCACCGTCACCCTGTCAGAGAGCCGGCTTACGATTGGGCCGAATGCCAACGTTTCGGCGGATCTTTCCGCGAAAGATGTCTTGATTATGGGCCGTGTTCAGGGCAACGTGGTGGCCAGCGGCCGTGTGGAACTCCGTGCCGGATGCCAGGTAGAAGGCGACATTCGCGCGCTTCGGCTGGCTGTCGAAGACAATGCTGTCTTTCGCGGCAAGGTCGACCTCACCCAGGCCGTTTCCAAAGTGGCTGAGGGCGCCACACCTGTGGCTGCCGGCGGGGCTGTGTAGCGTTGCGGCCTCGCCTGGGAACAAGTGCCTGACCGAAAGGGAATCGAGATTTGCTGAGTCGATGGTTCGACAAGAAGCGGGAAAGCGCCCCCAACGCGTCCGCTGCGGGCTTGATTGGGCCAAAGTATCCTCGCCACTCCGGCGCCTGGGCGTTTTTGCGCAAGCGCCTGCAGGCTGATCCGGGCCTGCGCATCATCGATAGTGGATTCACCTCGCCTTCGAACATCAATTACCTTACCGATCTTGGACACAGCATCTTTCTCACCGATCTCGATCTCGATGCGTGCACGGGAGAGTGGCAAAAGGGCACGGACGCGGACGGTAATCCCATCTGGGACGTGGAAGCCTATCTGAACCGCTCCCTCGATTTCGCCGGGCGCATGTTCGATGTGGCCATGTTGTGGACGGCTCTCGATTACATCCCGGAACCGCTTGTTGCTCCGGTCGTAGCGCATTTGCACGCCGCGATGAACAAGGGCGGCCAGGTCCTGGCTTTCTTCCATACGAAGAAGGAAGGCGATGACATTGTGCGTCTCCGGTACCATGTGACCGAAGGCGACAATGTGGAAGTGCAGCTCACCCAGCAGTTCCCGGTTCAGCGCGTCTTTACCAATCGCAGCATCGAGCGGCTGTTTACCGGCTGGTCGGGCCACAAGCAGTTTCTCGCCAAAGACAGTGTTTCTGAAGTGATCATTACGCGATAGGGTGCCGAATCCACTCTCGCGTGGGTGCATCCAAACTTCGTAACAGACTCGCCCGAACCCACGCATGGGCGGGCGAGTCCTGGAGGAACTATGACGGAATCAAAGCAGACGCTCATCACCTGGCTTGGCCATTCCACCGTTCTGATTGAAACCGCGGCGGGCACCAACATCCTCATCGATCCGTTTATTGAACAGAATCCGAAATATCCCAAGGGCTTTTCTCTGCCATCCAAAATTCAATACATTCTGCTGACGCATGGGCACGGCGACCACATCTCCGATGCGGTGCCTGTGGCGAAGAAGCACGATTCCACGGTGGTGGCCATCTATGAGCTGGCGGCCTACATTGGGGGCAAGGGCGTTGCAAACACCATCGGCATGAACCTGGGCGGCACAGTTCAACTGAATGAAGTCGCGGCTACGATGGTGGAGGCCAAGCACTCGGCCGCGGCGCAGGATGAAGAGGGAACCCACTACACCGGCGTGGCCACGGGCTTTGTTCTAACGATTGAAGGCGGTCCGGTGCTCTACCACGCGGGCGATACCGCGGTCTTCGGCGACATGAAACTCATCCATGACCTGTATGCGCCCACCGTGGTGATGTTGCCGATTGGCGGCCATTACACGATGGGTCCGAAGGAAGCCGCACTGGCTGTAAAGCTGCTGGCTCCTGGGGTGGTACTACCGCTGCATTTCGGCACATTCCCCCCGCTGAAGGGCACGCCGCAGCAACTGTCAGGGCTGGTGGATGCGAGCGTAAAAGTAGTGCCGTGGAATCCCGGCGATGTCTACACCGTGTGAATCATGCAGGTGCCCCAGGGTCCCTCGTCCGCCGCGGCGGAGGAACCTGGGATGCCACCGCACGTAAAAAGCCTGATGCAATCCCTTGGATTGCATCAGGCTTGAACTAATCTCTGACAACTGACAACTGCCCTACTGGTCGCGTGTCTGCTTGATGGCGTGCGGCGAGGGGCGAATGCCGCTGTCATCCGGGGAATTCAATCCGGCCAGGACCGGAGAGTCTGGTGCGGCGACGGCTGCGCGATAGGACTTGAGATCGCGGAGGATCTCCACCTTCTCCCGCGCGTACTGCCCGGCAAGGCGCGTCAAGGCGTACGTGATGATGTCGCTGTGATGCAGCTCCGGCAGTGACGGATCGCGGCGCATGTTGAGCCACAACCTGTGCACAAGCTGCACGTCGTCCGGGCTGAGCGCCGGCGCGTGCGGTCCAATGTAGAAGACTTTGGTTTCGCCGCTCTGCGCAATCACGTAAAAGTTGAACTGGCGCTTCGGTTCGGGCAGCGCCTCCCAGGCCTGTCCCATGCGGAACGCCTGGTCCTCTGCGGTCATGGAAGTGGAAACTCCCGAGACGACTGAATCGACTTCAAGCGAGCTGGCGCCCTGGGCCAGCGCTGCAAACACATCGCCTGCGGGAACCACCAGCAGCGAAACTTTCTTGCCGAAGCTTTCCGCCACGGAAACGGCCTTGGTAAAGACCATCTGCTCGTGTTCGCTGAAGCTCTGCTGTTCAGGACTAAGAAACTCAGGACCGCCGACGCCCATCATGCGTACGCTGATGACCACAACATCTTTGTCATCGGTATTCGTTCGGCCCAGGGTCCACTTCAACGCCACCGGGTTGGCCACGTCGCGCATGGTGACCATCACGCCGCCGGGACGCAGCGCCGCCGACTCGCGGCTGACCGTGTCCTGGTGTTCCATCTGGAAGTGGTCTTTCATCTGCCGCGCGGTCATGGCGTGCTTGCGCTGGTTGATGCGCTCGGAGATGGTGAAGATGATGAAGAAGACCGCAGCAAAAACGATGCCGCTGACGGTCGCAATGGACTTGGTGAAAAGGTTGACGATGGCGGTGCTCAGCAGCACCATGAATACGGAAACCAGGCCGATCGGAATCTCGGTCTTGCCGATGGTAATGTTCGGCGGAACCTTCCAGCCGCGTTCGCCGTGATATTTCCAGCGCAGGACCAGCATGGCAAGGCTGTTGAAGGTGAACGACCAGATGACGCCGAAAGCGTACGCCTCGCCGAGGGTGATGATGTTGCCTCGGGTGACGATGATGGTGAACATCTGGAGGATGAACACCAGGTTCACGATGCGATAGCTGGTGCCGAAGCGCGGATGGGGTCTGCGGAACCAGTCGGTCAACACGCCGTCTTCCGCCACGCGCATCAGCACGCCGGTGGAGCCGATCATCGATGTATTGATGGCGCCCGAGAGAATCAGGAAACCGACCACGACGACGAAGATGCGGAATCCGATGCGCAAAACCATCGGCCCGACCAGGTTCATTGCCAGTCCGGCGATCAGGTTGTCCTGGTAGAGCACGTGATCCTTCAAGGGGATCAGCATGTAAGCCAGGATGGTGCCGCCGCCTGTGAAAATGAGGCTGTAGATGGCGATGACGATGGCCGCGCGCTTCAGGTTCCTGAGCTTGGGATGCTCGATTTCCCGATTGACCTGGGCGAGACTTTCTTCGCCGCTCATGGCGAGCAGCGAATGGCCAAACGCCATCAGGATGCCGAAGACGCCCAGCAGGGGAACAAGCCTGGTGCCGCGCAGGAACCCGAGCGCATCGTCACTGAACTTCAGGTTTGACGGCGTAGGCGGCGGCGGCAGATGCCCGCCCTTCATGACTGCGGAGTAAACGCCCCATATCAGCAGGATCACGACCATGACGGTGGTGATCTGCATGACCTGCAGTGCCTTTTCGCTAGACTCCTCGATTCCCTTCGTGTTCTGCCACCAGTAATAAATGGTCACGATGGCGGCAAACACGGCCGAGGTGTAGTTCATGTCGAACTGGTAAGGGATTCCGCCGGGCATTAAGGCTGGCGGCAGCCAATGACTGTTGGCCGCAACCGTCATCAGCTCGTTCATGAGGCCGGTGATGTACTGACCGGCGGAAACGCCTGAGATGGGGCCGGTGAGGATGTAATCGAACATCAGCGCTGAAACGCTGAGCTTGGCGAAGGTTCCCCCGAGTGCCTCTTTCACGACGCGGTAAACGCCGCCACGCGTAAACATGCTACAGCTCTCAACGTACACAGCGCGCACGGCGAAGCTGAACAGCATGATGCCGAGAATGAACCAGGGGGCTGCCGCGCCCACCGCGTGTTCTGCAATGCCGCCCGCGTAAAACGCTGACGAGCCAAGGTCACAGAGAACAATTGCGGCTGCGCGCCAGAAGGAGATGAATGTGAGCATCACGGAGGATGCCACGATAAGGCGGACGCGGTTAGACGGAGGGGCTACGGTCGTTCTTGTCGATGACATCGTGTATGGGCCGCCACTGGGAAGCGAGTCAGTTGGTCTTGAGAAGGCTCTACCACCGCCTGCCCTTCGGTGAGTCTATTGCCGAAGGAAAGCAGTGTCAACGAAATTTACGGAGGCCACAGCCGCATTGGGGAAATGCGATCTATTCGTCCTTGCCGAACAGTTCCTTACCATCTTCAACAAAACTGATCAGCACTACGATGGCTGAGCCAGCAAGACCCACGAAGAACATCCATTCGAGCAACTTCATTCCAAAAAGTGCGAGGATCATGTTTGAATTGTAGCCTGTTTGTTACCCTCCCCAAGCCCTTTTCTGTCCTTCGCCAAAGCGATTTTCAAAGGCTTAAATTCGCAATTCCTGATTGCTTCCTTACATCCTCGTTGCTAATTCGTGGACCTCTCCCCGTCGCCCATCCGGTACACTCGTTCCTGTATGAACTCTGGTACCGCACGCCCGTCCTCGGTCAAGTTGTGGGCTGCCGTAGGTTTATCGGCCGCGTTGCTGGAGTTGCCGTTTCCCCTGGCAGGTCCGCTGCCTCCATGGCGCTCGGTGTTCGCGTGGTTTGGACTGGTGCCTTTGTTGTGGGCAATCTTTTCTGTAGCCGGCTCTGACGAGCCGCGTCCGCTCCGCCGCACCTTCCTACTTTCTTATATTTGTGGCGTATTGTGGTACGTCGGCAACTGCTATTGGATTCGCGATGTGATGAGCCAGTACGGCGACATGCCCTTCCTGGCGCCGACGCTGCTGCTGATCGGTTACAGCCTCGTACTGGGCGCTTACTTCGGATTGTTCGGACTTGCCGTGGCAGTGGTGAGGCGCGGATCGGGCAGTGTTCCTATAGCGCTCGTGGCTGCGCCCGTTTTCTGGGTTGCGCTTGAACTGGCGGCGGCGCGGATTACTTCCGTTCCCTGGGACCAGCTCGGCTACTCACAGGTGGACAACGCGCTGGTGAATCAACTGGCGCCATGGACAGGCGTTTACGGCATCAGCTTCTTGCTGGTTGCGGTGAATGCGGTGATTGCCGGCGCGCTCAGCCTTGAGCAAACGGCGCAGAGGCGGATCTACGGCATTGCCGGAGTGGTGCTGGCGGCGGGATTATCCGCGGGGCTGCTGCTGAAGCCGCCGGCTCCGCAACCAACAGCCACCGCTGTACTGATTCAGCCAAACCTCGACGTAGCGGGGCAAAGCCTGTGGTCGGCCGCAGGCGAGTGGGACCATCATATTGCCGACTTTGCGCGAATGGCTGCGGAACGCTGCGGATCGTTTATCGCCGGCATGCCTCAGACAGGTGTGCCAATGACCACGCCGACGTGCGGCCATATCGTCGAGCCCGATCTGATGGCATGGCCCGAATCGCCCGCTCCGTTTTTTGAAGACGACGCGCGCTTTCAAAAGTCGGTGGTTGCCATCGCGCAGGTGAACAAGACACCGCTCGTTGTTGGCAACATCGGCATGGACCTGGCCCCGGAAACCGGAACCTTCCGCGAGTTCAACTCCGCGCTGGTGGTGAGCGCCGACGGCACGCGCGTGGGCCGCTACGACAAAATCCACCTGGTTCCGTTTGGCGAGTACGTTCCCTTCAGCAAGCTGTTGTTTTTCGCCAAGAAGCTTACGGGAAAAGTTTCGCGCTTCGATCGCGGCGACCAGCGAAAGGTCTTCCGGCTCGGCGGCCATCGCTACGGCGTGTTCATCTGCTACGAATCCGTCTTCGCCGATGAGGTGCGGGAGTTCTCAGAACTCGGCGCCGAGGTGCTGGTGAACATCAGCGACGATGGCTGGTACGGCGACACCAGCGCTCCCTGGCAGCACTTGAACATGGCGCGGATGCGTGCCATCGAAAACCGCCGCTGGATCTTGCGCGACACCAACAACGGCGTAACCGCTTCGATCGATCCATATGGCCGCGTGCGGCAAAGCATTCCGCGCCACGCACAAGAAGCGCTGGTTGCCGGCTACGGTTTTCGCGACGACATCACCTTCTACTCCGCGCATGGCGACGTGTTTGCCTGGCTGTGCGCGCTTTCGGCGGCGGTGGCTATGGCATGGTCGGGGAGAAAATTAATTGTTGCCTGAATTAACCAAGTAGGTTAATATCGAAATGGAAAAGCGAACGCCGCATTGCCCATTGACGCAAGTAAAGATATTGGTCGAAGCTGGCAAGGTGCGAACCACGCACACGGCGCGTGTCGGAGCAGTGGCTTTGGGCTTTAGTTACTCCGACATGTTGGCCGTCGTGCTGGCTCTCAAGCCTGCGGACTTTTATAAAAGCATGACCACGTAGGCCGATCACACCATATGGCAGGATGTGTATCGCCCCAAGACTTTAGCAGGCAATGTGTATTTGAAACTGACGGTCATCGATGATGTGTTGATTGTCTCGTTCAAGGAGCTTTGATGGCGAGAGCCAAGAAGATGAAATGCCCGGCTTGCGGAGCCGCCGAGTTGGTCCACGATACACGGGAGATCCCCTATAACTACAAGGGCAAAACCGTCTTTTTGATGACGACCGGCGATTTTTGCCCCGCTTGCGGCGAATCCATTCACGACGCGGAAGACTCCGAGCGCGTGATGCGCGAAATGCAAGCCTTCTCCAGGCAGGTCAACGCATCCATGGTTGATCCGAAGTTCATTGCCAGGGTGCGCAAGAAACTCGCGCTCGACCAGCGCGAAGCGGGCGAGATCTTTGGCGGTGGCGTGAATGCCTTCTCCCGCTACGAGAACGGCAAGACCAAGCCGCCGTTGGCTTTGGTCAAACTGCTCAAGGTGCTCGACCGTCATCCCGAGCTGCTCGATGAGATCAAGGTGGCGTAGCGCCAAATGCTGGCTTCCCCTCGGAATTCGTGATTCCGACCTTCGCTACCAAATCTCCAGCTTGAAATTTCGATAACTGCGGATCAGCTCGAAGTCGCCGCGGTTTGAAGTAATCAGGGTAGCCCCGTGCGCGCGCGCAGTGAGCGCAATCAACACGTCGAAGTGCAGATCGCGCAGCTTGCGCCCCTCGAATCCGTGATCACGCCGCATTTTCAGCAGAAGCTGGCCAGATTCCAGCCAGTTCTTCTCGGTCGGTGCAAACACTGGAAACCTTCGCTCAAGCGCGCGCAGAAACACTTGCTCTGCCTGGGTCGTTGCTCCGCGCCACAGTTCCGCGAGCACAACGGCGGAGGTCCGCACCAGGTCCTCGAGAGAGGCGAAGCGCTCGGCATGGCAACCGGTGCGAAGGTCATCGACGAAGACGGAGCTGTCGAAGATCACCATTCTATTTTTCGTAGTTTGCGAACTTAAGCTTGCCTTCGTTCTTCCGCATCAGCTCTTTGAAGCGCCGATTGCTCACAATCTCTCGGAGCGCCTGATGCACGGCCTCGGTGCGCGTTTTCACGCCGAGAGCTCGCATGGCTTCATCGGCAAGTTTCGTATCCAGGCGAATGGAAGTGATTGCTATGCTCATGGCTGGCCCTCCTGTATTACAGAATACCTCTTCCGTATATACAGGTGTCAATCCCGGAGGGGATGGTATTCTGACTTGGGTGGTCCGTTGGCCCCCACAGCCTCAACAAAGTCAGGTCAAGAAGAGCCAAGCATGTCGTTGAACGATCTGGAATTCGCTTACGCTCCTGTCCGCGATCAAGTTCGCGACCTGCGGGAGTATCTTTGACCCCGCACGCATCCGCAAAGAACTCGCAGACATAGAAACGAAGTTGGCCGATCCGGCCCTCTGGAACGATCCCAATGCAAGCAAGCCGTTGATGCGCGATCGCAAGCGCCTTGAAACGCTTGTGGCCGACGACGACGAACTGGTGCGCCGCTCAAGCGACATTGAGGCCTACATCGAGCTCGGTCGCGAAGGCGAAGACGTGCTCGCCGATCTCGAGCGCGACATTAAGGCGCTGGCAGCGTTTACTGAAGAGCTGGAAGCGCGCACCATGCTTTCAGGCGAGGCCGATCCCCTCAACGCCATCGTCACCGTGCATCCCGGCGCAGGCGGCACCGAAAGCCAGGACTGGGCAGAGATGCTGATGCGCATGTACCTGCGCTGGGCGGAGCAGCAGGGCTTCAAAACAGAAATCAACGACCTTCAGGACGGCGATGAGGCCGGCATCAAGTCCGCCACATTCACCATCCTCGGCGAGTACGCCTTCGGACAGTTGGCCGGCGAGAGCGGCGTGCATCGCCTCGTGCGCATTTCGCCATTCGATTCCGCAAAGCGCCGCCATACGTCGTTCGCGTCGGTCTATGTCTCGCCGGAAATCGACGAGACCATTCACGTGGATCTGAAGCTGGAAGACCTGCGCATCGACACCTATCGCTCCGGCGGAAAGGGCGGCCAGCATGTGAACACGACCGACTCGGCAGTGCGCATGACGCACCTTCCCACGAATATCGTTGTCCAATGCCAGAACGAGCGCAGTCAGCACAAGAACCGCGAGAAGGCGATGAAGATGCTGCGCTCGCGCCTCTACGAATACGAGCTCGAAAAAAAGCGCGCCGTCAGCAAGAAGCTCGAAGACTCGAAACTCGAAATCAACTTCGGCTCGCAGATTCGTTCGTACGTGTTGCAGCCGTACCGCATCGCCAAGGACCACCGTACCAAGGTGGAAGTGGGCGACGTGGACAAGGTGCTCGACGGTTACCTCGAACCCTTTTTGCGTGGCTATCTGCTGGCCAAGCGCCGCGGCACAGCGGTAAGCGCATCCGAAGACGACGATCTCGAAGTGTAGCGGAACAGCTGTATCCTGTTGAAAGCCCCGTGCCCCATCCATGCGGCTTTTTTCTGCCGCATGGGTGGGATCGAACAAATCGAAAATCATGGAAAATGATCCCCAAATCATCGACGAAATGCTCCGCACCGCGAAGACCATCGCCGTCGTCGGCATGAGCGACAAACCGCATCGCGCAAGCCACCACATCGGCCGCTACCTCGCCGAGAACGGCTACACCGTGTTCCCGGTGAACCCGGTGCTCAAGGAGATTGATGGCAAGCCGTGCTACGCAGATCTGGACGCGGCCTATGCAGCGGCAAATGAGTTCACCGGCTCAGGCATTGACCTTGTGGATGTGTTTCGCGCGTCGGAAAATGTCCCGCCAATCGTCGACGACGTGATCCGCCTCAAGATTCCCTACCTGTGGCTGCAGGACGAAGTCGTTCACGACGAGGCCATCGCTCGGGCTCGTGCCGCCGGTGTCAAATGCATTCAGAACGACTGCATCTATCGTGAGCATGCCAAGCGGCCCGATCTTCGCACGCGGAAGATTTGATTCCTTCGCCTTGTAACCTTTCTCCGATAGACTGAGTCAGGTAAACAGGAGTCCGCTGCCCGCACCCGATGCGCCTTTCCCAACTAAGTTTCGTGTTGTTGCCCGCAGTGTTTGCGCTGCCCGCACTCGCCGCCGGCGTAAACACCAGCTCTGCCGACGCTCCGCACGTGCATGTCCAACTGGTGCTGCCGCAGGATCAGCTTTTTCCTGGCGGCCCAAACCAGGCCGGGCTCTACTTCAAGCTTGAGCCGGGCTGGCACGTGTACTGGAAGAATCCCGGCGACGCGGGCGAGCCGCCCAGTATCCATTGGACCCTGCCTCCGGGTGTGACTGCCGGCCCCATGCAATTTCCCGCGCCAAAGCGATTGCCGCTCGGCCCGCTCATGGACTTCGGCTATGACGACGAAGTGCTTTTTCCGCTCAAGTTCGAGGTAGCTCCAAGCGCGAAGACCGGGCCGGCAGTCCTCGATGCCAACGTCGACTGGCTTGTGTGCCGCGAGCGCTGCATTCCCGGCAAGGCGGAGCTGAAGGCGACTGAAGCACTCAGCCCTGGTCAGCCGGCCGTGATGAACGGCGACGGGACAGATGCGGCACTGATGAAGCGCCTGTCCGCCACGCTCCCTGTGCCGTTGCCCGCAAGCGACAAGCTCGTGTTCCAGGCGACGCCGCAGGGTTTTCGGCTTGGAATTCAAACCGGCAAGCGGGAATCGACAGCGGCCTTCTTTCCGGCAGACCAGAATGTTCTCGAGAATCCGGCGCCGCAGCAGGCCACGCCCACCGCGAACGGCGCGGTGCTGGACCTCAAGAAGGATGCAGACCTCAAAACGAATCCGGCGCGGCTGAATGGAGTGCTGGAACTGTCCGGCGGTCGCGCGTATGAAGTAGCCGTCCTGCCGGGAACCGTGGTCATCCCTTCCGCACTTTCGTGGCCGCTGCTGCTGCGCTCGGCGGCGCTCGCGTTCTTCGGCGGATTGCTCCTGAACCTCATGCCCTGCGTCTTTCCCGTACTCTTTTTGAAGGGCCTCGCACTGGTGAACTCCGGCAACGAGGAGAAGCACAAGCTGCGCACGCATGGATTCGTTTACGCGGCGGGCATCGTCGTTTCGTTCTGGGCACTGGTGGCTTTGCTGCTGGGTCTGCGCGCAGCCGGATCGACGCTCGGTTGGGGATTCCAGTTTCAGTCGCCCGTGTTTTTGGGCTTGATGGCGGGGCTGCTCTTCTTCCTCGGTTTGTCGCTTGCAGGGCAATTTGAAATTGGATTGACGCTGACAAGCGCAGGAGGATCGCTCGCGGCGAAACAGGGCTACACCGGCAGCTTCTTTACGGGAGTGCTTGCGGTTGTGGTGGCAACGCCCTGCACAGCACCCTTTATGGGAGCAGCCGTGGGCTACGCGCTCGCGCAAAGTGCCGGCGTCACCTTTGCCGTCTTCACAGCGCTGGCGCTCGGGCTCGCCGCGCCCTATGTGGCCCTTACGTTGCAGCCCGCGTGGACGCGATTGCTGCCCAGGCCCGGCGCGTGGATGGAAATCTTGCGCCAGGCTATTTCCGTTCCGATTTTTGTCACAGTGATCTGGCTGGCGTGGGTGCTGGCGCAGGCATATGGAGCGGCCATAGTGGCGGCGCTGCTCGCGAGCTTGCTGCTGGTGGCCATCGCGGGATGGTTTCTTGGCCACTATCCGGCCAAGCGCTGGTCCACGATCGCGGCTGCGGCGCTTTTGCTCGCTGCCGTTGTGTTGATCGCATTTGCTCCCCGCATGGTGGACGCCGAGCCTGAGGCGCAAGTCGCCTCCCAGGCGGGCACGAAGACGCAGGCCGCAGTCGAGGCCTGGAGCGCCGATGCGGTGAGCCGCAACCAGGCGCAGGGGCGGCCGGTATTTGTGGACTTTACCGCGAGCTGGTGCCTGAGCTGCCAGGTGAACGAGCGCGTCGCACTCAGCAGACCCGAAGTGCAGGCCGCTTTCGCCGCGCACAATGTGGTGCTGATGAAAGCCGACTGGACGCGCCACGATTCCGCGATCACCGACGCGCTTACTGCTCTGGGCCGCAGCGGCGTTCCTGCTTATGCGCTGTACGCTCCAGGACAGCCGGACCCGGTCATGTTGCCGGAGGTGCTCACGCCGGGGATTGTTATTGACGCGCTGAACGGCCTGCCCGCGCTCAAGCAGCCTTAAAGTTCTTAGGAACAGCGCCGAAACCTCTAACAGTGAGTGCGCTGGAGGTTGAGATGGCGAGCTTGCGAATCCGGAAGGTGAGCGAAGAAGTCATGCAAGTATTGGAGAACCGTGCGCGTCAAAATGGCCGTAGTCTCGAGGAAGAGGCCTACGAAATACTGCTCCAAGCCCTCGACGAGGAAGACAGGGAAGTGAAACGCCTCAAGACACCGATCTCTGTTACGCCAGGCTGAATTTTTCGCGCGAGAGACCTCGAATTTCGCGCAGTCATCAGCTTGCCCTACGAATCTCTTCGCGCAAAACACGGCGCAGCGTCTCTTCGAGTTTTGGCGCTTTTCCTTCCGCGTGCAGCCGCAGTGCTTCGTTGATCAGAGTTTGATAGCCTTTCGTTCCGCCTGATGCCTCAGCTTCACGCACGAAAAAATCCACCAGATCTTCGTCGATCCGGATCGTGATGCGCGTCTTGCCGCGCGGCTCTGGCTCCGGCGGAGCGATCCGTCCGCGTTTGCCGCGGCTGAAATCGTAGTTCTGCTTCATCGTCCCTCCTCGTATTGGGCGCACTCACCCGCACTGGCCAACCTCACCGAGATAATGCGAATGTTCATGCCGCGAAAGCAATAAACCACCACCAAAACTTTCTGCTTCACGCCTCGCCCAATTGATACAAACCGCCGCTCATGAGGGTCGGAGGCATCGTCTGTGATCGTAATCGCGAAATCATCTTCGAAGATCGATTCTGCTTCACCGAAACGGACCCCATGTTTCTTGAAATTGACCTCGGCTTTGGCAGGGTCCCACTCGAAGCTCATCCTATCCTCTTCGTATGTACAGAGTGTACACCGGAACGCCCAGTTCGCAAAGTTACCTCGGGGGCAGAGCTTGCCAGTTCGCTAGCCGCCGCGCTTTCCTGATTTGATCTTCCGAATTTCTTCCATCCGCTGCGCCAATAATTTCTCGCGCCCTTCCTGCGTAGGCTTGTAGTAGCTGCGCCCCTTGAGCGAGTCCGGCAAGCAGTCTATGTCGGCCACGCGGCCTTCTTCATCGTGCGCGTAGCGATAACCCTTGCCATAGTCGAGCTCCTTCATCAGGCGCGTGGGCGCATTGCGCAAATGCAGCGGCACCGGCTCCTGTCGCGTGTGCTCAATCTCCGCCTGCACCGCGCCGTAGGCGGTGTAAACGGCGTTCGACTTGGGCGCGAGACAAAGATAGACGACCGCCTCGGCGAGAGCGAGATCGCCCTCAGGCGATCCAAGAAAATCAATCGCCTCCTTCGCAGACAAGCACAGATTCAATGCCTCCGGCGCAGCGAGTCCAATGTCTTCGACAGCCATGCGCACCACACGGCGCGCGAGATAGAGCGGGTCTTCGCCGGCAGCAAACATGCGCGCCAGCCAGTAGAGCGCCGCATCGGGATCGGAGTTGCGCACGCTCTTGTGCAGCGCGGAGATCAGGTTGTAGTGCTCCTCGCCGGACTTGTCGTACATCAGCACGCGCTGCTGCACGGATTCGGACGCGATGGCGTGGTCAATGTGGTTGCCGCCGGACTTCTCCTGCGCCAGTTGCGCAGCAACCTCGAGCGTGTTGTAGGCACTGCGGCAGTCGCCGCTTGAGTAGCCGGCCATCAACACCAGCGCATCGTCATCGGCCGTCAGCTCCAGCGCGCCCAGCCCGCGCTCCTTATCCTCCAGCGCCTTTCGCAGCAAGCCGGCAATCTGCTCTTCCGTCAAAGACTGAAGAACGTACACACGGCATCGGGACAGCAACGCCGAGATAATCTCAAACGACGGATTCTCGGTCGTCGCTCCAATCAGCCGGATTGTCCCGCGCTCCACATATGGCAGAAATGCATCCTGCTGCGCCTTGTTGAAGCGGTGAATTTCGTCCACAAACAGAATCGTGCGCGAGTGCAGCTCCGCGGCCTGAGCGGCTGCGGACATCACCTGCTTGATCTCCTTGATGCCGCTCACGACGGCGGAAAACTCAATGAAGCTGGCCTTCGTGGTTTCCGCCACGATTTTGGCAAGCGTGGTTTTTCCCACGCCCGGAGGCCCCCAAAAGATCATGGAGCCCGTATCGTCATGCTCAATCTGCACGCGCAAGGGTTTGCCGGGGCCGACAAGGTGCTGCTGGCCGCTCAGCTCGTCAAGAGTGCGTGGCCGCATGCGCTCAGCCAGTGGCGCGGTGCGCGGCGTGGTGTTCGGACCTTCCGGTTCTCCGTCGAACAGACTCATCCAAGGCCTCCCCGCCGGCCCAGGATCTTGATCTCCTGCTCGCGCCTTTGCCGCGACGCCTCGTAGAGCATCACGCTCGCCGCAACCGCTGCATTCAAGCTCTCCACCGCGCCGGGGCAGGGAATCGTCGCCTTCTCATCGGCCTGCCGCGCCACTTCGTCCGGAACGCCATTGCCTTCGTTGCCGAAAATCACCGCAACCGGACCCGTCAGGTCCATCATGTCCAGCGGCTCGGCCATTTTCACTGTCGTCGTCAGAATCCGCGCCCCGGCTTCGCGCAAATTAGTGAAGCAATCCGGCACGGTGGACTCAATGACCGGAACGCGAAAAACGCTGCCGGCCGACGCCCTCACAGACTTCGGATTCCATGCGCTCACGGTTCCCGGCAGCGCGATTACGCCACCAGCCCCGAAAGCCTCCGCCGACCGCAAAATCGTTCCCAGGTTGCCCGGATCCTGAATCCCAGCCAGCACCACGACAAGCGGCACGCTGTTTTGCGGGCGCAGAATGTGCGGCCAAGTCCAGTCCGGCGGCTGCACCAGCGCGGCCACGGGCTGGGGAGACTGCGTGTCCAGTGCCGAGTCAAGCAACTCGCGCGGCAGCAGCAGGATCTCGGTCTCCTCAGGCAGAGGGAGCGGCTCAAGCAGCTGTTCAAAGCCCTGGCCGACAAACACGCAGGCAATGTGCAGCCCGGCTCGCATGGCCTCCTCGAGCAAATTGGGGCCTTCAATCCCGGCAAGGCCTGCTGGGTCGCGACCGGGATACGCCATCGCCCGGCGTAACTGCTTGAGGCGCGCGTTCTGCTTACTCTGTACAATGCGAACAGGCATTGGTCTTGAACCACCCCGGCTTTTGCCGATTCTTCAAGCCGTATCCGATTAGGATGCTGTGCCGATTCTATGCGGTTTACCCCTGGGGGAACCGCACGTGTATGATCCAACCAACTTGCACCACGGCTGGGGCTGTGATAGTTTCCGTCTTTACAGCACCTTCCATTTGTGAACCAAGGCAGGCCTGATTGTCCGCGGAAATCTTGCGCGTCCATCCCGACGAACCTCAACCGGACCGGATCGACTACATTGTCTCCTGCCTCCGCAAGGGTGATGTGATCGCTCTGCCGACCGATACGTTTTACGGTCTGGCCGTGGACCCGGTCAATCTCAACGCCGTGGAGCAAATCTACAAAATCAAAACGCGCCAGCGGCACAAGCCGCTATCGCTGCTCATCTCGGGC
>Ga0302320_10006930_pt1 | contig 25021 bp, 23 predicted proteins | sample Bog_T0_3_FD_202130 | JGI IMG/M metagenome (GOLD analysis project Ga0302320, IMG submission 202130) | Peat permafrost microbial communities from Stordalen Mire near Abisko, Sweden - Bog_T0_3 | ecosystem: Environmental > Terrestrial > Soil > Wetlands > Peat | place: Sweden: Abisko, Stordalen Mire...
TGTTCGCCGCGGCCAGCCTCGACTGGAGCCTGATCGACCCGACCATCTTCGGCACGTTGTTCGAGCGCTTCCTCGACCCCGACAAGCGCGCCCAGATCGGCGCCCATTACACCGATCCCGACAAGATCATGATGATCGTCGAGCCGGTCGTCGCGCGCCCGCTCAGGCGCGAATGGGAGACGGCGAAAGCGGAGATCGAGGCGATCATGGCGCCGGCGCTGGCCGCCTCCGCGGGCGCCGGCAAGGCGGCGAGCCAGAACCTCGCCAAGCGCTTCGAGGCCGCGCGCGCCAAGGCCGAGGCGAGGCGCGACGCCTTCATCGACCGGCTGTGCGCCCTGCGCATTCTCGATCCGGCCTGCGGCTCCGGCAATTTCCTCTATCTCGCGCTACAGGCGGTCAAGGACATCGAATATCGCGCCATCCTCGAATGCGAGACGCTCGGCCTCGGCATGATCGTGCCGCGTGTCGGTCCCGAAATCCTGCATGGCGTCGAGATCAACCCGTTCGCCGCCGAACTCGCGCGCACGACGATCTGGATCGGCGACATCCAGTGGCGGGTGAAGAACGCCATCACCCACCACCCCCGCCCGATCCTGCGCAAGCTCGATTCGATCGAATGCCGCGACGCGCTGCTGACGGCGGTGGGAGAGGCAGCGGCGGGAACCGCCAATCCGCCTCGCCGCGTCATGGCCGGGCTTGACCCGGCCATGACGGCGAGAGACGACAAAACTAAATCGCCCTCGCGCTTCGTCGAGGCGTCGTGGCCAGAAGCGGATTTCATCGTCGGCAACCCGCCGTTTCTCGGCGGCAAGTTGCTGCGCCGCGGTCTCGGCGACGACAACGTGGAGACGCTGTTTCGCGTCTATGAAGGGCGCGTGCCGGCCGAAGCCGATCTGGTCTGCTACTGGTTCGCCAAGGCGTGGCAGGCGGTGCAGACCGGCCGCGCCAAGCGCGTCGGGCTGGTGTCGACGAACTCGATCCGCGGCGGCGCAAACCGGAGGGTGCTGGAGCCGATCGCGGAGGCAGGCGCGATCTTCGAGGCGTGGAGCGACGAGGCGTGGACAGTCGATGGCGCCGCGGTAAGGGTGAGCTTGGTGTGCTTCCAAAGCGGCGCGGTTCCTCACGATAGCCCTCATCCTGAGCCGCCTGCGTCAGCGGGCGAGTCGAAGGACGAGGGCGGCCCCGCCGCGCTGGCGCCGGCGCGCCATGCGCCCTCGCCCTTCGAGACGGCGGCTGCGCCGCCTCCTCAGGGTGAGGGCGTTCTGGGCTTGGGCGCGGTCGAAGTCCGCCGTCTCGACGGACAGTCCGTCGCACGCATCCACGCCGACCTGACGGCGGAAATATCAGACTTGCCGACCGCGCACCGGCTCGCTGAGAACGCAAACGTCGCGTTCCAGGGGCCTGTCAAAGTCGGGGCCTTCGACATCGCCAACTCTGTCGCGCAATCGTGGCTTCTCCAGCCCCTAAATCCGAACGGTCGTCCGAACTCTGATGTTCTGTTCCCTTGGCGCAACGGGTCAGACCTGGTTCGCCGATCGCACGACAAGTGGATCGTAGACTTCGGAGACTTGGATAGAGAGAATGCTTCACTTTTCGAAGCGCCGTTCGAATACGTAGCTCACGAAATAGAGCCGGGTCGTCGGGAAAATCGCGATCGCCAGCGGCGTGAGAACTGGTGGAAGCTCGGACGCTCGGGCGGTGATGTGAAGCAAGCACTCTCTCGGCTCAGCAGGGCGATATTCACACCTCGTGTAGCGAAGCATCGGTTGTTTGTTTGGGTGGATGCGTTGACCCTTCCGGACTCCGCCGTGGTCGCCATCGCCCGCGACGACGATACAACCTTCGGCATCCTGCACTCGCGCTTCCATGAAGCGTGGTCGCTGCGGCTCGGCACGTCGCTCGAAGATCGCCCGCGCTATACCCCGACCACCACCTTCGAGACCTTCCCCTTCCCCGCCGGCCTGACGCCGAACATTCCCGCCGCCGATACCGCCGCCGACCCGCGCGCGCAAAGAATCGCCGCCGCGGCGAGGGCGCTCGACGATCTGCGGCGCGCCTGGCTCAACCCGCCCGACCTGATCGAGATCGTGCCCGAAGTGACGCCGACCGCAGCAGCAGGCGAGGCGCCGCGCCGCTATCCCGACCGCATTCTGCCGAAGAATGTCGAGGCGGCGGTCAAGCTCAAACAGCGCACGCTGACCAACCTCTACAATCAGCGCCCGCGCTGGCTCGCCGACGCGCACGACGCCCTCGACCGCGCCGTCGCCGCCGCCTACGGCTGGCCGGAGGACATCGCGACCGACGACGCGCTGCAACGCCTGCTCGCGCTCAACCTCGAGCGCGCCGCCATCCCCTCTCCCCGCGCGCGGGGAGAGGGCTAGGGTGAGGGGCGAGGCGATTGGCCGCGCCATCGCGACAGACTCCCGCTTCTCATCGGGATTTTTCCGCGGCGGGCGGGGAAGTAGGGACGCTACAAGAGTCGAATCGTGCTACTTGTAGCAGTCGTTGTTCCCATGCTGCGATTCGTTGCGGCCAAGCTCGAACGCGCCGCGGCGCAGTCGACCACGCATGAGGGCGTCGACGCCTAGAGCGAGCGCGGTCGTTCGAGTCAAAGCGATGACTGAGGCGAGAGCTTGCCAACATGAAGCCCGGGACCAGCGCATTCGCGATCCTGTCCATGGGCTGATCACGTTCCGCAAGAGCGTCGAACTTGAACAATTGGCCTGGGCGCTCCTCGACGCGCCCGAGTTCCAGCGGCTTCGGCGCATCAAGCAACTCGGCCCGGCCGATCTGGTTTTTCCAGGAGCGACCCACTCGCGCTTTGCGCATTGCGTCGGCGTGTTCCACACCGCCCGCGGCTTGCTCGAGATCATTCGTCGCGAGATCGGCAAAGCCTACGATGAACCTCGCGCCGAAGTGGCCGTCCTTGCCGCGCTGCTCCACGACGTCGGGCACGGGCCGCTGAGTCACGCATTCGAAGCTGTGCAGAGAATCCGTGGCCTCAGGAAGAAACATGAGACGTGGTCGGCCGAAATCGTCCACAACCCAGACGGCAAGATCTTTCCGCTGTTGGAGGGGCGGCGGACCGGCCTCGCGACGGACATCGCGGCCATGCTCGAAAGCGAAGACCCAAAGGACATCTATCACGCAGTCGTCTCATCGAGCTTCGACGCCGACCGCCTGGATTATCTCCGCAGGGACCGACTCATGACCGGCACCCAAGCCGGCGCCATCGATTTCGATTGGCTGATGGAGCACATCCGGGTGCGGGCCGTTGAGATCGACGCCCCGGACACCGACCACGATGACGGCTTCGCCCCGATCGAAGTGCAGACGTTCTGCCTCGACGCGAAGGCGCTGCCCGCAGCTGAGCAGTTCCTGCTCGCCAGATACACTCTTCACGAGCAGGTCTACCTCCATAAGGTCAAGTGCTGCGTCGAACGCCTGTTTGCGGAATTGCTCCGCAGGGTCGCCGAGCACGTCAGCGACGCTGAGCAGCAGAAGAAGACAGGTCTCGGCGACGGCCATGCCTTGGTGCGTTTTCTCCGAACGAACGCCCTCACCGACTATCTGGCGCTCGATGACGGCGTGCTCTGGGGATCGCTGGAACAAATGGCGCGAGCAGAGGACGGACGGATCGCAGATTTGGCGGTGCGCCTGCGCGAGCGGCGTCTATTCAAGACCCTCGACGTCGCTTCGATCGGCTACGATCCCGACCTACAGGTTCGGTGGTCGAAGCGTATCGACAGGAAGTTCTCGGAGGCCCTCGCGGAAGGGACGGTTCTGAAAGACGAGACGAGTTTGACGATCTACACCCAGATTGGCGCCGATGAAGAGCGAACCCACAAGAAGCTGCACATCCTCGACGGCGGACAGCCAGTCGAAATTGCCAAACGCTCCCGGCTGGTGAGCGCGCTCGTTGCGCCGAAAACCTTCACTCGTTACTATTTTTCAACCGACTCAGCGCGCAATGCCGCCGTTGGACTGAAGGAGGGGGTGCGATGAGGGAGCGGGAGGATGTCGTCGTCGCCGTCATCGCAGCCGCGCCCGAGGGGCGCCTCGCGAGCCGCATTCGATTGCAGAAATCCGTTTATCTGCTCGATCGCCTCGGCTTCGAGAGCGGCTTCGAATTCGATTATCATCATTACGGGCCTTATTCGCGTGAGCTCGACAACGCGACGGCGGACGCTAAAGCGCTGAAACTCATAGACGAGCGAATCGAACATCGTGTTCGCGACGGCGCCGGCTACAGCGTCTTCGAGGCGAAGATTTCGCCCAAGCGGGAGCTTCTCGCGGCCGCCGATCGCCCGCGAGTTCACGAGCGGATTGCCCTTTTCGCGAGGACCAACGTTACCGTGCTCGAACTCGCGGCGACGGTCGATTGGCTTTGGCGCGTAGAAAAGGTCTCAGACTGGCGATCAGAAGTCGCTGCGCGCAAAGGCGCTAAGACAGGCGGAGGTCGTCTGGAGAGGGCCGTAGAGCTGCTTGTAATCCTGGGCCTCGACCCGCCGCCGCCCGCGACCGCCTGTCCGTAGCAACAACCGAGGCGTTCGTCGTCAGCCCCCGTCGATTGAGGCGTCAGGCCTGTCGATGCGTCAGGCCTTTCGGAAATTCATGATTTGTGCTATGTTTGTTCTTCCGACCACCCTGCACGTTTCGGACTCCTCGCGCCATGAACGCTCCCTTTCCCGCTTCCACCGACCCCCGGCGCGCCGCCTCGCCGAGCCGGCCGCGAGCGACCGCGCCGGCCGCCGCCGAAGTCGCCCTTGACGGCGCGGAACATGTTGATTTCGCTGGACGATCGCCTGCGACGTCAAGTGTTTTGCTTGACGCAGCTTGACAAAACTTGACAAAACTTGACGAACCTTGACGGGGGCGCTTGACGGCGCGCGCGGCGCTGAGCGAGCGCGAGGGCGCCCTCAGGCCAATTCCGGAAAATCCTCGATCCTGAATTCGCGCTCGGCGCGCGCGCCGACTTCGGCGAGTTCGGCTTCGCGCTGGCGAAGCGCGACGCGGCGGATCTTGCCCGACATGGTCTTGGGCAGCTCGACGACGAACTCGATCCGTCGGATGCGCTTGTACGGCGCGAGCCGATCGCGCAGGAACGTGAACACCGACAGCGCGACGGCGCGGTCGCCGTCCTCGGATTTGGCCAGCGTCACATAGGCCTTGGGCACCGTCATGCGGATCGGATCGCGCGCCGGCGTCACCGCCGCCTCGGCGACCAGCGGATGCTCGAGCAGCGCGCTTTCGAGCTCGAACGGACTCAGGCGATAGTCGCTCGACTTGAACAGGTCGTCGACGCGGCCGACATAGGTGAGGAAGCCTTCGCCGTCGCGCGAGGCGATGTCGCCGGTGCGATAATGTTCGCCCTCGATCGCCTCCAGCGCGCCGTCGTCGTCGAGATAGCCGGGCGTCAGTCCGAGCGGTTGGGCCGAGAGCGGCAAAGAGATCTCGCCGTAGTCGGATTCAAGTCCCTCGACGTCGAGCAGCACGACGCGATAGCCCGGCAGCGGCCGCCCCATCGCGCCGACCACCAGCTTCTGCCCCGGCGGATTGCCGACCATCATCGTCGTCTCGGTCTGGCCGTAGCCGTCGCGCAGCGTCAGGCCCCAGGCGCGCCGCACCTTCTCGATCACGTCCGCATTGAGCGGCTCGCCCGAAGAGCAGATCTCGCGCAACGCCACGTTCCACTGGCCGAGATCGAGCTGGATGAACTGGCGCCAGACGGTCGGCGGGGCGCAGAACGAGGTGATCGGATGGGCGGCGAGATCGTCGAGGACGGCGCGCGGCTCGAAGCGCCGCGCCAGCGCGACCGCCGTCGCGCCGGCGTTCCATGGCGCAAAGACGTTCGACCACGCGTGCATGGCCCAGCCGGGCGAAGAGATGTTGAGATGCATGTCGTCGGGCTGCAGGCCGAGCCCGTACATCGTCGTCAGATGGCCGACCGGATAGCTCGCATGGGTGTGCAGCACCAGCTTCGGCTGCGCCGTGGCGCCGGAGGTGAAATACAGCAGCAGCGGGTCGCTCGGCAGCGTCGGCGCGTCGGCCTCGAAATGCGGGCTCGCCCGCATGAGCTCGGCCCAGTCGCTCCAGCCCGCCGGCGCGCCGCCGACCGCGACGCGCGCCAACAGGCCGTCGCCGCGCCCCTCGAATTTCTCCGTCGCCGCCGTCTCGGCGACGACGAGGCGCACGCGGCCGCGCGACAGGCGTTCGGCGACGTCGGCGTCGGCGAGCTGCGGCGGCGCCGGGATGACCACCAGGCCGAGCTTCATCGCCGCCAGCAGCGCGATCCACAGCGGCGCGACATTGCCGAGCATCAGCAGCAGTCGGTCGCCGCGCTCGGCGCCGAGCGCGCGCAGGGCGTTGGCGACCCGCGAGGAAGCCTCCGACAGTTCGGCGAAGGAATAGGTCTCGGTCCGTTCGCTGAGCAGCACCAGCGCCGGCCGCTTGCCGTTGGGGCCTGCGGCGAGTTCGTCGTCGAACCAGTCGAGCGCCCAATTGAAGCAATCGAATTTCGGCCAAGCGAATTTCGCTTTGGCGGTCGAATAGTCGGTCCGCAGCGCGAGAAGGAAGTCGCGGGCGTCTTTGAATTCTTCGCTCGGCATTGTCAGGTCACGCGTCCCGGCGCGGCAGGACCAGGCAGGAAAGGCCCGGCAGGTCGGATTCCCGGCGCGCCGCGGTTATCTGCCACAGCGGCCTGCCCATCGAAAGAGCTTTCGTCAATTCGATGACGCCCTCTCCCGCATTTGCTCGGCGCGACTGCGTCGACCGCTACCCTCGCCTTTTCTTCGGCGCGTAAGGGTTCTCGCCGCCCGAGCGCATGGAAAGCCGGATCGGAACGCCGAAGAGACCGAACGTCTCGCGCAGGCCGTTGACGAGATAGCGCTTGTAGCTCTCGGGAATGTTCTCGACCTGGTTGCCGAACAGAATGAAGAACGGCGGCCGCGCCTTCGGTTGGGTCATGTAGCGGATCTTGACCCTGCGGCCGGAGACCGCCGGCGGCGGCGTCGCCTCGACGACCGGCGCCAGCCAACGGTTGAGCCGTCCGGTGGCGATGCGCTTGTTCCAGACTTCGTGAGTGGCGATCACCGCCTCGAGCAACTTGTCGACATGGGCGCCCGTGAGGCCGGAAACCGGGATCACGCGCGTCCCCTTGAGCTGCGGCAGCAGGCGGTCGGACTCGGCGCGCAGCTCCTGCGCCTTGCCGCTCTTGTCGTCGACGAGATCCCATTTGTTGAGGCCGATGACCAGCGCGCGGCCCTCGCGCTCGACCAGATCGGCGATGGTCAGATCCTGCTTCTCGAACGGGATCGTCGCGTCGAGCAGCAGCACGACGACTTCGGCGAAACGCACGGCGCGCAGCCCGTCGGCGGTGGCGAGCTTCTCCAGCTTCTCGACCACGCGCGCGCGCCGGCGCAATCCCGCGGTGTCGAACAGCTTGATGCGGCGACCGCGCCAGTCCGTCTCGAGGCCGATGCTGTCGCGCGTCAGGCCGGGCTCCGGCCCGGTCAACAGCCGCTCTTCGCCAAGGATGCGGTTGAGCAGCGTCGACTTGCCGGCGTTCGGCCGGCCGACGACGGCGATCTGCAACGGCCTTTCCGGATCGTCCTCGCTGCCGTCCTCCTCTTCGCCAAGGACGAGCGGCGCCGCCGCGTCTTCCGCCGACCCGTCGCTGTGAGCGCTCTGCGGCAGGACGGCGGCGAGCGCGTCGTAGAGATCGCTGAGGCCCTCGCCGTGTTCGGCGGAAATCGCGATCGGGTCGCCGAGGCCGAGGCTGAAGGCTTCATAAGCGCCGTCGCGCCCGGCCGACCCTTCCGCCTTGTTGGCGACCAGGATCACCGGCTTGCCCGAGCGGCGCACCCCTTGGGCGAAGTGACGATCGCCTTCGGTCACGCCGGCGCGCGCGTCGATGAGGAAGAGCACGGCGTCGCAATCGGCGAGCGCCGCCTCGGTCTGGGCGCGCATGCGCCCCGCCAGCGTCTCGCCGTCGCCGGTCTCCAGGCCGGCGGTGTCGACGATGGTGAAGACGAGGTCGCCGAGCCGCGCTTCGCCTTCGCGGCGGTCGCGGGTGACGCCAGGCTGGTCGTCGACCAGCGCCAGCTTGCGGCCGACGAGCCGATTGAACAGCGTCGACTTGCCGACGTTGGGCCGGCCGATGACGGCGACTTTGGCGCTCATGGTCGCTGGCGCCGCCGCGCGCTCACTTGGTCGGACGGTTGGCGGCGACGAGTCCGAACAGGCTTTCGGCGCTGCGCTTCTCCGCCGCTGGCGCTTCCGGATCGGCGACGACGAGATCGAGCTCGCGGCCCGCTTCCGAATAGTCGCCAGCGTCGAGCGCGATCACGCCGAGCGCGAGCCGCGCGGTGAAACGATAGGCGCCGGTCGGCGCGGCGAGCGCTTCGAAGACGGGTTTGGCCGCAGCCACGTCGCCCTCATCCAAGCGCAACAGCGCGCCGCGCAGCTTGGCCGCGTCCTGGAACAGCGGGCCGATCGAGCGGTCGGCGGCGAGCGTGTCGTAAACGGCGAGCGCGCCCTTGGAATCGGTCTTGCTTTGCACGGCGGCGCCGGCGAGGCGCGCGAGCGTCTGATAGCCGTGCGGCGCATTGGCGGCGAGCGCGGCGAGCGCCGCCTGAGCATCGGCCTCCTTACCGTCGCGATCGAGCGCCAAGGCCTGCTGGAAGGCGGCGCCGGCCGCCTGCTGCTCGGCGAGCTTTCGATTCTCGTAAAAACGGTAGCCGCCGGTGGCGAGCACAATCAGCGCCGCGCCGGCGATGATGAGGTTCTGGTGCTTCTTCCAGAACTCGAGCGCCTTGTCGCGGCGGACTTCCTCATCAACTTCCTGAAAGATGTCGCTCATCGTCTTACCTGTCGCCTGTGGCGACCGCTTCTGGCGCGCCGCCGCCGCGAAGCGAGGCCGTTAGCACGTTGGGCGGGCGAAAGCGAGCGATCCGGCCAGGAGAGTCGCCTGCCGCAGCCGACGCTCCAAAGCGCCGGCGGCGCCGGCCAGCGGACCCGGCTGGGCGCCGCCCCACAAGGTTCGGTTGGCCTAATGCCCAAGGTCGGCCGCAGGACCAGGCCCGCAATTTCGAATATGCAATTGCGCAAGCAGCCGTCTCGCGCCGATCAATGCGCCTCGATTTTGGCGCTGGATCGTGCAGGAGTTTGCAATCAGGCGTATATCGGTTCGCCCGAACCAACTCGCCCGCGCGGAACTGTCTATGTTAGAGTTCGCGCGCGTTCCTTACAGGTCGCGATTGAGAGGAAGCCCAATAATGGTCGATACCACATCGAAATGCGTCAACCGCCGCACTGTGCTCTTCGCCGCCGCTGGCGCGGCCCCGCTGCTTGCGCTCGGCGCAGGCTCGGCAAGCGCGGCCGGCCTGCCGCAGACGGCCGTCGCCTATCAAACGACGCCGAAGGACGGCAAGCAGTGCGACCAATGCAACTTTTTCGTTGCGCCGTCCTCGTGCAAGTCCGTGGCGGGCACGATCGCGCCGACCGGCTGGTGCAAGCTGTGGGTCAAGAAGGCCTGAGCGGAAGTACCCAATTTTTCAATCTGGCTTCCCTTGGCGCTGCCAAAGTGGAACCATAAGGTTCGAATCGCGAAGCGCGCCCCCGCCAGGGCTGAACTTGGCGAGGGCGCGCGCGCTCGTAGAGGGGAGAGCGCATGCGAATGAAGAAGCGGGCGGCCCGTTTGGACGCACGGCAGGTTCGAAGCGGCGTCTTCGCCGCCTCGGCGCTGCTCGTTGCTTTCGCACTATCGTGGCTGTTCGCGACCGACCCGGCCAATGCAGTGCCGAGCTTCGCCCGCCAGACCGGCCAGCCCTGCGCCGCCTGCCACACCGCCTTTCCCGAGCTGACGCCGTTCGGCCGCCGTTTCAAACTCGCCGGCTATACGCTGCAAGGCGGCGATTCCAAGTTCCCGCCGATCGCGGCGATGCTGCTGCCGACCTTCAGCCACACCGCGGCGCCTTACGATTCTCCTTCGTCTCCCAGTCTTCAGGCCGTGCCTCCGCCGCCAGGGCTGCACGCCAACGACAATTTCGTCACCCAGCAGGCGACTGTCTTCTACGGCGGCCAAGTTTACGGCAATCTCGGCGCCTTCATCCAGGTGACCGGCGATCCGGTCGGCGGCGCCGTGAACCTCGACAGTTCCGACGTGCGCTACGTCGACAGCTTCAAGTTGTTCGACAAGGACGCCTACTGGGGCGTGACCGTCAACAATTCCCCGACCGTGCAAGATGTGTGGAACACGACGCCGGCATTCGGCTGGCCGCAGGCGACGTCGGCGGTCGCTCCGGCGTTCACCCCGCCCGGCACGCGCATCGAAGGCGGCTGGGGTCTACCGGCGATCTTCGGCGCCGGCGCCTACATTTTCTGGAACGACGTGCTTTACGCCGAGCTGACCGCCTATAGCGGCGTCTCCAAGACAGTCAGCGAGGCGCTGGGCGACGAGCCCGGCACAACGCCTGACGTCTCCCAGGGCGTGCAGCCGTACTGGCGGCTGGCGATCGAGCCGCACTGGGGCGACCACTACCTCGAGGTCGGCACGTTCGGCATGTACGGGCAGATCGTGCCGCAGAGCGCGTTCGGCTTTGGCGTCGACACCTACACCGACGTCGGCTTCGACTCGCAGTACCAGTACGACGGCGACAAATACAGCGTGACCGTCAAGCTGACTGACATTCTCGAATACCAGAGGCTGAGCGCCAGCGTCGCAAACGGCTTTGCATCGAACACCAACGACCGACTCAACAGCTTCAAGGCCAACGCGTCATTCGTGTGGGACCACACCTACAGTCTTGGCGCCGGCTATTTCAACGTATCGGGCACAAGCGACTGCCTGATTTACGGACCCTGCGGCTCCAGCCTCAGCGCCAGCAGCAGCCCCAACGGCGACGGCCTCATCGCCGACGTCGCCTACTTGCCGTTCAGCCACGGCAGCCCAGGCCTGTACTCGACCTGGAACGCCCGTCTCGGCGTGCAGTACACGCACTATCTGCACCTCTACGGCGGCACGACCAATTTCGACGGCAGCAACCTCGGCGCGATGCACAACGCGTCGGGCAACGACACGTTGTTGCTTTATGCTTGGCTGATGTTCTGAGGCCGGCGCGGCGACGACGAAGGGAGGAATCGCGCATGCGGAGCGAAGCCGACATCCATGGCCTGCCGCGCAGCGATCGCGTTGTGCGAAGAGTCGAATATCCACGCCTCGCAGCGCTCGCCTTGGCGGCGCTGATCGTCGGCGCAACGGCGGCGCGCGCCGACGTCCTCAATTTCCAGGCCGATCTCACCGGCGGCCGCGAAGTGCCCTCCAATGACAGCCCGGCGACAGGCCATGTTGATGCGACCCTGGACACCAGCACCAACATGCTGACGTGGACGTGCGTCTACTCACGCCTCTCCGCGGCGCCGATCGGCGCGCATTTCCACGGGCCGGTTTCCTATGTCGGCGCGACATCGGAAGAGAACGCGCCGATCCAGGTCGGAACACCCGGCAACCTGGCGAGTCCGTTCAGCGGCAAGGCCGTCATCGACGCCACCCAGGCGCAGGACCTGAAAATCGGCCGCTGGTACTTCAATCTTCACTCGACGAAGTTCCCCGCTGGGGAAATTCGCGGACCCGTCGTTCGGAAATGACGCGAGACGTCAGCGTGGCGCTCGTACTCGCGGCGCCGAACGACAGGCGCTGAAAGGCCTCGACCGGACGAGCGAAAAACAAGGGAGAAGCGCGATGCCTCGCGACGGCGCGGCGCGAAGCGGACGCGTCGGCGGTCGGGCGCTTGTCGCCGTCGGCCTCGCCGCCGCGCTCTTTGCGCCGGGGTCCGCATTCGCTGAGGACGTGCAGCCCAAAGTCTCGCCCGACCTCATCGACGACGTCCCGTCGACCAAACAGGACCCCTACCCCGCTTTCGACAATTTCGCCTGGCGCGCTTTCATCGCGCTGGCCTGGCCGGCAAAGACGGACCTGGCCCATCGCGGCGAGCCCGACCGCACGAAGACGCTGGCCGACCCTGGCCCCCGCGTGTGGGAGACCTTCAAGGCGCGTTACGAAGTCTTTCAGCGCGGGCCCGACGGCCAGCCGCTCGCGCCGGCAGAATGGGCGAGCTATGATGGCGTGAACCCCTGCGGCGCCGACGCTGACAACCGCGCCAAGACTCTCGCCTCGTTCGTTTCCTTCGCCGATTTCAATCAGGCGAGCTTCACGCCGGGCAGATTTCTCGGCCCGCTGGTGGCGCAGAATGGCGCCTATGTACGCTACGAGGTCAGGATCAACGAGGCTGAGTTCGACTCGATCGTCGGTCACCACTGGTTCGAGCCCGACCGCGCGCCGTCGCTCGCATCACCGGCCCATTTCGAGGTCGGATCGATCGCGGTGAAAGCGGCCTGGCGCATTCTCGACCAGACCGACACCCCCGCCGTCCGCAGCCGCTACTACGTCGTCACGAGCGCGCAAGTGGTCGACGTCGCCAAGAGCCTCGCCGCCGGCAAGCCCGTCTGCGCCGCGCACGACATCGCCTTGGTCGGACTGCACATCACGGTCAAAACGAAGTACCGGCCGCAGCGGCTGTGGAGCACGTTCGAGCAGGTCGACAACGTGCCGCCGATCGGCCGCGGCGACGCGCGCGAACCGGATGCGAAGGACGCCAACGCGCCCTATTCGTTCAACGACCCGGCCAAGGAGCAAACCGACATCGAGCCGCCACTGGACTCGCCTTCGGCCCAACCGGTCGGACCGACCAACCCACCGAAGACTGATCCCGAGCCGACGCAGGTCGTGCGCAGGCGGCCGATCAATCCCGAGACCATGGCGGTGAACCGCGCCTACTGGTCGCTGCCGGAGATCCGCGGCACGGTCTGGGCCAACTACATGCTGGTGGCGACGCAATGGCCGACGGTGACGCAACCGCCCACGCCCGATAACGATGGGCGGTACTTTCCCGGCCCGCGCATCGATCCGAACACGCCCGGCGAGCCCTATCAGGTCGACGAAAAGAAAGACGAACCGGACGAGAATCTCGCCAACGTCACGATGGAGACTTACGCGCAGGATGCGCCGGCGAGCTGCATGTCTTGCCACAACGCCGTCTCCAACGCGCTTGGCCGCGACTTCGTCGCGATTCTGCCCGGCGGCGATTGACGTCGCCCCGCGCGAGGCGCTGTCACTTCGCCTTGTCGAGGACCCTGACGCCGACGATCGCGTAGCGGCCGGCGTCGATGTCGAAAGCAACGCGGTCGCCGACGTGAACGTCTGCGCTGAGGCGCAGCGGCTCGACGCGATACATCATCTCCATCGCGCACATGAAGCCCTTGATCGCCTCGTGATCGAGGGTCAGCCACCCTTTGGCGTAGTCGACCGCGGTGACCACGCCGACACCGTGAAAGACGCCCGTCGCCGCGGTTTCCTGCGCCTGCGCCGAAGACCCGTCGACAATCTGCGCCGAACCGGCGCCGCGCTCGTCGGCGATCGCGCCCCACGCCGCGGCGGCAACGACGACCGAAACCTTCGCAGCGCGCGCCAGCGGCGCCGACATGGCTTTCTCCCTCGGAGCGGCCGTTGCGGTTTATAGCACGCTTCCTCGGTCCGCGGCGACAGCGGTCGCGCGCCGCTGACCGGTCGTCAGTCGAATTCCATGATTACGGCGTCGACCGCCAGCGAGTCGCCGACCTTGGCGACGATCTTCTTCACCGTCGCGGCGCGCTCGGCCGAAAGCTGGTTCTCCATCTTCATCGCCTCGACGACGCAGAGCGGGTCGCCGGCGCGCACCTGCTGACCTTCCTTGACCGCGATCGACTTGACCAGACCTGGCATCGGGCAGTGCAGCGCGCGGGATAGATCCGCGCCCTCGCGCTCGATCATCAGCGCGGCGAGCGCGGCCTCGCGATGGGTATAGACGCGCGCCGCGACCGCGACGCCGCGATGGGCGAGCGCGAAGCCGTTGAGGATCGCGCGCACCTGCACCGCGGTCGACTTCTCGTCGATGTCGCCGCGCCACACCGGCTCGCCCGGCGTCCACGGCGAGTCGACGCGCAGCCTGCGCCCATCGGCGAACACGACGTCGACGCCGCCCTCGCGCGGCTCGACTTCGACGTCCACGCGCGTCGCGCCGAGCAGGACGGCGCGCTTCAGATCGAGGGACCGGTTCCAGCCGGCGCGAAACTGTCCGGAAAGCTCGCGCTTACGCACGTTGTGGACGTGATCGACGTGCACGGCGACGGCGGCGATGACGGCCTGCGTCTCGCCCGCCGCGACCAGCGGCGAGAAGCCGTCGGGAAATTCCTCGGCGATGAAACCGGTCGACAGACGTCCCGCGCGCCAGCGCTCGTGCTGCATCAGCGCGGAGAGGAACGGAATGTTGTGGCGGATGCCGTCGATGACGAAGGCGTCGAGCGCATTGGCTTGCGCCTCGATCGCGCTCAGGCGGTCGCCCGCGTGGGTGACCAGCTTGGCGATCATCGGATCGTAATGGATCGAGATTTCGCCGCCCTCGTAGACGCCGGTGTCGTTTCGCACCGTGACGCCCTCGACGGTTCCTTCCGCCGGCGGGCGATATTTCACCAACCGCCCGGTCGAGGGCAGGAAGCCGCGCGTCGGGTCCTCGGCGTAGACGCGGCTCTCGATCGCCCAGCCCTCGAGCTTCACATCGGCCTGGGTCAGGCGCAGAGGCTCGCCATAGGCGCTGCGGATCATCTCCTCGACCAGGTCGACGCCGGTGACGAGCTCCGTCACCGGATGCTCGACCTGGAGCCGCGTGTTCATCTCGAGAAAGTAGAAGCTGCGGTCCTGTCCGGCGACGAATTCGACCGTGCCGGCCGAGTCGTAGTCCACCGCTTTGGCGAGCGCGACCGCCTGCTCGCCCATCTTGCGCCGGGTCGCTTCGTCGAGCAGCGGCGACGGCGCCTCCTCGATCACCTTCTGGTTGCGGCGCTGGATCGAGCATTCGCGTTCGCCGAGATAGACGACATGGCCGTGCTTGTCGCCGAGCACCTGGATTTCGATGTGGCGGGGATTGACGATGAACTTCTCGACGAAGACGCGATCGTCGCCGAACGACGACAAGGCTTCGGATTTGGCGCGCGCGAAACCCTCGGCGACCTCCTTGCGCGAATGGGCGATGCGCATGCCTTTGCCGCCGCCGCCCGCCGAGGCCTTGATCATCACCGGATAGCCGATCTCGTCGGCGATCTCGGCGGCGCGCTCGGGACTGTCGATGACGCCGATATGGCCCGGCACGGTCGAGACCTTGGCGGCGTTGGCGAACTTCTTCGATTCGATCTTGTCGCCCATCGCCTCGATGGCGCGCGGATTCGGGCCGATGAAGACGATGCCCTCAGCGGCGAGCGCGTGCGCGAAGGCGGCGCGTTCGGAGAGGAAGCCGTAGCCCGGATGCACCGCCTCGGCGCCGGTTTCCTTGCAGGCGGCGACGATCTTGTCGATCAGCAGGTAGGACTGCGCGGCCGGCGGCGGGCCGATGGCGATCGCCTCGTCGGCCATCTCGACGTGCAGCGCGTCCTTGTCGGCCTCCGAATAGACCGCGACCGTCTTCACGCCCATCTTGCGCGCGGTCTTGATGACGCGGCAGGCGATTTCGCCGCGGTTGGCGATGAGAATCTTGTTGAACATTGGCGTCCCGGCTCGGAAAGCCCCGAGCCCTCCCCCCTCGCGCCGTTCTTAGGAGAACGCGGGCGGCGCGTAAACCTGAGCGGCGCCTCGCCCGCCTAGCCCATTCGGCTAATCGTCGGCCTTCAGGCGGCAGCCGTCGTCGGAATGGTCAGGCCGCGTTGCACCGCCGGCCGCGCCAGCGCCATCTCGAGCCAGCGCGGAACCTCTTCGAATGCGCTCCAGCCGACCAGATCGCCGGCGCCGTAGAACCCGATCAGATTGCGCACCCAGCCGAGGATAGCGATGTCGACGATCGTGAATTCGTCGCCCATCATCCAGCGACGGCCGGTAAGGCGCGTCTCCAGCACGCCGAGCAGGCGCTGCGACTCCTTGCAGTAGCGCTCGAGCGGGCGCTTGTCCTCGATCTCGCGACCGGCGAATTTGTGGAAGAATCCGACCTGGCCGAACATCGGCCCGATCGACGCCATCTGGAAGAACACCCACTCCAGCGCCTCGTAGCGCCTGGCCGGGTCGATAGGTATGAGCTTGCCGGTCTTCTCAGCGAGATAGATCAGGATCGCTCCGGATTCGAACAGGCCGAGCGGCTTTCCGCCAGGCCCGTCTGGATCGATGATCGCTGGGATCTTGCCGTTGGGATTGAGCGACAGGAACGCCGGCTCCCAGCTCTCGTTCTTGCCGATGTCGATGCGGTGCGGCTCGTAGCCGAGCCCCAATTCCTCGAGCGCGATCGAGACCTTCACCCCGTTGGGCGTCGGGGTCGAATAGAGTTGAATAACGTCCGGACGCTTGGCCGGCCAGCGGGCGGCGATCGGAAACGAAGAGAGGTCGGCCATCAGGCGGAGATCCTTGGCGAGCGAAGACGCCCTACCTAGGCGCCCGCGGCCGATTTTCCAGCCGTGCGGCTTTCCTTCAGCCCGCCCGCGCGGGTTTGAGCGCGGCGCCGACGCCTGGCCAGGCGCGCGCCTGCGCCGCGGCGACCAACGTCGCCGGCGCCCGGCGCGCTTCGCCGAGCGCGGCGGCGAGCGCGGCCAGCGCGTTGGCCGACTCGCATTCGTCGACCCGCGCGCTCAGCCATTTCGCTTCGGCTTCGCCCAGCACGCCCGGCTCGCCGGACTGCCAGACGGCGTGATCGACGATCTTCTCGACGAAGAATTCGGTCCAGGCCGGCGCGTTGGCGAGACCGGCGCGTTCGACCGCGAACAGTTCGTCGGCGGCTTCGCGCGACACCTCGCCCGACGCGAACACCTCGCGTCTAAGCCAGGCGACGTCCATCGCCGTGATTCTGCGGCCGTGGATCATCGCGGTGATGATCGTGCGGCTTCTGTCGACCTGAAACGCCATGACCCGACTCTGTTCGACGCCCCACCGCCTTTGCCGCGGCTTTTTGTGAGGTCGAAAATGGGCCGCAAACTTTGCCAGGCCGTGAATCCGTTAACGCGATTGGTTTGAGGGTTAAGGCGCCGCCAATGCTGATGGTTTCGAGAGGATGAAACGCCGCGCAGGCCACCAAGACAGGCGGCGCGCGGGCCGCCGCGCCGCTGCCTGGCGAAACAAGGCGAAGCGAGGCGAAACAGAAGCGAAACGAAACGAAATGGAAGCGAAGCCAGGCGAAGCCGGCGATTGCGCCTTGGCGCGCCGTAAGTCGTTGATCGTCAAGGGCGGCGAAACCAGCGATTGCGCAGCTACGAGCGTTTCCAAAGGCTTGGGCCCCATTTCATTTCGCACGACATTCGCGCCACGCGCCTCGTCGCGCCTCGCGCTGAGCCGTGAGGAGCGAAGGTATAGTCTACCGGGAGTTCTCTTTTTCAGAAAGATAAAATCTAGGCGTGGCGCGGCGCGATGTTCAGCCACAACGTTTCGCTGGGCTCGAACGGACACGCTTCGACCGCCGCAGCCGCTGGCGTGCGTAGCGGGGCCTCGATGATCGCCGAGGCGTCGACGAAGATCATCGGCTGTCGCGTTCGGCGCGAACCGCTTCCGCCGGCCCAACCGACAGACTGGCGGCGCTGCAGCTCGCCAGGCGGGCGCGCAACTCCTCGAGCGTGGGCCGCTCGGCCGTTTCGCGGACCTCGGCAAGCAGATAATCCGACCGCGACATTCCGGCCATGGAGGCGCGCGCCGTGAGCCGCCTATGCGGAGCCACAGGAACGTTGCGGATTTGGATCATCGACGACATGCGCCGAGCCTAAGCGCGTGCGCGGCGCCGTCAATCTCTGGGCGAGCCCCTCACACCTTGCATCGCTGGTGACGTCAGCTTGGCAAGGAACGCCGTCGGCCTCATGGAAGCCTCGTTTTTCCGAAGTTCATGCTTCCATGAGGCCGACGGCTTGGTGTGTGGCGGCGAGAGGCGGAGCGGTTCAGGTCGCAAAAGTCTGGAACTGACTGCGCACCGCGAAATTGCGCAATTCGCATCCTGCCCCCGTAATCCGTAATCCCTGCCAATTTCCGTAGTTGGCGGACAATCATTGACGGCTTCAAGGCTGACTAACGGCGCAGGTCAGTCGAGTCGCCATAGCGGAGCGCGCCACTGCTGGATCACCGTTTATACGCGTGTATCGATATTCTGTAAATCCCGGTTTTAGCTCGAAATCCACTTCAGCATTGCATGCACTTCCACTCACAGTTAGCAGTATTGCTTCGCGGAACGTTGGATATTATACGATATATATAAGCTTATCTTTGCCAACCACGCGCCATTCCTGACGTTGATTGGACCCCAATTTCAGATTTTCTACGTCATGGCTCGCGAATTCACTCCGACTACCGGTTACGGAATCGCGTTTGGATCGAATTTCCCCCTTGCCATTGATTCTGACTTCGATCTCCTTGTGCGCCGTTGTCATCTTAGGGAATGGCAATATTCGATCGAATACTTGGTCGAACGCCAGTCGCACGACGAGCTCTTGGGCGTTGGCGACCTGCGCCATTATGACGAGCCCGAAAAATGCGGTCGCAGCTTGAACCAAATAGGTCTGCAAGCGAGTCGTCAATTGGGACCCCTCTACGCCAGTTGCCCCTGCCCTTCTACAGCGGAATGTTGTCGTGCTTTTTCCAGGGGTTCTCGAGCTTCTTGTTGCGCAGCATGGCGAGCACGCGCGACAGGCGGCGGCGGGTGGCGTGCGGCATGATCACTTCGTCGATGTAGCCGCGCTCGGCGGCGACGAAAGGCGAGAGGAAGCGCGCCTCGTATTCTTTCGTGCGCTCGGCGATCTTTTCGGGATCGTTCATGTCGGCGCGGAAGATGATCTCGACCGCGCCCTTGGCGCCCATCACCGCAATCTGCGCCGTCGGCCAGGCGAGGTTGATGTCGCCGCGCAGATGCTTGGAGGCCATGACGTCGTAGGCGCCGCCGAACGCCTTGCGGGTGATGACGGTGACCTTGGGCACCGTCGCTTCGGCATAGGCAAACAGCAGCTTGGCGCCGTGCTTGATGAGCCCGCCGTATTCCTGCGCCGTGCCCGGCAGGAAGCCTGGCACGTCGACGAAGGTGACGATCGGGATGTTGAAGCAGTCGCAGAAGCGCACGAAGCGCGCGCCCTTGCGGGAAGCGTCGGAATCGAGCACGCCGGCGAGCGCCAGCGGCTGATTGGCGACGATTCCGACCGTCGTGCCCTCGATGCGCGCGAAACCGGTTACGATATTCTTGGCGTGCGCTTCCTGGATCTCGAAGAAATCGCCCTCGTCGGCGATCTTCAGGATCAGCTCCTTGATGTCGTAGGGCTTGTTGGGATTGTCGGGGATCAGCGTGTCGAGCGACATGTCGATCCGGTCAGGATCGTCGAAGCTCGGCAGCTTCGGCGGCGCCTCGAGGTTGGAGGCGGGCAGGAAGTCGATGAGCCGGCGCATCTGCAGCAGCGCCTCGACATCGTTGTCATAGGCGCGATCGGCGATCGAGGAGCGCGTCGTGTGCACCTGCGCGCCGCCCAATTGCTCGGCGGTCACGGTCTCGTTGGTGACGGTCTTCACCACGTCGGGGCCGGTGACGAACATGTAGCTGGTGTCGCGCACCATGAAGATGAAGTCGGTCATCGCCGGCGAATAGACGTCGCCGCCGGCGCAGGGGCCCATGATGACCGAGATCTGCGGGATGACGCCCGAGGCGAGCACGTTGCGCTGGAACACTTCGCCGTAGCCGCCGAGCGCGGCGACGCCCTCCTGGATGCGCGCGCCACCGGCGTCGAACAGGCCGATGATCGGGGCGCGGTTCTTGACCGCCATTTCCTGGATCTTGGTGATCTTGCGCGCGTGCTCTTCGCTCAAGGACCCGCCGAAGACGGTGAAGTCCTTGGCGAAGACGAAGACGGTGCGGCCGCTGACCGTGCCCCAGCCGGTCACCACGCCGTCGCCGGGGATCTTGGTCTTCTCCATGCCGAAATCGGCGCAACGGTGCTCGACGAACATGTCGAACTCCTCGAACGAGCCCTGATCGAGCAGCAGGTCGATGCGCTCGCGCGCGGTGAGCTTGCCCTTGGCGTGCTGGGCGGCGATGCGCTGTTCGCCGCCGCCCAGGCGCGCGCGGGCGCGGCGGCGGTCCAAACGGGCGAGCATCTGTTTCAAGCGGAAGCTCCGAGTTGGCTTGACGAACGCCGCAGGCGAACGCCTCGCACGGGGCCATTCGCTGCGTGCGGACACACTCACCGCCGCATGGCCGGGACAATCCCCGGACCAAGTCCGGGGACGGCCATGACGGCGGTGTGTAGCCCTCAGCTGGCGGGCATAGCATGGGCGACCGCGACTCGAAATGGGCCCAGCTTGCGACGTTGGGATGAGGTTCGGCCCTGCGGAGGCGTCGCCGGCGTTGATCGGCGGCGCCCGCTCCCTATAGTCGCGCCGCCACAGGGGAAGATCGATGACCAACGAGGCCCAGGCCGCCGCTGACGTCTTCACGCTCCGTCCAATCGGCTTCGTGCGCGGCGGGCGCGCCGAACCCATCGACGACGGCTGGGACGCGGTGACGGCGACGATTGCGCTGACTCCCGAATTCGGTCCCGAAGCTCTCGCCGGGCTCGACGGTTTCTCGCACGTCGAGGTCGTCTTCCTCTTCCATCGCGTCGCCGAGAGGGCGGTCGTCGCCGGCGCGCGGCGCCCACGCGGGCGCGCCGATTGGCCAAAGGTCGGCATCTTCGCCCAACGCGGCAAGGATCGGCCGAACCGACTCGGCGTCACCGTCTGCAAACTGCTCGGGATCAACGGAACGACGCTCAACGTCGCCGGGCTCGACGCGATCGACGGCACGCCCATCCTCGACATCAAACCGTGCATGCGCGGGTTCCTGCCGCGCGGCGACATCCGCGAACCAGACTGGGCGCGCGAACTGATGGCGGGCTATTGGGCATAGCCCTCTCGCGCGGCGCTATATCCCCGCCAGCGTCCTGGCTGCCGCCTCGAAGTCGCGCCAGCGCGCGGCGCGGCGGGCAGCGGCCTCCACGTCCTCGCCCCACCGCGCGGTCTGGAAATCCTCGCCGACATGGGCAATGCGCCATGCCTCTCCGGCGCCGAGACGCCCGCGCGCGACCGCCAACGCGAGAACGACCGAGCCAGTCAGGCTCGTCATCACGTGCAGCGCCGCCAGCGCAAAAGGATTCTCGACCGATCGAAGCGCAGCGTCGACCGCTTGGAGAGCGTTCTCAGGCTGGCGAACATGCGCCACGCCCTGCCCGACCAGGAACTTCGCGCCGAGCGCCTGACCCGCCCAGTCGAGCACGGGATCGGATGCTTCCGCCTCCGCCGCGACGAGCGCTTCGGGCGCTTCGGCGCGATAGCACAGCAGGTCCGCCCCGGCGTAGCCGGCGATCGCGACATGGGTTTCGGCGAGCGCGTCGGCGACGCCGTCGATCGCCGAATTGGCGAGCCTTGTCGCCGGCATCGACATCGGCTCGATCGTTTCGCCCTGCGCGGCCCATTCGGCGGCGATCAGTTCGGCGACGGCGCGGGTCGGCGCGACCAGCGGCCGCTTGCCGGGCGTGCGCGCGCCGCGGCCGTCGAGCTTCAGCGCATAACCGCCGCCCTCTGTCGCGACGACCTCGGCGCTTTTGTAGAAGCGGCGCAGCGCCGGCGGCCGCATATTCGCCTGGGCGGCGCGCATCGGATCGCCAGGCGCGTCACTCATCTGGCGGCTCACGCATCCGGCGCGTCCTCGATCGGGTCGCGCTGCGAGACGTCGAAACCGAACATGTCGAAGCTCGCCTGCATATGGGGGGGCAGCGGCGCGACCACATCGAGCGTGCCGCCGCGCGGATGCGGCAGGATCAGCCGCCGCGCCAGCAGATGCAGCTTGGGCTCGACCCCCGGCGGCACCGCGCGCAGCGGATCGTGGCGCGCCGGATCGTTCTCGGGGCGGCGATTGTATTTGGGATCGCCAATGATCGGATGGCCGATCGCCTCGCAATGGGCGCGCAACTGGTGGGTGCGGCCGGTGATCGGCCGCATCGACAGCCAGGCGAGCCGCGGCGCAACCTTGTCGACCACGGCGTAGAGCGTCAGCGAATGCTGCGCGTCGGGGTCGCCGTGACGCGCGACGCGCATGCGCTCAAGGTCGTCGCGGTTCCCTTTGGCGGCGGCGCGATCGTCGCCCATGCCGGGCCCCTTGGCGAGGAACATCGAGATGCGCCCCTGCGCCGGCTTCGGCACCCCTTCGACCAGGGCCCAGTAGATTTTCTTGGCGTTGCGCGAGCGGAAGATCGCGCCGAGCTCGGCGGCGATCTTGCGCGACTTGGCGATGAGCAGCACGCCCGAGGTGTCGCGATCGAGCCGATGCGCCAGCACCGGCCGCTCGCCCTTGCGGTCGCGCAAAGCCTCGAGCATGCCGTCGATGTGGCGTTTGGTCCCCGAGCCGCCCTGCACCGCTAGGCCATAGGGCTTGTTCAGCACCATCAGGTCGCGGTCTTCGAACAGGATCATGGCGCGGATCGCTTCGGCCTCGCGCGGATCGGGCGGCGCGCCCTGCGCCGGCGGCGCGCCCGCTTCGCCCAGCGGCGGGACGCGCACGCTCTGCCCGGCCTCGAGCCGGGTCGAGACCTCGGCCCGCTTGCCCGACACCCTCACCTCGCCCTTGCGGACGATCTTGTTGAGATGCGACTGCGAGATCTCAGGGAAGCGACGGCGGAACCAGCGGTCGAGGCGCATGCCCGCCTCGTCCTCGCCGATTGGATAATTGGCGACGCGGCCCGCGCCGGTCACGTCAAGCTCCGCATCAACGCCAGGCCCGCCCACAACGACAGCGCGCCGAGCAGCACCGAGCCGACGACATAGGCGAGCGCGGCGGCGGTCTTGCCGCTCTCGAACAGCAGGATCGTCTCCAGCGAGAAGGTCGAGAAGGTCGTGTAGCCGCCGAGCACGCCGGTGGCGAAGAACAGGCGCGTGTGCTGGGTCAATCCGCCCCCGGCGCGAAACGCCAGCCAGCCGGTCAGCAGGCCCATCGCCAATGAACCGGAAATATTGATGAAGGTGGTCGACCAGGGGAAGTCGGCGCCGAAGACGCGGCTGAGGGTGATGTTGAGGAAGTGCCGCAGCGCGCCGCCGAGGCCGGCGCCGACAAAGACGAGGAGATAGGCTTGCATGACTTCGGGGCTATAGCGCAAGGTCGCCGCCGGCGATAGACCGCAGGCGAAGAGATCGAGGACGACAACGGAGCGCCGCCATGACCTACGAACTCTATTACTGGCCCGGCATTCAGGGCCGCGGCGAGTTCGTGCGTCTCGCGCTCGAACAGGCCGGCGCGCCCTATGTCGACGTGGCGCGGGAGCGCGGTCCGGGGCGCGGCGTCGCGGCGATGACCAAGATGCTGAAGGGCGACGGCGGCGCGCTCGCGCCCTTCGCGCCGCCGTTCCTCAAGGACGGCGAGATCGTCGTCTCGCATGCCGCCAATATCCTCGCTTATCTCGCGCCTCGGCTCGGCCTCGCGCCGCCCGGCGAGGCGCTGCGCCTCTTCGCCCACGGGCTGCAGGTCACCGTGACCGACTTCGTCGCCGAGATTCACGACACGCACCACCCGATCTCGACCGAGCTCTATTACGAAGACCAGAAGAAGGAGGCGAAGGCGCGCGCGACGGCCTTCCTCGACCACCGCCTGCCGAAATACCTCGGCTATTTCGAGCGCGCGCTGCAAAGCAATGCCGACGGCGCCGGCCATCCCGTCGGCGCCGCGCTGACCTATGTCGATCTGTCGCTGTTCCAGCTGGCGGAGGGCCTGAGCTACGCATTCCCCAACGCCATGGCGAAATTCGCGGCGAAGTATCCGGGGCTGGCGGCCCTACACGACAGCGTGAAAGCGCGGCCGAAGATCGCCGCCTATCTCGCTTCGGCGCGCCGCCTGGCCTTCAACGAGGACGGAATCTTCCGCCACTACCCGGAGCTGGACGGGAAAGCGAAGTGAGGCGAGGCGCGAACCGTGACTGCGGCCGCTCGCCTCAATAAATCCACGGCGCGAGCCGCCAGGTGCGGGCGCGATAGGCGGCGTAGGCCTCGCCGAAGCGCTCGCCGAGCAACGCCTCCTCGGCGCGCATGCGCGCGACCAGCGGAACGATCAGCAGCGCCGTCAGCAGGACGCCGATGAGCGAGCGGAAGGCGAGCGACCAGCCGAGCGTGCCGATCAGCAGCCCGAGATAGCTCGGGTTGCGGATGCGGCGGTAGAGCCCGTCGGTGACCAGTTCGTGGCCGGGCTGGATCGCCACCAGGCCGCTGAAGCGCTCGCCGAGCGCGAACACCGGCGCGATCCGCAGCGCCCCGCCGACGACGCACAACAGCACGCCGGCCCAACGCGTCCCCTCGCCGCCGACGACGAACAGGTTGAGTCGGTCGGATAGGGCCGGCGCATAGCCAAGCATCAACCCGATCAACGCGAACGCGCCCAGCACCCAACGATTTGACCGATCTTCGCGCTCGCCGGCGCTTAAGTTGCCGCGCGTGAACAGCGCCACGACGGCGAGCGCCAGAGTGACGAGCGCCAGCGCGACCAGCGGCGGATGCGACAGGAATGGCCCAAGGCCGCCCTCGCCGATGGCCGCGAGTCCGAGATAGGCGAGCGTCACGACAATGGTGAAGACAGCCATTCGCAGCGTGACTTGCATGGGAGGCCTCCGTCTCGGGAGCATAGCCCAAGTCGGCCGGCGGCGCGCCCCGTGCGCGCGGACCGCGGCCGCGTCATCGGCCGCGATCGGCCTTGGGGCGGCCGCCGGCGCCGCGAAAAGTTGTCCACAGGGGCCCCCCTTCCCTCCGCGATTCCGGAACTTGACATGAACAAAAAGAGAACATATCATGTTTTTAGTATCGCATTTTTCGGGAGGGTCGCATGACTCGGCTTATGGTCACAGCCTTGGGCGACGTCTGGGAGCTCGCCTCGCTCGCCGCCTTCGTGACGATGATTGCGATGGCGGCGCGCGCCTTCGGGGC
>Ga0302320_10006933_pt1 | contig 25015 bp, 25 predicted proteins | sample Bog_T0_3_FD_202130 | JGI IMG/M metagenome (GOLD analysis project Ga0302320, IMG submission 202130) | Peat permafrost microbial communities from Stordalen Mire near Abisko, Sweden - Bog_T0_3 | ecosystem: Environmental > Terrestrial > Soil > Wetlands > Peat | place: Sweden: Abisko, Stordalen Mire...
AAGAATCAATCGAATGGCATCGCCAAGGCTGGCCCTGCATTCTTCCACGGTACGGCCCTGTCCATTGGCGCCGGGAATCTCCGGCGACCATCCAACAAACCATTCGCCGTCTCGTTCAATGACTGCCGTGAATTCATTGTGCATGGAAAAAGTATAGTCCAGTTTCTGCTGTATAGAGCGCTATTTCGCCACCATCGCCAGCGGCTTTTCCCTATCCGTGCGCAGCGTAGGCACGGCGGCCAGCAGGCTTTGTGTATAGGCATGATGCGGCCTTTGCAGTAGCTCCATGCAAGGCCCCGTTTCAACAATCTCGCCATTGCGCATCACGGCCACGCGATCCGCCACGTCGCCCACCACGGCCAGATCGTGCGAGACAAAAAGCATGGCCAGCCCGTACTCGCGGCGCAGTTCGCGCAGCAGGTCAAGTATCTGCGCCTGCACGGTCACATCGAGCGCGGTGGTTGGCTCATCGGCAATCAGCAGACGGGGCCGGTTGATGAGCGCCATGGCAATCAGGATTCGCTGCCGCTGCCCGCCGGAGAACTGGTGCGGATAGTCGCCGTAACGCCGCGCCGCATCGGCCAGACCCACCGACTTGAGCGCTGCAATTGCTCTCCGTTTGACTTCTCCGCCCGTTAAAGAATTGGTGTGCGCAGCGGCACATTCGGCCACCTGCCGGCCAATGCTCATCACCGGATTCAGCGCCGTCATCGGCTCCTGGAAGATCATCGCAATCTCGCGCCCGCGCACCTGGCGCATCTCTTGATTCGTCAGCCGCAGCAGGTCTGTCGTTCCATTTGCTTGCTGCCAGAGGATCTGACCATCGACTTTGGCCGCCCTTCCCAGCAGTCCCAGAATCGCCAGCGAAGTGGCGCTCTTGCCCGATCCGGATTCGCCGACCAGCCCCAGCACTTCGCCTGCATCGACGTGCAAGTCGATCCCGCGCACAGCCTCAGCCGCGCCAAAACGAATGTGCAGATTGCGAATGTCGAGCAAAGCACCCATGCAGTTATCCTACGGTGTCTCGGTCGCGGTATTCCTCTCGCCCAAGTGAATCCACCGCGACTATACCGGTTCCGGAATCCCTGTACCTCGGAGGCACTGCCGCTGAGCGCTATTTTCATCAAGAAAATGGTACCTTTCACCAACCTCAAAAGAGCACATTCATTCTGGAACAGGTCTATAATCGTGCCCATGAGCGATACTGCTTTGCCGGATGCTCAAAACGCGCAGCCCGAACCTATCGGCACAGAGACTGACGCAGAGACCACTCGTAAGCTCCACGCCCTTGAGGCTCAGCTCGCGCAGCTCGGCAGCCTCATGGTCGCTTACTCCGGCGGCGTGGATTCGGCCTTCCTGGCCGCAACGGCGCATCGCATTCTCGGCGACCGAATGTTGGCCGTGCTCGCCGACTCCGCCTCTCTGGCCCGCCGCGACCTCGAGCAGGCGATCGAATTTGCCCGCTCCATCGCCATGCCCTTGCGTGTAATTCAAACGGAGGAACTCGACAAGCCCGACTACGCCCGCAACCACGCCGACCGCTGCTTCCACTGCAAAGACGAGCTCTTCACAGCCATGCAGTCACTGAGCGCGAAACTTGGCTTTACCCACATTACTTATGGCATGAATGCCGACGACACGCGCGATTACCGTCCCGGCCAGCGCGCCGCGCGCGAGCATGCCGTATTCGCCCCACTTGCCGATGCCGGACTGACAAAGGCGGAGGTTCGCGCTCTGGCGAAGACCGCCGGCTACCCGTTATGGAACCGCCCCGCCGCGCCCTGCCTGTCTTCGCGCGTGGAGTATGGTCTCCCCGTAACTCGCGAAGTGCTCGAACAGGTGGAACGCGCCGAAGAGAGCCTGCGCCGGTTGGGCTTCACGGAGTTCCGCGTCCGTCACCATGGTGATCTGGCCCGCGTGGAGATTGCGCGCGGTGAGCTACCCAACGCCCTGACTCTTGTGATGCTGGACTCGATCACAGCCGCACTCCGGCAGGCCGGATATCAATACGTCGCCCTCGACACCGCCGGCTTCCGCTCCGGCTCCCTCAATGCTGTTCTACCGGTCGAGGTTCTCACCAGCCGTTGAGAGAATGCCACCGCGTCTCATCAATTCAACCCCGCGCCATTTAAAATGGCAACGCGATGCGAATTGGTTATCTCGATTGTTTTTCCGGCATTAGCGGTGACATGTTGCTTGGCGCGTTGGTCGATGCCGGCGTGCCCTTCGCTATGCTTGAAGAAGCGGCAGCCGCGCTCAACGTAGGCGCGAGCCTGAAGGCAACCAAAGTCATGCGCGGCGGCCTTACAGGAACTAAACTCGACGTGTTGATCCAGGATCAGCCAGAAAAGCACAGTTACTCCCACGAACCCCACTCTCATGAGCACGACCATCACTCACACTCACACTCTCACTCACGCACTCACGAAGACTCACACACACATGCCTCCCAGCGCTCGCTCTCAACAATTCTCAGCATCATCGGGAAAGCGCGCCTGCCTGAGATGGTCAAGCAGCGCTCTACGCGAGCATTTCAACTCCTGGGTGAGGCCGAAGCAGCCATTCATTCCATGCCGGTCGAGGAGGTACATTTTCACGAAGTCGGCGCGGTCGATACGATTATTGACATTGTCTGCACCGCCGCTGGTTGCGAGTTTCTCGGCGTCGATCGCTGGATTGCTTCGCCCTTGAACGTGGGCAGCGGCACGGTCCAGTGCGCGCATGGCACCTTGCCTGTGCCTGCTCCCGCAACGCTGACCCTGATTGGAGATGCGCCGATTTATTCTTCAGGCCAGCCTATGGAGCGCGTCACACCAACTGGCGCGGCGATTCTGCGAATGCTCGATGTAAGCTACGCATCGTTGCCGGCGATGATGGTTCAGTCCAGCGGCTATGGCGCAGGCGGACGCGACACACCTGGCGAGCCGAATCTGCTGCGTCTGCTGGTAGGGGAGCAGTCGGACAGTGCCATCGAAGCGCCTCAATCGGAACCCATCTCCGTCCTCGTCGCCGTTGTCGATGATGCAACACCCCAGGTCGTCTCCTACGCCTGCGAGCTCCTGCTCGAAGCCGGAGCATGGGATGTTTACCGCTCCACTGTGCAGATGAAGAAGGGACGCACGGGCGTTGAGGTCACCGTTCTCTCCAACCCCGATCGCCTCCCCGCCTTGCGCGAGATACTGTTTCGCGAGACCACAACCATCGGCCTGCGTTGGAGCATCGAACAAAAAATTGCTCTCGATCGCGAGATTGTTGAAGTAGAAACCCAGTGGGGAAAAGTCGGCATCAAAGTTGCACGCTGGCCCTCCGGCCGCGTTGCCAACGCTCTGCCCGAGTACGAACACTGCCGTGCCCTCGCCGGGGAGCATTCCCTCCCGCTCAAGCAAATCATGCAGGCGGCGATGCTGGCGTACGCTAAGAAAAAAGGGGATGAACGCTGATGGATCCCTTGCAGATCGAAGCATTGCTCAACGAAGTTCGCGAAGGCCGCACAGATGTGCCAGAGGCCATGCAGCGCCTGCGCCACCTACCCTTTGAAGACTTGGGCTTTGCCAAGCTCGATCATCATCGCGCCCTGCGCACCGGTATGCCGGAGACGATTTTCTCTCAAGGGAAAACCCCCGAGCAGGTAGCCGCCATCTTCGCACGCATGGCAAAGGCGGGCGGCAATGTGCTCGCCACCCGCGCGTCGCAGTCAGTGTATGAAGCCGTCGCCGCCGTCGAACTCCGCGCCGAGTTCCACCCAACTGCGCGGGCCATCACGCTGCATCAAACAGAAACCAAACCGGGCAATGGAACCATCGCCGTGGTCTGCGCCGGAACCAGCGACCTACCCGTGGCGGAAGAAGCCGCAGTTACGGCGAGATTGATGGGCAACACAGTTGAGCTGATTGCCGACGTCGGCGTCGCCGGCATCCACCGACTTCTTGCCCAGCAGCACGCACTCACGTCCGCGCGCGTGCTGATTGTCTGCGCGGGCATGGAGGGCGCATTGCCGACGGTCGTTGGCGGGCTGGTAAACGCGCCCGTAATTGCCGTTCCAACCAGCGTGGGTTACGGCGCATCGCTGGGCGGAATTGCAGCGTTGTTAGGAATGCTAAATACTTGCTCGCCCAATATATCCGTCGTCAACATCGACAACGGCTTTGGCGCAGCCTGCATCGCATCGCTCATCAATCATTTGTAGCTAGAGCATTTTCGGACAGTTTGTTTACATTTCGAATTGAGATTTGTGCTCGCCCATCCATGGATCAAAGGCTATTCATGGATGGGGCGCCCAGGCAGTTAGGGCAGCTTGTGCAGTGAGCATAGACTCAATTCGCGATGAAAACACCCTGATAGAAAATCATCTAGTTCTGGATGTGGATGTGGCGGATGTCGTAGGTGATGCTGCATCCGTCGTATGTCATTTTGCGCAGGTCTTCGGGTGGGGTGGGGGTGACGATAATGCCTAAAGCTGCTTCCGCGCCGTCGCCGGGGCGGGGCACACGACGACGGTAAACGATCTGGCCGGGGGCTGCGGCTTGTTGTGGCGCTGCTGCTCCGCCTGGTCCACCGACTGCTCCGCCGGGGCCACCACCACCGGGACCGCCTTGCCGACCTTGTCCTTGCGTAATCGGGTCGCCCTCGTGGCCGGCGAGGATGTACTCCGTATTGGCAAGGAACTTGTCGACCCAACTTGCGTCGACCACGCCGAAACCGCCGGTGGCGAGCCGGTCGAATTCCTTTCTGTGGTCCTCGAGCTTGCGCATGTTGTTGCGGTAGTTCTCAACGCTGCCCCAGGAGGCCATGGTGTTGTTGCCCTGGAAGATTTCATCGCCGGAGAAGAGAATGCGCTCGCGCTTGTCGAGATACGCCGTGCCGCCTCTTGTGTGGTTGGGAATCATGTAGACGTCGACTTCGCGGTTGCCAAGCTGGAACTTGTAGCCTTCCTCGATAATCTGGACTGGGTAGTTGCGGGGGAAATCCATGCCCTTGAAACTGGGGAAGGGAATGGTGGCGCGCGCCGCGGTTTCCTTAGACATGAACGCCTTGTCGAAGTAGGCGTTGTCGGCTGTGTGGTCAAAATGATCGTGTGTATTGGCGACGTAGCGGACGGGCTTCTTGGTAAGCGTCTGCATGAACTCGCGCTCGTTGCCCGCACCGTAGCCGGAGTCAATGGCGAGCGCTTCGTTGTCGCCTTCAAGGAGATATTGATAGTCGCCGTCACTCTCGATCTGCCATGTGCCAGGGGCGATGAGCGTGGCCTTGTGGTAGGGCTGGTCCATGGGTTGCAGCGTGCCGTCGGAGTTCCGGATCATCACGTCGTGCTTGGAGGAAAAATCGATCAACTTTACGGGGGTCCACGGGCCAGGCTTTGTTTGTCCGGCGGGCGGATACGGGATTGGGGTCTGCGTCGAGGACTTTGCCGCAAGGATCAGCGCCGGAACGGCCAAAAGAAAAGTGAGAAGTGAGCGGCGATTGATCCCGCGGAAGATTCTGAATTGTATTTGAGGGTAGCGTTGCAACATTTCATAACTCCATTCTATTTTCAGGTATTTACATAGATGACTGCACGGTCTATCTGAGACACATTGAGAATACCCGCTGATGACGCGAGCCGCCAGCGAGACAACAATTCTGTCGAAATTTATTTTTCTGCGACCTTCGACTTCCAGAGAGTCCATGCGCGCTCGAAGCCGTCCTGGTCGGCGGATTGTGCGGCTTCTTCGGGTGCGAGGAAGGTGACATTGCCGCCGCCGAGGGCCAGGGCTTGCTGTTCGGTGCGGGCATTGATGGTCATGTAATAGGTGCGGCCCACCACTATATGCAGGCCGGGCGCGACTAGGACTGCGCCGTGGCCTCGCAACAGAATCATCGGGTCGCTGCCGAGCGCTTGCGCCAGAGCGCGTCCCAGATCCGGTGTGCGAATGAGCAGGTCCGTCATGCCGGCCACTTTGCGATTGTCAAACACTTTGACGGTCTGCGGAATGAAGCCGGCGACATGGATCATGGGGCGCAGTGGAACATTCGTAACGGTGAAGGGAATCACGTCGGGTGCGTGGGTGTGCACGACGGCCATGACTTCGGGGTGGGCGCGGTAGATCTCGGAATGAATATAGCGCTCGATGAATCCGGCGGGAGCGTCTTTTTCGACAGGGTTGGCATCGAGATCGTACTCAAGGATGTCAGCGGCGGTGACCGTACCCGCTGGGACTGAGCGGGCGAGCAGAAAATGATTTGGGTTGCGGGAGCTGCGCACGCTGACGTGGCCGTAGCCGTCGAGCAGGCCCTCGTTGGCCAGGACGCGGTCGGCTAGAACCAGATCGGCTACCTGGGCGGGGTCGAGACCCTGCTGTGCTGGAGCTGGCTTGGCACTGGTCTGCGCCTGAGATTGGAACAAGAGGCCTGGAACCAATAGGAGAGCAATGATATAGGTTGCGAAACGTACACGCAGCATGGGTTTTCTCCGCCCGGTGGTGGTGAAATGAACTCGTCCAGCTGGTGTTTTGGACGCATCGAGAATGGTATAACAGCGGGGTAGGAGTCCGGGTGGAGAGACTTTTTCCACAGAATATAGCGGTTTCATTTTGGCCTTGCTAACTAATTGTTTAGTTGGTCGTCTATGGGGTATGGAAACGATCCGCTCTGGCTCAGGTGGAAGCCGATTCCTTTGACAGAGGGGATTGAAAACCTGTTGCATCCGGGAAGAGAATCATGCCGCCTAAGAAATCCAATACGCTGACCGAGGCCGAGCTCAGGTTGATGAAGATTCTGTGGCGGCGCGGGGAGTGCGCGGTGACGGATATGCTTACCGCTATGCCCAAGGGCAACGCGCTGGCCTACAACTCTGTGCTCACCACGATTCGTATCCTGGAGCAGAAGGGATACGTGGAGCACCGGCAGGAGGGGCGGGCTTTTGTTTATCGGTCTTTGGTGGCCGAAGAAGAGGCCAGCCGCAGCGAGGTGCGGCATCTGATGAGCCGTTTTTTCGGCAACTCACGCGAGCAGCTGCTTTTATCGCTCCTGGGCGATGAAGAGATCTCGCCGAAGGAACTGGAGCGGCTGAAAGAGACGATCCGCAACGCGGCGGCCGATGAGGACACGCACATTGATGCGCAACTTGACGCGAATGTTGGCGCGAACGGAAATGCTGGCGGCGGGAGGGGCGGCCGATGATTGACGTTCCTCTGGTGGTGTTTATTTTCCATGTCGCAATGGCAACAACGATGCGCGCGGCGGCGGAGTTGTTCGGAGAGTTTTCACGGGAGGCAGCGCCGGTAGTTGTGAGTGCGGTGTGGCAGGGTGCGATTGTGTCGGCTGGGCTTGCTGTGAGCATGCGGTTGGCTCGCCGAGTTTCAGCGGGGTACCGGTTTGCCATCTGGGCGGCGGGGTTTGCAGCGCTGGTTTGCTTACCGTTCTTATCGATATGGCTGGCGGGGGCTGGCGGGCGGTTGCCGGACGTGGGTGGCGTGGCTGCGGGACCGTTGCTGCGCCTTGATCCGCGCTGGTGCCTGGCGATTGGAGCGGTTTGGATTGCGGCTTCGATTTTTCGAGCGGTTACTCTGGGAATTCATTCCGTTCGGCTGCGCAGATTGTGGAAGAGCGCGAAACCAATTGAGTATGTGGGGTTCGTTCTTTCCCAGGTCTCAGAATCGAGACCTGGGGCACCCGGCTTGTTGGTGGGTAGAAATTGGCAGTCTGTTGAAGTTTGCACAACGAAGGAATTGGACCGGCCCGCGGTGATCGGGTTTTTTGCTCCGCGAATCTTGATTCCTGAGTGGTTGTTTGAGCGACTGTCGCCGGAAGAACTCAAGCACGTGGTTCTGCATGAGAGCGAGCATCTGCGGCGCGGCGACGATTGGATCAATCTGGCGCAGAAGTTGTGCCTGGCGCTGTTTCCGCTGAATCCGGCGCTGGCGTGGATGGATCAACGGTTGGCGACCGAGCGGGAGATGGCTTGTGACGAGGGCGTGGTGCGGGCGACGAAGGCTCCGCGCGCGTATGCCGCCTGCCTGGCCAGTCTGGCTGAGCGGGAATTGAAGCATCGGGCGGAGTTGCTGTCGCTCGGCGCGTGGCAGCGGCGGCCGGAACTGGTTGTGCGAGTGCATCGGATTTTGAAACACAAACAAGGGCTAAGCCCGATCGCGACCTGGGCGATGGTCGGTGCGTTGAGCTGCGGACTGGTCGTTGCGTTGATCGAGTTTGCGCACGCACCGCAGTTGGTGGCATTTGCGCCAGCGCCTCATGCGGCGCAGGAGCGTGCGGCTTTAGAAGCAGGAGACGCGCGGTATATCGATGCGGGCTATGAGTCGGGTAAGGGAGTCGATGCACGTAGTGCGGCGGGATTTCGCGCAATGGATACTATGGCTCAGATGCCGGCAGCCGGCGAGCACGCAGTCAATCGCGTGAATCGCGTTAGCGCAGCGAAGCAGAGCGGTGAAAAGCAAGCTGCGGCAACTCGCGATGCTATCGGGAATGCGCCGCGCATGGAGTTGATGAAAGCGGAGATGCCGATTGCGAATGTGGCGCAGCGCGAAGGGCAGGCACAGACCGTGTGGGTCGTCTTTACTGCGTCCGAGCAGGTGGGGGGGCACGGCTGGGGCCATCGCGGCGACAGGCGCGATGCGGGGATGCAGCAGGACTACGATTCTCCCGCTGTAGAAGATGGCGCAGCGAGTGACGGAGCGGCAATCACGAACACGGCAGTCACGCAGTTAATCTTCAGAATCTATCAGCCAACTGTATCCGCAGCGGCTTTGCAGACACAGCAGCCATCGGGCTCGGCAAATTCAGGTTCCTCAAATTCAGGTTTTGCAAATTCAGATTCTTCAACTTCAATTTCTGCAAACTCTAATTCTTCAAGCGATCAGCCGGCAGTGATTTCACTGCGTGACGGCTGGTTCGTCTTCCAACTTTAACGAGTGACCAAAAAACCAAATATGAGGTGAGTCATGAAGGTAACAACTAATTCATTAGTAGCAAATGTGAAACTGTTCATTGGCTCGGCGGTGCTTACCATGGCGATTGTGGCTGGCGGGGCTCTCGCATTCCATCACACGGTGGCGCACGCGGCGGCAATAGTGCCCGGAGCGGCGATGGATGAGAACAGCGTGTCTGCACTTGAGTCTCTGGACAACGCAGTGGAAGCGGTTGCGGCGCGAGTCACACCGGCTGTGGTGAACGTGTCGGTCACTTCGCGCCCACATGCGGAGGATGGCGCAGCGGAGGACGGTGCGCAGAGTGGTGGCATTAACCCCCAGGATTTGCCGCCAGGGTTCCAGCAATTTTTCGGACCGAATGGGCAGTTCGGGCAACAGGGCGGCAATGGGCGCGGTGCGCAGCGAGGTGCCCAGGGCGGCAATCAGTCGGAGCAGATGGAACATGGCATCGGCAGCGGCGTGATTGTTTCGCCTGACGGCTACATTGTGACCAATCAGCATGTGGTGGATAGCTCGACGCAGATTAAAGTCACGTTGAACGACCGGCGCGTGTTTCCGGCCAAGCTCATCGGTGTGGACAAGCTGAACGATATTGCAGTCATTAAAATCGACGCGCATGATCTGCCCAGCGTGGCATGGGGCGACTCTTCGAAGCTGCATCCAGGGCAGACGGTGCTGGCCTTTGGCAGTCCGTTTGGGTACTTTCAGTTCTCCGTCACGCGCGGCATTGTGAGCGCTGTCGACAGGCCGAATCCTTACTCGGACGACCCGCGGAAGCCGGGAGATTTTATTCAGGTTGACGCGGCGATTAATCCGGGCAACTCCGGCGGACCGCTGGTCAATGCACACGGTGAGTTGGTTGGCATTGACACGTTCATCATTTCGAACAGCGGCTCGTTTGCCGGCGCGGGCTTTGCAATTCCTTCGCAGATTGTGAAGGCTTCCGCAGAGGCGATTATCAAGGATGGCACCGTGCATCACGGGTATCTGGGCATCAGCATGAACGACGTAACGCCGGACAACGCCAACTTCTTCAACTTGCCGGACGCGACGGGCGCGATCGTGAGCCAGGTCACGCCGGACTCGCCGGCCAGCCGCGCGGGCCTCAAGCAGGGCGACGTGCTGCGCGAGATCAACGGCAAGAAGATTGTTAACGGTGGAGCGATTCAAGTCATCGTGTCGGAGACGGCGCCGGGCAATTCCGTCGATCTTGGAATTCTGCGCAACGGCAAGCCGGAATCGTTGAAAGTGACCGTCGGCGAGTTCAAAGGCGCGAAGGCCGAGCTTGCTGACAGCTCCGGCGCGAGCAAAGCGCAGGGCGGCAAGATCGGCCTCGCGGTCGACGACGTAACGGCCGATGTTCGGCAGCAGTTCAAACTCCCCGCAGAGGTGAAGGGCGCGGCGATTGAAACTGTGCGGCCCGGCAGCCCGGCAGAGGATGCAGGGCTTCAGCCGGGAGATGTGATTCTGGAAGTGAATCGCAAGCCGGTTGAAAACGCCGAGAGCTGCGTGAGCGCCATTCATTCCGTTCCAGACGGCAAGGACATTCTGCTGCTGGTGTGGGCCAATGGCGGCGCGAGCTATCGCGTGGTGCACCCGGAGAACAGTAAGGATAACGGGATGTAAGGCTGTGAGGCTTCCCCGGTCCCCAAATGCGAGGGACCGGGGGCACCCATTTTCGTGCTGGATGAGGGAATTTGGCGCTTAGATGGCCCAAAATGCCCTCAAAACACCCCCCAGAATGTGCGAAAAACCGCGCATTTCCTGTATGGTCTGTTTACTTAATAGTACATGGGTGTATTTTGTAACTCATTCATATCATTTGGCTTGACGGATATTGCACCCCCGGGACATGCCCCTTTTCGAGAGGGGGGTAGGGGGAGTATCTTGGGGTACAGACCGGGCGGATCTCCGACAGATTGGATCGGGGACATTGTCGGTGGTGGAACGGTGGTTTCCCATGGAACTATTCTGCGCCGAGTGGGGGGGATTTTCTGCAACATCAAAGATCAGAGGTTAGGGATGAGGGATCAGTTTGTGGGTAGGGGGGCGTGCTCTCACATCCTCGCGATAACGAATCCACCGAGTCGGACAAGGATGGGGTGGCTGGCAGCGTGGAGGGAGCTATTGAGGTTTAGTGATCTCCCATGTCCCCAAATGCGAGGGACATGGGGCACCCATTTTCGTGCTGGATTCAGATTGCTAAGACCTGTGCCACCCGCCACGTATCCAGCCTTTCAATTGCTTTTCGCGTGCAATGGCATTTCCGATGTTAACAAATCTTTCAAACCAGACAAGCCGATTGCATGGGTAGGTGGCAGAGAATCCGGCGTACTTTTTTCGCTTGTGCTCAAAGACACTCTTGTGCAGATTTCCGGTAACGCCGATGTACAGGGTGCCACTACGGCTCGCAACGATGTATGTGTAGTAGAACCCTTCATGCGTTCTTGACCTGTAATGCAGGTGCTGTGGTTGGGCAAGTGCGGAGAAGCAGGTCCTTCGACTCCGTGTGGCGCAAAGAACGCGCCAAACTCCGCTCAGGATGACATCGCATTACTAATGCGAACATTGTTGATAGGAATTAGGTTCTCATCAAGCGGTGAAGGGCAAGCTTAGCCGCGTGGTAGCCGCACATGCCGTGGACGCCGCCGCCGGGTGGTGTTGAGGCGGAGCAGAGATAGAGGTTGGATGTGCCTGTTGCGTAGTTGCGAACTGAGGGACGGAAGAGGAATTGGCGCAGGGAGTTTGCGCCGCCGCCGATGTCGCCGCCGATAAGGTTGGCATCCATGGATTCCAGCTTCTCGGGACTCGATATGTGGCGGGCGAGGATGCAGTCCTTGAAGCCGGGGGCGAAGCGCTCGATTTGGGATTCTATCCGCGCGGTCATGTCGATATCTGTGCCGTTAGGCTTCCAATTATTTGGTACGTGGCAGTAGGCCCATAGCGTGTGTTTGCCTGCGGTGGCGCGCGTGGGGTCGAAGAGCGTGGGCTGGGCCGCGAGGACGAATGGTCTTTCTGGGATGCGGCCTTGCGATACAGCCAATTCTGACGTTGCGATCTCTTCGAATGTGCCGCCGAGGTGGATGGTGATGGCGCGACTGCATTCCTTTGCCTTCCAGGGGACGGGCTCTGAAAGCGCGTAGTCCACCTTGAATGCGCCGGGGCCGGGTTGGAAGCGGGTGTAGGCGTTGCGAGTGTCAGGTGTGAGTGCGGGTCCGGCTAGGGTGAGGAGTTGGGAGGGGGATGTGTCACAGAGAATGAGTGCGCCGCTTGCTTGAAGCGCGCGGAACTCTTCGGCATCGACGCAGTGCGAACTGAGGAGATTGCCGCTTAGCGTCTCAAGATAACTGACGAGAGCATTTGTGATGGCTTGCGCGCCGCCTTGCGGGATGGGCCAGCCAACGGCGTGGGCGGATGCCGCGAGGACCAATGAGATGGCGGAACTCAATGGCTGGTCGAAGCTAAGGCAGGAATGAGCGGCGAGCCCGGCGAATAGGGCGCGGGTGCGGGGATTGTTGAACCGACTTCTTGCCAGAGACGGCGCGGGTGTGAAGGCCGGGAGTGCGAAACGCACCATGCGGATCGGATGAGATGGAATGCGGAGTACGGGGCCGAGTGCGTCTTCAGCAAAACTTTCCCAATGCATGGCAATTGGCTCAACGAGTTTTCGCCATGCATCGCCGTCGACACCGAACTCGCTGGCGGCTGCGTCAAGATTGCGCTCCAAAACTACGGCGGTGCCGTCGTCGAGCGGGTGGGCCAGTGGCGCTTCGCCGTGGATCCAGTTCAGGCCGTGGTCGGCTAATGGAAGCGATGAAAAGAAGGGCGAGCCGGCAGCGAGGGGATGGACGGCTGAGCCGAAGTCGTGCAGGAATCCGGGGAGGGTGAGGGGCAGAGTACGACATGCGCCGCCGGGGGTGGGTTGGGCTTCGTATACTTCGACGGCTAGGCCTGCTTGTGCGAGCACGATGGCGCCGGCGAGGCCGTTTGGTCCGGAGCCGATGATGTGGGCGGTGGTTGGCAATTTAGTCGGTGGATTTGCTGATCGTTGGAGTTGGTTGGTTTAGGTTCTTGCTTTCCCATGTCTCAGAAGCGAGACATGGGGCACCCATTTTCGTGGTGGATTGAGCGGTGACAAACCTGCATAGTTCGCTTTGGTTGGCTCGTATGGACATTGTTCTTCTCAGTCGTGCTCGGGCAGTTGGTCGGGTTGTTGGACTTCGGCGTAGGTGCCGTTCGGTGTGATGGTGAGTACCGGGGCATAAATGCCGAGGAACTGGCGACGCCACCAGTTACCGGTGCGGCGCTTCTCATCGATGCTTGTGAACCAGTATTGCCAGAGAACGGCGCGTACGAAGCGCGGCGGGGATTGCGCGAAGGGATTGTTGCGGAAGAGCGCGAGGACGGAGGCATCGTTGGAGAGCAGTCGCTCTTCGACGAGTGGGACGAACTGGTTCTGCTCCCAACTGCCGAGAGAGGCGAACCACAGGTTCCAGTCAAAGCGTGGTTGGTAAGGAGCGTAGATGCGCGGCGCTTCATTAAGCGACTGCGGCTTGTTGCGAAAGGGATAGGGGGTCCATGTGATGCCGTCGATTGAGCCCTGGAACTCGATCTCGTAACGGCCGCGGGTCATGACGGCGAAGAGGCCGTACTGGTTGGCGACGCGGAGCGGGTCGAGGATCGCTACCGGGGCGAGCAGCACTGTGGGCAGTTCGACGCTTGAGATGCGGATCATCAGGACGGTGGTGTTGTAGGCGACCCATAAGAGGAAGAAGGTGGAGAGTGTGACGGGGATGGCGGATAGGTCGTGGGTTAGGCCGCGTTTTCTGTTCTTGATTTGCGGAGACTCGGAGATGGGTTGGGGTGTGGTCTCGGCGGTCCCCAAATGCGAGGGACCGGGGGCACCCAGATTTGTGTTGGTTCTTTCATTTGGACGGAATCGGGTGGGGATGACTCGGAGTAAGTATCTGTCGTCGAGCAGAAGGATGCCGAGCACGAGCACGAGGTAATTCAGAAAGGCGTAGTTTGCAGTGAGGATTACGGCGATCTCCCACGGCGTGACGATGAGGAAGCAGATGAGGCGGAAGCGGCGGGGGAGGAGGAGCATCAGCACGACGACGAGTTCGATGATGAGCGTTGCGGCGACGCTGGAGGCGTGGAACCAGTGGGGCAGGTGCTCGGTGTACCAGCCGATCCAGGTGGGCAGGGGGCCGTTTTGGTAGTACTGGTCCATGGCAGTGAAGTTGCGCCATTGAATGTCGCCGGACAGCAGCTTTACTAATCCCGACTCAAAATAAATGCGGAACCACTCCCACTGGAGCAGGTAGAGGCTGGCGCGGGAGGGCGGATGGTCTGCACCCAGGCCAGGAAGGAAACCGCGTGGGGCGAAGAAGAGAGCGAGGAAGCCGGCTTCGAGCAACATGCCGTCGGACTGGTAGCTCGAAAAAATGCTGGATGCAGCGACGAAGGAGAGGAAAGAAACGAAGCAGATTGAAAATGTGAGGCGCGGCCAAAGATTGAAGAGTGCGGCCACGGATCCGATAAGGCCGAGCCAGGTAACGGCGATGAGAAATGCAGAGCTTGAATTGATCCAGTAGAGGGATGGTGCGTACCAGTAGCGGAGTAGGCCCATTTCTTCTGTGACAGCGGCGAGATACTCCCGCGCGGGCATGATGCCGGTGGGGCCGATAAGGCCTTTGATCTGGAAGAGCAAAGAATAGAAGGCTGAGAAGTAAATGAGGGCCAGGGCGCGGAGGAAGAGCCAGCGAGGGATGAGCCGATCCGATGCGCCGAAGCGGGAGTCGAACAGCCGGCGGAGTGCGTTGGTCGGGGCGGCCTGGGTCATTGGGTTCAGGATATACCGGAGTGCATGTGGAGATGGAAAACTGGGTCGGTCTTGTATGCTCGACTCTGATCTATGAATATTAAGTCGAAATTCACAACGCAGTTTTTGCTCTCGGCTTTGGCGGCGGAACAGTTTCCCGCGCCGGGCGTCCCGGAGATTGCGTTTCTGGGCCGGTCGAATGTGGGCAAGTCCAGCTTGATGAATGCGCTGGTGGGGGAGAAGGCGGCGAAGGTGTCGTCGACGCCGGGGCGGACGCGGGCAATTAACTTTTTTGCGCTGCTCGACCAGAGCCAGCGGCAGAGGCTGGTGTTTGCGGATCTGCCGGGGTATGGGTACGCGAAGATATCGAAGTCGATTTCGTCGACCTGGCCGGCTTTTATTGAGCCGTATTTATCTGAGAGAGAAACGCTGGGGCTTTGCGTTTGCCTCGTCGACTCGAATATTCTCGCACAGCCGAGCGACCGGATGTTGCACGACTGGCTGCGGGCGCAGGGCCGGGAGTTTGCGGTGGTGGCGACCAAAGTTGACCGCCTGAGTGGAAATGAACGGACGCGGAATCTGGCGTCGTTGAAGAGAGACTTGGAAGTGGAAGAGATTCTGCCCGTTTCCGCGAAAACGAATGCCGGCATCGGGGCGCTTTGGGCGCGGATTGAGGCACTGAGCAAGTAGAACTACTTAGTTTGCTCGAGCTAGATTTGTGCATTCCCAGGTCTCAGAATCGAGATCCTTCGACTTCGCTCAGGACAGGCTCTGGGGCACCCATTTTATTGCTGAATCAAGGGAAAAAATCCTGCATTTATCAAGAGAGAGCAATCCAGGGCGTTGCTCTCTCTTGAATGTGGGGAAGTGAACTTGTTGTCTACCAGGCTAGCAGTTCATCGCCTGTCGTTGGCGACAGGAATGCAACGGGCGCGTGGGTTGGATGGGGTGAAAGACCGAAGCATTGGATGGATTCAGGCCCAGCGGATTTGGCCCATTGCAATGCTTGTTCCGCCTCTCGAAGCACTACGACGGGAGAGTGTCCCTGGCTGCTCGCAACGCCGAAGCATGCCGAGAGGCGGACGGCTTCGCCGACAACCTGGAAAGGCGTGGCGAAGACTTCGGTGCGGAGCCGCTCAGCCATGGTGGCTGCATTGGCGGGCATGCATCCGGGCAGGACGAGCAGGAACTCGTCCATTCCGGGGCGGCCTAACACGTCATAAGAGCGCAACATTCGATTTGTGCGCTGTACCGCCTGACAGAGCAGTTCATCGCAGGCATCCACTCCCAGGCGCGAGTTCCAGTGACCAAAGTCGTCGATATCGAACAGGACCAGAGAGAGATCGCTTTTCATTCTTTGCACGCGATCGGTTTCGCGGAACAGGGTGGTCATGATGGCTTCGCGATTGCAGACGCCGGTGAGCCGGTCCAGTTGCGCATTGCGCGAGGCGGTTTCGCGGAGGTTGTCGAGTTCGCGCTCGATGCGGAATTGGTGCAGCGCTTTGTCGATGCGAAACTGCCAGTAGGCAGGGTTGGAGCGGCGGAGAATCAGGTCATCGAGTATGCCATCGGCCAGCCGCTCGATCCATTCTTCCGTGATATTGTCCGAGATCAGGACGATGGGGAAGCGCGAGCCTTGGGCGCGCGCGGCCGTCAGCAACTTTCGAGTCTCCATTCCGGGGAGATTTGTATCGATAAGAGCAATGCCGGGAGGGTTGGGGCCATTCATTTTTTCTAGAGCCGCCTCGGCGGTTAGAACCACATCGATGTGCGCGCCTGTCGATAGAAAAACGGGCTCTACAGCCGCAATGAGCGCGGGCTCCGGGGAAGCGAGAAGAAAGATGGGACGGTTGGGGGCAGACATTCTTAAAACTCCTTAGCCCATCCATCGGCGGAGATTAGAGAATGTTTAGGAAACAGATGTGGAAATTTTTATGTGAGGATAAGTGACTGATCTGTGGGCAGGTGAAACTCGAAGCGAATTGGGACGGCAGTAGGGTTGGGTGTTGTGGTTACCCATGTCTCAGAATCGAGATCCTTCGAGTACGCTCAGGACGGGCTATGGGGCACCCAATTCTGCGGTTGGTTGAGACTGGCTGGGTGCGTGTCGTGCTCTCCCACCTTAGGCGCAAAAGACGCGCCGAAGGTGGGGCACCGAGGTTCGTGGTTGTGCTGCGGCGCGATAAGGACCTAGTCGACGAATTCCACTCGCGGCGTGATAGGGATGATGCCGCGCTCGTGGCCGAGTTTTAGGAGCTTGCGAATTGTGTCGCGGCCGTCGGGGCCGTAGTCCAGTGTGCGCTCGTTCACGTACATGTTGACGAAGCGGCTGGCGAGGCGGGTGTCCAGGTCGCGCGCAAACTGCATGGCGTATTCGAGAGCGGCCTCGTGGTTGTTGAGAGCGTACTGGATGCTGTCGCGCAGAGCCTTGGAGACAGTGGCATGCACGTCGTCGCCAAGTGAGCGGCGGATGGCGTTGCCGCCCAGGGGGAGCACAAGGCCGGTCTCTTCCTGCCACCAGACGCCGAGATCGATGACCTTGTGCAGGCCGCTTGCTGAGTAGGTGAGCTGGCCTTCGTGAATAATGAGCCCGGCATCGTAGTGGCCAGCCAGAATCTCAGGAATGATCTGATCGAAGGGGACAACGACGGTTTCAAGTTGGGGGTTGAAGAGTTTGAGGGCGAGATAGGCTGTGGTGAGCGTACCCGGGACGGCAATGCGCGTGTGGCGAAGATCTTTAAGTGAGAGTTGCCGGGAAGAGACCAACATGGGACCGTAGCCCTCGCCCACGCTGCCGCCGCAGCCCATGAGTATGTAGTCTTTCTGCAAGTAAGGGTAGGCGTGGAAGCTGATGGCGGTTACATCGAAGAAGGCCTCGTCCATGGCGCGGCGGTTGAGGGTCTCAATGTCGGTAAGGGTGTGGGAGAAGCGATAGCCGGGCACGCGCACCTTGTTGGTGGCGAGGCCGTAGAACATGAAGGCGTCGTCGGAGTCCGGACTGTGGGCTATAGAGATATCGATGATGTCGGATTGGGAGGAGGTCACGGTAACGATGGATCCTTTCAGCTGTATTGCCTATTCAATGGATTAGTACGAATTTCCTGCCCGGCGCAGGCGGAGAGCGCCGACGGCAAGTGCTGCGGCGGCGGTGATTTTCAGTGCGTCGCCGGGAAGGAATGGGAGTACGGCGAGAGTGCTAGCGGTGCGGGCAGTGAAATGAGGCAATGCGGCGAGCCACAGTGCGCCTGAGGCGAGGATGACAAGATCGCCGACGGCGGCGCTGATGAGTGCCGCCGTGAAGCTGCGGCCCGTACGATGCCAGAGCCAGGAGACGAGCATGGCTGCCAGCGGATACGCGAGCAGGTAACCGCCGGTGGGGCCGAACAGATGGGCAAGTCCGCTTGTAGCCAGCGCCGTTGGGGCAAAGACGGGCAAGCCGATTGCGCCTTCCGTCAAGTACGCGACAAAGGTAGCCGCAGCCATGCGCGGCGACAAGAGGAGGCCGAGAAGCAGAACGGCAAACGGCGCAAGCGAGAGCGGTACGGGGGTGAAGTAGAGCGGGATCGAGACCCGTGCGCAGATGGCGGCCAGGGCGCTGCCGGCCAAAACGATTCCGGCTGATTTCAACCACGTATGGGAAGCGCTGTCGGCGGCGAATGTTTCAATCCGGATTGCTTGTGCCTGGGCTGCTTGTGGTCTGCTCATTGTGCTTCCTCGCTCATTTGTATTCAGGCTTCATCTTCGGCCGATACGGCTGGTGGTTTCAGTTCTGCCTCAACCGCTTCAATGGGCGAGAGCCGCTCGCGCTCGAACTTTTCTCGTTGCAAGCGAATATGATGCACCACGCCCACAACCGCAACCAGCAGCGCTCCGAGCGAGACGAGCAAACCTAACATCAACCAGCGCATAGCAACCACCCAAGAATACCAGACAAGTGTCTTATGAGGCGGGTCTGCGTTGATATATCAGGGGTTACGGAGCGAGTCTTGTAGCCACTCGATGTACGGGTGGCTTGAGGATTCGGCGTCTACATCGAGGACAAGGAACTCGGGGAGTGTGTAGCTGTGAAGGGCGTGAAGGCGGGACTGGAGTGCGGGGAGTTGATCGTGACTGGTTTTAATCAGGAGCAGGGTCTCTGCCGAGGATTCGATTGTTTCTTTCCACCTGTAAATGGACTCGACTGCGGGAATCAAGGTGACGCAGGCAGCCAGGCGCTCCTCGACCAGTGTGCGGGCGAGAAGGCGGCCTTCGTCGGGGGTGGCAGCGGTGGTTAGGACGAGGCCAAAGGATGAGGTGGTTGGCATAGTCTGGTATTTCATCATGCAAACGGCAATAGCGGTTCCAGCAAAATGCGCTCTATCCCTGGAATCATGCAAAGCTCAGCATCATTCGAAAGAATGGCAGTTGCGCGACCATGGATCGTGGTTGCCATTTGAATGGAGTATGGGGTTTTGATTTTGTAGCTAGCGCCCAGTCTTGCCGCTTCGGATGCTATCTCCGGTGGAACTGAGAGTGTCTCGAAATTTTGTGAAGTCAATAGCATACGAGAATACCGATCGACCAAGGCGAAGCCACCTCGCCTGTACGGGTGGACAAGTACCTCGGTGAGCGTCAGCGTCGATGTGACGATATGGAATTCGCCGCGCTGCACTGACTCGAAGAACGGATAAACAAGATGCAGCCGCTCAATGAAGTAGATAAGAGGCGCAGTATCCAAGCCGACGGTGGTTCCATACAGCCTCTCTATCCATTCCATGACGCTCGTTCATTCCGGACATATTCCTGCGCGTCGATGCCTTCCCATATCTCTTTGCCCAGACGGCAAAGCTCCATGATGCTGTGTTTCTTTTCTGTGGGAGCGGTCTTAGACAGGCTGGCTGTTAGCTCACCCAGGAGACGCAACTGCTCCTCAGGGCTAAGGGACTCAGCCAACTGGAGGGCGTTCTCATAGGCATGGACGGCCATGGGTTTCCCCTATATTCATGATAATCCCATTCTCTATGAATTCAAAACGAATGCGGCTTGCCGCCCTGCGCAAGGTGATGCAGTATAAACTTTAGGCTTTTAAACAAAGAACGCGGAGAGAACGATGACAGCGATCAAGTTCGGAACTTCAGGGTGGCGGGCGATTGTGGCTGATGAGTTTACTTTGGCCAATATCCGGTTGGCGGTGGCGGGGATTGCCGCGTATGTGAAGTCGCAGCCGGGACCACACAGAGTTTTAGTTGGGCGCGATCCGCGGTTCCTTGGCGAGAGCTTTGTGGCGGAGACGGCGCGGGTGCTTGCTGGGGCAGGTGTTACGCCGATTGTGATTCCCGATGCTGCGCCTACACCGGCAATCTCGTATGGCGTGAGGACGCTGAAGACTTCCGGCGCAATCAACTTTACGGCTTCGCACAATCCGCCCGAATATAACGGGATTAAATTTTCAACCCATGATGGAGCGCCGGCGCTGCCTGATGTAACCAAGCAGGTGGAGGCGTCGATTGCAGCGCTCCAAGCCAATGGCGCGGAGATTCCAATATCGGAACCCGGCGCGGGTGGATTTGAAACTGCCAATGTGAAACCGGCGTTTCTTGCGCGGCTGGCTGAGCTTGTCGACCTGAAGGCGATTGCGAAGTCGGGCACCAAGATTGTCTTCGATCCCTTCTGGGGAGCGGGCCGCGGATACAGTTCTGAACTGCTGCGCGAGGCGGCCGTGACGGTGGAGATGGTACACGATTATCGCGATGTGCTATTCGGCGGGCACGCGCCGGAGCCGGACGATCATCTGCTGGGCGAGGCCAAGGCAAAGATGAAAGAGATCGGCGCGGCGCTAGTGATTGCCACCGACGGAGACGCGGATCGGTTTGGCATTGTCGATGCGGATGGGACATACATCCAGCCAAACTATGTAATTGCATTGTTGTTCGATTATCTCGTCGAGACGCGGGGATGGAAGAACGGCGTAGCCAAAAGCGTGGCCACGACCAACCTGATCAATGCGCTGGCCGAGTATCACAAGGTTCCGCTGTACGAGACGCCCGTAGGCTTCAAGTACATTGGCGAGCTGATCAACGGGGACAAGATCGCGATTGGCGGCGAGGAGTCGGCAGGGTTGACGATTCGCGGCCACGTGCCGGAGAAGGATGGCATACTGGCCGGGCTTCTAGTCGCTGAGATGGTGGCGGTGCGCGGCAAGAGCATCGGCGCGCAGTTGGGTGAACTGTTTGCCAAGGTTGGTTCCTATTATCCGGTTCGGGAAAACTTTCACTTGACCCCGGAGGTGAAGGCAGCGTTCACTGAGAAGTTGAAGGCCGATCCGACGGAGCTGAGCGGACGGAAGGTAACGCAGGTTGTGCGCACCGACGGGCTGAAGCTGGTTTTGGACGACGGATCGTGGGTCTGCTATCGGCTCTCTGGAACGGAGCCGGTGGTGAGGGCCTATACCGAGGCGCGCAGCGCCCAGGATATGGAAGCGTTGAGCGCAGCGGTGAGAAAGTTTGTTGTGGGATGAGGGTTCGTGGTTTCCCACCCAAGAATCATAAAACCGATTCATGGATGGGGCACCCAGTTTCAACGTAGAATTTGCGATACATAACTTGAAAAGCGAGATTCACTGATGGACGAGAGAGTTCAAGAAGTCGAAGAGCCAGATCAGCCGCGGCCGATGGGGATGCGCGCAGCCGGCTGGATGCAGCTCGCCTGGCGGCCTGCGGGGTCGGTAATTGCGGTTGGGCTGGCGCTGCTGATTGGCTGGCATGTGGTGCATGGCAAGCATGGGCTGTCCGTGTGGCACCAGATGCGGGAAGAGGATCGCACGCTGCAAAAACAGATTCAGGATCTCAATGAGGAAAATGCTGCGATGCGCAAGCAGATTGAGCTGCTCAAATCCGATCCTGAAGCAATTGAGGCCACAGCCCGCAAAGAGCTGCACTACGCAAGGCAGGGCGAGGTGATCGTTTCGCTGCCCGACTCTGCCGAGCAACAGCAAACTTCGCCTGCAAAGTAACCCTCCTCTAAAAATCCACATGCATGCGCAGGGAGCCGACCCAGGCCGGTCCGCGCGCGGTGTTATAGCCGGGATTCTGCACGTGCTGCACATCTAGGGCGTAGAAGAGGCCGCGCCAGGCGTGCAGAGTGTAGTAGCTTTCAAGGATCGTCTCGCGGCCGTAGCTCAGATTGCCGTCGCCCAGCAGGAAGCCCAGGCCGCCGAGTTTCAGATAATTCTGGTGGTCCTTCTTGATGGCGTTGGAGACAACGGCGAGGCCGAACTTATCATGCGGCCGATTCCAGCGCGATGCGGTGTAGTCTGCGCCCAACTCTACCGTCTGGTCGACCTCTGTATACGCGAACGACTCTGTTACGCCACTGTTCCATCCGAAGCGGCCAAAGACGTGGAGATTGTCTGTCAGCTCCTGCTCGGTGTTGTAGCCGATGCCGTACTTGAGCGCGCTGAAGTGCTCGTGAAGAAGGATGTTTGGCACGGTGATGCCGTATTTGATCTTGTCGTTGCCGTTGAGAAAGTCCTCGACGGCTTCGCGATAATTGCCCATATGCGCGCGATTGTCATAGAAGAGAATGCGCGTGACACCGCTGCGCTGGGGCACAAAGCTGCGGCGCAGTTCGAATTCAGAATTCAAACCGTGGGCGCGGCTGAAGGCCCAATCGAGGTCGATTCCATTGGCGACCGTAGGCATGGCGAAGATGCCGTAGCGAATGCTCCAGCTTTTGTCATCGTACTCGGCCATTCCACCGACGGTGTATCCGCGAGTATCTGCCGCGTAATCCCAAGCACCATTGTTGACCGTGGTCCAGTTCATGAACTGCAAATGGCTGTCGGAGCCGATGGAATTGACGTCGAAGAAGTCGGGCAGGCTTAGTTTGCCGACCCGGATCTCGATGCGCCTCTCCGGCACGCGTGTCGCGATCGCGAAGGGTCCAGGGTCCTGGCTGGTTGTGCGATCGGTGAGACCGATGACCTGATGAATTCCGTAGCGAGCGAGGTAAGGCACGGATCCAATGTTGGGGTCGCGCACCACGTCAACGTTGGTAAAGCCGGCTATTCCCAGCGCTTCGCTCAGGCCGCGGCCCCCGGTGCTTTCCACGTCGAGGATCAGGTCGTTTGCATAGCGGATGGAACGATTGGGCTTCAGAGCGGCGTAAAAAGTGCCGAGCAGCGAGGTCTTGTATTCGCCGCGGCTGATGAAGCTGTTGGTTCCCTGGTAGGAAGAATGAAACGGCAGGTCCCCCTGAAAGATGATGTTGGCCTGACCTGCGAGCCAGTAGCGGCCATTCGCCGGGTGCGGAAAGATGGTGACGGCGGCGTCGGCTTCTGAGTCGCGATCCGCTGCGCCGGGATTTGGGGCGGGCGCGGATGGGGCTGCATCTGTGGTAGATTCTTGAAGCCGCGCGGAAGCTGGAACGGGCTGCGCCGGGGCCTGGGCCAGTAGCGTGGGCTGAGAGATTTGCGGCTCGGGCGCGGAAGGCAGCGTGTCGGCTTGCGGGCTTGGGGATTGGGCGAGCGCGGTTGCCGAGCAATAGACGGCAAGGGCAAGCAGGCGCGAGTTGGGGAAGAGGTAGGGCATAGAATAGGAGCAGGAACGCTACCCCCGCTCCCTATATAGTGTACCGGGGGTGGGTATATTGGCGCAAGGAGCTTTGCCATGTCCCAACACGAACGGGAAAAGATCAAACTGCTGCAGCGGCTGCGCAAGGTTCGCGGCCAACTGGATGCCGTGGAACGCGCGCTGACTGCCGATGAGGACTGCGGCGGGCAACTGATGCTGCTGGCGGCGGTGCGCGGCGGGGTCAATGGGTTGATGGGCGAGGTGCTCGAAACCCACATCCGCTTCCATCTCGCGGACGGCGGCAAGGAGCAGATTGCTCCGGAACTGGCTGAGGATTTGATTGACCTGGTGCACGCGTATTTGAAGTGAGGCCGTCCGGGGCGGGGAATTGGTTCCGACTCCGCAGTTGCCCTTCCTCTATTGAATGGGACGCAAAGGCCTGCATCTGAGAAAAGATGATGAATTCTGTCGAGTAGATAGATGCGTTCTGGAGTGTGGTTGGTGCCAGGCGTAGTGCGTTGGGTTCTTGTTCCCGTCCGTGCTTCCGGTTCCGTCCCCGTCATCATTTTGTCGAGCGATTGCCCAGGGTTGTAGTTTACTGAGCCTTCTTGGAGGTACTAATCACAAAGTAACTGACGTATAGCCGACCAACCAAGCGGGACCTCGAGATTGCCAGCCATCCACCTCGATGAGCGCGTCGGGCTGTCAACAATTGGGAGTTGAATCTATCGAAAAGCCAGCTTCTCTGGCACTCGTGGGATCCGCTAAGAGACAGCTAAGCCGATACTGGAAGCTCAGCTGCGACCTCTACCCGGTTTCTGCCGAGGCCCTTCGCAGCATAGAGCGCTGCATCCGCTTGGCGGACGAATCGACCTGACTCGTAATCGAGGTGCGTGCTATCACAGCAGACACCGATGCTCACAGTCACCACATTATCCGCCGTTGAGCCATGGTTTTCGATCTTCAACGCATGCACTGCCTGGCGAATGGACTCCGCAGCGACTCGTGCGGCGTAGGAGTCAGCGTCCGGCAATAGCAACACAAACTCCTCTCCCCCATATCGCGCCACGACGTCATACCCTCGACGCGGATGCTCCTCCAGCACGCGCGCCACTTTTCGCAGGCAGTCATCGCCACGCTGGTGCCCATAGCTGTCGTTGAGAGCCTTGAAGCAGTCCACATCGATCATCAATAACGAAATCGGTCTCAGATTCCGCGCTGCCCGGCGCAATTCTGTGTCCAGCGCAGCGTCGAAGTGACGCCGGTTGTAGAGCCCGGTCAGTCCGTCGCGGACCGAGAGTTCATTGAGCATGGCATTCACCTCGCGAAGCTTCTCCTGGGTTGCCAGTAAAGCTTCCTGTGCCTGCATCAATTCTTTGTGAGCCTTCTGTAAATCCTGAAACCTCCACTTGTCCAAAGTTGCGGTACCAAGCGCCGCCAGGAGGATCAACCCGGTAACGACTGCGATGACAGCCTCGCCCAGCCGATCCACTTTTACCGTTCCCGACATCGAGAATTGCATTGCGCTCAAGGTGAAGCGAACTCCGACCATGGCGATATAGTGCATCGCAGCGATTCCCAGGCCCATTACGACGCCGGCTACGATCCGCATTCCGATTTTGTTATGCTCCCTCCTTCGCGAGACGAACGCGATCCATAACGCCAACCAGGAGAACCCGGCGGCGGTAATGACGGAGAGAGTCACGATCCAGGGGTTGTAG
>Ga0302320_10006934_pt1 | contig 25015 bp, 27 predicted proteins | sample Bog_T0_3_FD_202130 | JGI IMG/M metagenome (GOLD analysis project Ga0302320, IMG submission 202130) | Peat permafrost microbial communities from Stordalen Mire near Abisko, Sweden - Bog_T0_3 | ecosystem: Environmental > Terrestrial > Soil > Wetlands > Peat | place: Sweden: Abisko, Stordalen Mire...
CTGAACCTCGATGAACCACTGCCCACCTGAGACAGGCGAGTTAGTGAGGGTGTTGTTGGTGCAGTAATAGGTCCCCGGATAGATGATCGTGTTAAGGTCAGCACCACCCCCAATCTGGACCGTCTGGTTGATGCCAAGGTTCGCACGAGACGAAGCAGCGTCAGCTACTTCACTCAGGTTGTTAGTACCCTTCATCCCGTCCGTGATGCCATAACCTGCGAGGGTCGTTGGCTTCGAGCCGATCTGCGCGAAGGTGTAGTCACCAGCCTGAGCCGTGACCGCGCCGCTACGACCGAAGACGGTAGTCACGGAGACAGCGCTGTACGCGCCCCACGAGGACCCGCTGTAAATCTTCAGCGTACCGCTGGACGTGTTCCAGTACAGGCAACCAGCCGTGAGAGCGCCCCCGTTGCCGTTGACGGTCGGGTCGGTAGCGCTGTTACCGCACCACACGGCCTTGAAGCTCGTGAGGGACGATGCCGCGCTCGTGGCGCTCGTGGAGGCGTTGCCAGCCTGTGTCGAAGCCGTCGAGGCGCTACCAGCCGCCGCAGTGGCGCTGTTGGCCGCGTTGGTCTCGCTGGTAGCCGCGTTGTTCTTGCTCGTGAGAGACGCAGCAGCGCTTGCAGCCGCGTTGGTCTCCGACGTACCCGCGTTGACTTTGCTGGTGTTCGCAGCGGACGCACTGGAGGCCGCATTGGTCTCTGAGGTCTTGGAGTTGGTCTCGCTGGTCTTCGCCGCGTTCTGGCTCGCGAGAGCCGCAGCAGCGCTCGTGGCAGCGTCACCAGCCTTGGTGCTCGCCGTCGAGGCCGAACCAGCAGCATTCGTCTCGCTGGTCTTCGCGTTGGTCTCGCTGGTCTTAGCGTTCGTCTCGCTCGTCTTGGCAGCGTTCTGGCTGGCAAGGGCGGCGGCGGCGCTGGTCGAGGCGTCGGAAGCCTTCGAGGTCGCAACGCCCGCCTGAGTGGTCGCGATGCCTGCCTGCGTCGTCGCAGTGGCAGCACTCGCTGCGCTGGCGTCCGCCTGAGCCTTTGAGGCTTTGTTGGAGACCTCGGAAGCGGCAGCACTGTCGCCTGCCTGCTTCACGAAGTTCTGGATAGCTACGGGATCAATCGCGCTGTAGGCAGGACCGTCGCTGTAGAAGTCCGTGCCGCCCTTTACCGTCTCCCCGGAGGGAGCGGAGCCGTTCTCGTAGAAGCCCATTTAGTCCTCTGGAAATTCGTAAGCAGCGGAGACCACCGCGTTTACGAGGGCGTCCTGATCTGCTTGGTTCTGGATTTCATTGACAATGGCTTCGAAGCGCTGCTCCCAAGCAGGGGCGCGCTTGTCGATGAACCAGTCACCAGCGAAGGAGAGCGCCCCGTAGATGATGAGGTCGTTGGCTCCCATCGTGAGGTAGCCGCTGTCAGTTGCCTTCGCGAGCTTCGGAAACTCGTCGTAGTAATCGACGCGGAAGACGGTGCCGACCGGAGGGATGGGACCGAAGTGCCAGAGCCCTCCACGGCGCACGAAGCTGACCGGGCGACCGACCGCTCCGCCCCAGCGGTCTCGAAGGACCGTTGATAGGTCCGCCTGCTTCACTTCCTTCTCGCCCATACCCGGAGGCGTGGCCGTGACGGCGATGAGGCGGAGGTAGTCGCTGGGGATGGGGAGCTTGCCGTCCTTGAACACGTCGCCGTCGTAGGTGACAGCGATAGACTTCTCCATCGGGGGAATGCGGAGAACGCGCTGCACGCGAGCGACGGCCTGCTGTAGGAAGATGTCAGCCTGAGTGTCCGTGAGGTCACGGCGCTTCAGCAGCCCTAGAAACTGGGCTTTCAGTTCTCCGTAATTCATGTGTGGGGAGGTCTCTTAGATGCGTTTGGAGGTCGTGATGAACTTCTGCATACTCTCGGCGTGTAGCCGTGCGACCATCTCAGCGTGCGTGTGCTCCGTGTATCGGAAGCCTTCTCTCCACCATCGGTCGATGATGACCGTGGGGATTACGGCAACGCACAGCAGTTCGCCGCTCGGGTCTCGTTTGCCCACGAAGCGGTCTTGAAGGTCTTGAAGGAAGTCATCGGGAATGTCTTGTTCGAAACGGACGGCGAAGTCGCCACAGCCGTTGTCCACGAGCGATACGTTCGTGTCGATCAGTCTTGGTTCTGTCATTTACTCAGTAGTCGAGAGGAAGGGAGGGAGGCCCTTGGTAGAGCCTCCCCGCAACCTATTAGGCCATCTCGCGGACGAGCGCGGACGCCTTGGTGTGCATGTGCTTCAGCGAGAACTCGCCAACGATCATCATGCGGAGTGCGTCGCCGGTCTTCGCCAGCGTCTCGCGGAACCAGTCACGGCTCTGGAGCGCAACGCGCTTCCACATCGACGGATCGAGGATGATGGTGTCGCCAGCCTTGATGTAGCGGGACAGCACGATCTTCTCCTCGCCGTAGGGCGAGACGTACAGGTTCACCGCGTTCACGATGGCCTTGCCACCGTCGTTGATGACGCGGGAGCGACCAGCGGAGTTCGCGAAGCCAGCGAACGTGCGGGCGTTCGTCGGAGTGACCAGCGTGATCGACGGATCAGCACCGACCTCATACGCCTTCTGAAGGGCGTCGAGGTAGTTGGTTTCGCTGATCTTGGTCGCGGGAGCGCCGGTCTTAATGACGTTACCGCTGTCGATCTGCGACTGCACACCAGCGAACACGCGGTCGGTGGTGTTGTCGCTCGGGTTGACCATCGACTGACCCGTGCCGGTGAAGGCGAACTCCAGGTCGAGCTTCAGGGCCGCAGCCGACTTACCGGCCTCGCGGGCGCTCTCCTTGCCGCGACCGTACTTCGACACGGCGTCGTTCGTGCCCGACACTTCGAAGGTGTCCTGCATGATCTGCGTGACGTTCGACCGCATGACGGTGGGCGTGCGAGCAGTCGGAGTGGCGGTGAAGCCTTCCTTGTTGCTGTTTGCAGCCGGATCACGCAGCTTGTCTTCCTGCCACTGGAACAGGGTGTTGTGGACGGTCTCCTGCTTCGTCAGCGACGTGAAGGGAGCCTTGGTCGGGGTGATGTTGGTGATGATGTCGGAAACGTCTTCCTTCTTGCCAACAACATCGTAGGACTGGAACTGAGTACCCATTGTCTTCTTTTCTCGTTTTCGTTTCTTGTGGGATTATTCGTCGTCGGAAGGGCTCGACCAGCGAGACGCGAATGCGTCTGCGGCGTCCTCAACCGACCCGGACTTCTGAAGGCGCTTCATCGGCTCAGCGGCCTTAGCGGTCTTCGTTACTTTCTTCGTCGTCTCAGCCGTGGCAGTTGACTTCACAATGCGCTTCGGAGCTTTCTTCTTGTCCGCTGTAGCGCTCGTGACTTTCTTCTGGCCCTTGGCGTAGAGACGCGCCATGTTGATGAGCTTGATAGCTGCCGGGTTCACAAGGTCGTTCACGATGTCCTGCGGAAGTCCCGCTTCGACTGCGAACGAACAGATTTCCCCGTACATCTGCTGGTTAAAGCCCTCGATACCCTTCTCAGGATCACTCAGGGTCTTGATGCTCTCCTGAGCCTGCGTCATCAATTCCTGACGGGCCTGCGTGCGGAGGGCTTCAGCTACGCGAGTGGTTTCCTGTTCAAGGAATGCCACGTCTTCGTAGGCGGCCTGTGCGGCGTTGCGGACGGCGACAAGCTCCTCTTGGGAGATGTTCGGGTCCTTCGACGCTGCGAGGAGGTCGAGCTTCGAGTAGGGCTCATACTTCGCTTTGGCACGTTCGAGCAGCGTGGACATCTGTGCGAGTTGCACAGCGGCCCGGTCGTCGATCTGCTTGCGTGTGGCAGCTACTTCTTGGCTCTTGCGAGTGAGTGAGGCTTCCTGACCGGCAAGGCGCTTCAGTTGTCCAAGCGAGAACTCGCGTTCCTCGCCGTCAACCGTGACTTTGACTTTGTGTTCGTCTTTGATTTCGACGGTGGGCTTATCGCCTTCGATCTCGTCGTCCTCGTCATCGCCTTCGTCGCCTTCAGCGTCCTCGTCGCCCTCTGGAGTTTCCTCGGAGGTCTCCTCGTCGCCTTCAGCGTCGTCGTCATTGGTCTCGGCCTGCGCAGCGGCAGGCTTCTTCTTGGGTTCGTCGTCAGCGGGTTCGGATGGCTGATCTTCAGCGTCCATACCCCACAGCTTCGAGAAAGCATCGGCAGCTTCAACGCCGCCGTCTAGGTCTTCAGTAGCAACGTCCATGTGGATAGTTGACATAAGCAGTCTGTGTTCTCTTATTCATCGTCGTCGAGCGCATCGGGCTCAACGGCTTGGGTGTCTTTGTTGATGATGTTCTCGGCGGCCACAGCGAGGCCCACCAAGTGATTGACGAAGCCGATGATGGCCTGCGTCTTGGCGTATTCGAACTCACGGAGCTTGGTCTCGTGAGGCGCGGACGACACGATGCTGGTGAGCATCTGGTCGGTGTATTCCTTGTGCAAGGCGTTGAAGGTGTCGCTGGACAGCAGTTCCTTCGCGAACGTCCCTACAGAGACAATCTCGCTTTCAGTTCTTTCCATGGTCCTCAAAGGAGGGCGAGAGGCCGAAGCCTCCCGCGTAATGTTGTTAGCTAAACAGGCTGTGGAAGATGCCCGGTTGAGCGTTGGCCTTCGCGCCTGCCTGCGGGTCGATGAACTCGCCAGTAAGCGGGTCGCGCTCCATGGCAGCGGAGCGCTGGAAAAGGCTCATCATCGGGTTCTCGGGCTGGGGCTGAGGCGCTTCCGCTGGACGCGGTTGCGGCATCGGTAGTGACTGAGGCATGGGTGCCTGAGCCTGCGACGGAGCGCCAACGGGACCTTGAGGCCAGTGGGCGTTGTCGAAGGGTGACGGGGAGTTCGGTCCAGCCAGCATAGAGATGTTCTCTGGCGTCTGGTTCGGTCCCTTGTGCATGTCCTTCAGGCTCTCGAACGCCGCCTTGATGCGGTCCATGGGGGACTGCTGCGGAGGCGAGTTGTCCTCGCTCTTGTTGTTCAAGAACTGATCTCCAGACGCCGCACCGCGTTTGTAGGCGGCGAGGGCGTCTGTGAGGCTCTTAAGGTCGGAGGTCTCGGAGCCGCCGTAGCGTTCCCCGATACCCTTGCCCCAGCCATACATGCCGATCATTCGTAGCAGTGGGTTCATCTGTTTCCTTATGCCGGGCTGATGATGGCCTTTTGGGCCGCTGGAGGAGCGTGTTCCAGCAACTCAATCTCACGCTGGGCGACATTGACCTTGTTGGCGATGTCCATGTCCTTACGGTCAGCGTCACGCTGAGCGGTGAACTCCTTGATGGTCGCAAGCATCTGCGAGACTTGCACCTTGAGCGTATCAATCTCGTGGTGGCCTTCAGCCTTGCCCAACGCTGCTTTCGCTTGCATCAGAGCGGCTTCAGCCTTTTTGTCCTCGATTTCGAGCTTCTTCATCTCCATCGGATCAGGGCCGGGAGGCTTGATCTGGTCTGGAGTGATGGTGTAGTCCGCGAAGTTCGGGAAGCCGTTCTTCTTCATGCCGTCCGTGAGCAACTTGTATTGCTTGTCGGGTGGGCAGAACATCGACGCCTTCGGGTCGTTGGAGAGCATTCCCCACAACTGAGCGAACTTGGCCGCTTCCTTCTCCTGCTCGCCGTAACCGACGTGCAACGATACCTGGACCTTACGCGTGGGGGTCCACAGCTTCGGGTCAATGTTCTGGAAGGAGTTGTCGAACTCGAAGATCTTCCTTCGGCTCTCGTTCTCCAGCACCAGCTTGCGGCAGGCGAGGAACAGATCGGACAGGAACATCGCGAAGTTGCGTGCGACGATCTTCTGTCGGGTCTGAGAGACCGTGATGAGGTTATCTACGAGGCCCGCAGAGTTCTGCGTGCTGATGGCGTCCTTATTGAGGCCCTGAGACAGCGAGGAGATACCAGTGGTTTCTTCCTTGTTGCCCTTCAGCATCTCAAGCGTCTGGAACGTGAACGGGTTCATGTTCGGGTACGGCAAGACGCCGATGCCGTCACGAGCCTTCACGTTGACGATGCCTCGCAGCCGGTTGTCCAGAAGCTCCTTCGGGTTGGCGAGGGAGTTGTTGAGGACGGTCCAGCGCGGGTTGGTCGTCGTGGCCGTGTGGTCGAGGATGGCTCGGGTCAGGACCGTGCGAGCGTTCTGCGTCGGCACGATGCGCTTGGCGAAGTTGTTGCCAAACTGCGAGTGCGGGCGACGGAGGGGCATGAAGTCGAGGAAATTGTCGTGTTCGACCTCATCCATCTCGAACAGCACGCCGCCGCTGTGGACCATGCGGTAGAGAGCAGACTTGCCGTCGCCCTTGAGGGACAACGGGATGAACGTCTCGTAGAGCATGACCTGTTCAAGCTCGGCCTGAGCGGGGTTGCTCTTGATGCCAAAGTCGTTGGTCTCGCGGTCGCGCTCTTGACGCTCGCTGTCGTACTCAAGCTCATTCGTCGTCGGAATGAGGTCTACCTTCTTCCTCGGGTAGCCTTCATTTATGAGGTCGGCGCGGGTCTTGAGCGTCTTGCGCCCTCGCGTGCCGTCCTGTCGCTTCTTCTTGGTGCCGTCCGAGAAGTATTCCTCAGGCGGGACGTTCTCGACGCGGAGGCCGGATTTGTCGATGATGCGGGTCCACGTTCCGCTGTAGGTCGGAAAGTCTACGCTGTCCTCATCGAACTCGGCGTCGATTTCAACGTCCTCTTGAGCGGCTAGGGCCTGCACGTCCTCCAGCGGCATTCGCTCGAAGGTGTGCTCGTCGCGCTCGACGCAGGTTTCCCAGTAATACTGGATGTAGCCGTTGCGGTTCTTCAGGCTGTCGTCGATAACATCGCTGAAGCGGTCGAAGCCGTGGTTCTCGTTGAAGATTTGGTCGGAGATGTAGGCGGTTTCGATCCGCGCCACTTCCACGTCCTGCTCATTGAGAGGTTTGAACCGCACAATGTCATGGCCGCCAGCGAACACTTCGAGCAGTTGGGACTTCATGCTCTCGATGCCGTCGTAAACGTCCGACGACACGTAGCTGGAGCTTCCCTCGTGCTGGCGCTTCGGCAACTGGCCGTCGTAGTAGCGCTGCATTCGGGAGCGCTCGGAGGAGAGTTGCGTATCGACCCACGTCGTAGCGCGGGAGACCACAGGGTCCACCAGCGCCATAATCTCGTCTTCCGTCTTCCCGTACTTCTTCTTGGTATCAAGCATCAAATGGCGTTCACATAGTAGTCGTCAGGGATGGTGATCGGATTGGAGCGTCCGGGGTGAATGTGGTTTGCGATGGCGAGAGCCAAAACGCAGTCGTCGTGGCACTTAGCCTCCGCCGTCATCTTGCCTGCCTCGTTGACCACGAAGGTTTGCATCTCCTTCAGGGTGTCCACGTCGTAGACCGTGATGTCGTGCTCTCGCATCGCGCCTCGAAGGCGGTCGATGATGAGCGGGCGGGTCTTTACGTCCGTGTAGTGGCCGATGTTGAGCGTATCGACTTCCTCCGTCTGCCCTTCCTTGAGGTCGAGGTAGACGTTGGGGTACGAGAGGTCCTTATGGAGCCTGATACACGTCACGAGGCCGTGGTTGTTTCGCTCGGGAGCGAGGAGGGCGTCGTTGTAGTAGCGCCCGATGCACGCGAGAATGTCCGCGAAGTAGTCGGGATGTACTTGGTCGCGGAAGGTCGCCACAAGGCGCTTCTCGCTGTCGAGGACCTGAGCTACTGAGTAGTCGCCGTCCTTGACGCCCAAGCCCACGTCCGCGCCGATGGCGTACAGTTCGCCAGCTTCACGCTCGCGGTAGACCGTCAGGCGGCCCACGGGAGACTGCTCCAGCCGAAGGCCAGCGCCGGTCTCCTCAACGTCCATCTTGCAGAGGATGTCGGGAGCGTTGGCGATTAGATCGACCAGTTGCTCGGGGTTGAACACGGGGCGACCGGAGGCGATGAAAGCCTCGTCGGGCGTGCAGGGATACTCCTGCATGAACTTCATGCGTCCGTGCGTGCCGATCTTCTTGCGGCGGAACATCAACTGCTCGTCGTCGAGCGGGTACAGCGAGCAGAGGTCTTCTTCCTCCATCGTGCGCTCGAAGTCGTCGGGCACGGGCATCCGATACTCGGGGCTGTCGAACCACGGCGAGAAGAATGGCTCGAACTCACTCTCGCCCTTCACAGCCGCGTCCCACTGCTCCTTGAACAGGTTGAAGCCGTTCGCGGTGCTCTCGATGTACGCTTCAGTGTCTTCCTCGTTGGGCATACATTGGAGCAGACCGTTGAGCGTTTCGTCGGCGCTGCTTGCGGGCCAGAAGCCAATCTCGGACAAGTGCATATCGGAGAGCATTTCGCCACGACCAACGCCGTCACCGCCTGCGGTAGCGACGATCAGGCCCGTGTCGAGCTTGTCGAAGTTCAACTCCTTCTTCGACGAGTAGGCCGTTGAGGGCTTCAGCATCGGCGGGCAGGAGTTGTGGTAGCGTTTATACATCTGCCAGAGCGCTTGCGTGCTCTCGGCCTTGTGCGCCATCACGAAGCCCTTCTTGGCGCTGCGCTGTGACAGCCTCCAATACTTGCGGCCGGAGACGTAGGTCGAGAGGCCCTGCTGGCGGCCCTTCAAGATGATCTTGCGGACGCGGCCAGTGCGGCGGCGTTGGTCTTCCACTTCGGCGTGGAACCTGACCTGCACTGGGTTCAACTCGAACGGAACGATCTTGTTCTGCTTCGAGCGAACCTTCAGTGCGTGCTTGGCGTAGAACGTGAAGTCCTCGTAGAACCTCTTACGGAGCTTGATCTGCTCCTTCGTCTTCATCGGCATCGTCATAAGTGGAGGAGTTGTCCTCTAGCGCAGCCGCCAGCCAATCCTCGGAGTTGAGGTTCACGTTGCTGGTCTGTGCGGGCTTGGGCTTCGTCCACTCAAGGACAGTGCGAATGTAGGTGGGCTTCGACGCGGAGTGCGTCAGAGGGCTCAGCGCACCGATCACTGCTTCACGCAGCGCGGCCTCTGCCATGCCAGTCTCGGTCTTCGGTACGCGGACCTCGACCCTCTTGCCTTGGACTTCGACATAGAGGACTTCGAAGTCGCTGGGTTTCGTTTCGTCAACCATGCCGTTTGCTTTCATTCGGTCGATGAGGAGGTCGGCTTTGATGCCGTCGTAGATGCGCTGCACTTCGGCCTTCTCACGGGTCCACCCATCGGGGACGCCAAGGCGAGGAGCGATTGTGCGCGCTAGTCGGGCTTTCGCCATGATTTGTGCCCTGCGCGCTTGAAGCTCAGGGTCTTTGTTGGCTTCGCGCTGAGCGCGGGCCTGCTTCTGCCGTTTGCGGCGGGACAGCTTGGGAGGCTGCTTGGCACGAGCTTTCTGCTCACGCTTCGGCGGCCTCCCGCCTTTGTTCCGCGTTACTTCTTCTTCTTGGGTTTCGTCCATAGTCCCTTGATCTTCGTGTCGGACAGATGCGTGTTGATCGTCTCCGCGTATTGCGGAAACTCAGTGAGCATCTGGTCGCGAACCTTCGTCGCGATTTCAGGACTATCGGAGCCCCACAGGGCGGCGAGATACTTGTGAAAGTCACCACGCTCCTTCACAGACGACATAGCGCTGGAGATTGCGTTGTAGGCTTCTTCCTCGGCCTTCAGGCGGCGAGTGGTGCCAGCCTTGAACCCTTCGGGGTGACGAACTTCCTTGCCGCCTGCGACGGCCTCGGCGTAGATCGCCTCAGCAGCTTCCTTCGGCTCCTTGAAGACGTGCGGGCTCTCGGGGAGCACGAACGGCTCAGGCTCGGGGACGCTTTCGCGCGGAGCCTGCGGCTGCGGTTCGGGGCTGTTGTCCTGCGCGAGGCGCTGGAGGATTTCGGCCATCGAACGAGGAGCCTGCGGTGATGCGGGAGCCGGGGAGGGCTGCGGCGCATCGGGAGCGGTCGGAGGAGCGTCTTCGGCCTCGGGGACACGACGGAGCCGTGCCAGCGCGTTAGCGGCGCTGATAAGCTCGTTGGCTCGCTTGCCCATTGCGGGGTTGCGAACCTCGTCCAGTCCGCCTTGCTCTTGGATCATCGGAGACGCTGCGGCTTCGGCTTCCGCCTGCCGCTGTCCTTCGATCTTCCGTCGAGCCGCTGCCATGAGCAGTGCGCTCTTGACTTGCTCGTTCATCGCGTTGGCGTCGATACCTGGCTGTTCGGGAGGCGGCTTGCTCTGCTCGGCCAGTTGGCGGAGGAGCGGCATGGCCTCTCGTGCGGTATCGCGGCGCTTCTCGTTCTGTATCTTGTCAACAATCTTCTGGAGATTGCTGTCGAGCATGTCAGGCTTGAACGCAGTCGGCTTGTCGGCCACTGGTCCCCACGGCTGCGGGGTCGTCACGCTGTTCTGCTGCGGGACCTTCGGCCCTGTCGGGCTCTGGTTGAGCGGAACGTCGGGACGCACAGCGCCGCCATCAGCGAACTTCTCTGCGAAGCCGTGAGCGGGGCGGTACGCGCCGGTCATCTTGTCGATGGCCTGCAATCCCTTGTAGCCCGCGTAGCCTGCGGCGACACCCTGAGCCGCGCCGGGGAGCGCTGCCGTGAGCGTGTCCATGCCGATAGCGCCATGTCCAGCCGCGTTCGAGAGCGCGCCTACGCCGCCCACGAGCTTCCCAAGCCCGAAGGCGTGGGAGCGGACGAACTCGGACACGCCGCCTGCGAAGCGGTCGCCGGTCCACCTACCAGAGGCGGAGAGCTTGCTGAGCGCCGTGGCCTGACGGGCCAGTGAGGAGAGCGCTTCGTTGCCTTCCGCGTCGATAGCGGCGAGGTCACGCTTGCTGAGGGCTTCACCGCGCTTGGCGCTGTCGATAGCGTTGGCGGCGACCTGTGAGGGGTTGGTGACTTCGCTGGCTGCGCTGGACAGTTCCTTGCCCACGTCAGCGATAGCGCGCTTGGTAGCAACGCCAGCCGCCTCGGGGTCCTTGAGCTTGTCTAGGCCGCCCGCGCTCTCGACGACGCGGTTAGCCGCCATCGCCGTGTGTTCGTCGTTGCTCTGGCCGCGCTGGCGAACCGCAGAAGCGGTGTCCTTCATGGCGTGTGGCATCGAGAAGACGCCGCCGCCGACTGCACCCATCACGCCCGCGCCAAGCGTGGCCTTCGGGTCGATGGTGTCGAGCCCGCTGGTGCCTGCCTTGGCAGCGCCCTGCGAGATGAGGTCTTGCGCGGCGTTCGTAGCGCCTTCAGCGACCACGGCCTTGCCGACATTGCCAGCGGCTTCCGCAGCGCCCTTGACGCCAGTGCCAACCACCTTCGAGGGGCTGACAATCTTGTTGAGGCCAACTTGGTTGAGCACGGCCTGAGCGCCGGTCGAGCCAAGACCAACGGCCTTGTCTTCGAGGTTGGGCTCAGAGCTTGCGCCGCCAGTGCGCTCCAGAGCGCGCTTCTCGGCCTCGCCGCCAGCGGTACGACCGCCGAACGTGATGGCGTTGCCAAGGTAGCTGCCAATCGGGCCTAGCTTCTTGAGGAGCAACTGGCCTGCCACGTCGGTCGCAATGGCCGGGGCCTGCTCCACGAACGCGCGGGGCAACTTGCTCCAGTCGAGACCTAGCGTGTGGTTGTCCGCACCGTCTTCAGGGTGAATGAAGCCTTCGGAGGCGGACTTGTAATTCGGGTTGGACTTGACTTGGCGCGCGTTGAGAACGGCATCGCCCGCATCGCGGTTGATGTAGTGCTTGATGGTCTTGCCAACGCCCTGTGCGACTTCGGAAGCGCCCTCGGAGAGCGCTCCCGTCATCGACGTGTCAGTCTTCTTGCTGGTGTTCTGCGCGTACCAGTTCTGGACGCCAGCCATCGCAGCAGTTTCGTCGTTGGCCTCAGCTACAACTCGCTTGCCGTCAGGTAGTTCGATAGTGAATTGAGGCACGACGTTCCTTTAGTGTGGACCTTTGATGAGCTTGAACCCACCAGCCGCAGGAGCGGCGGTCTCGGCTTCAGGCTTCTTCATCGCTGAGAGGCGACCGTTGATGTTCTCGAAGTTCGACTTCCAGCCATTCGCCATTTCAGAGAACGGCGCGAATGCCTCGTTGTCGTTGTAGTTCTTCTTGTGACTGTCGAGGATGGCGGTGCCACGCGACGTGACTGCCTGCTCAGACTTCTTGATGACACGCTCCAGCGCTGCCTTGGCGGCCTCGTTGTCGTAGCTTGAGCCATTCGACGAGATTGCCTTCAGTTCGCGATAGGCGTCACCTTCGGTCTGCACGCCCTTGTTGAGCCGCAGATTGTCGTTCACGAGGTTCTGGATGAACTGGTTGTAACGGGCGAGGGAGCGCGACTGGTCGTCGCTGAGGCCCGCCAAGTTCTTACCGGAGTTGATCCAGTTCTTCACCAAGCCCAAGTCGAGCTTGCCTGTGTTGAGGTCGTCGAGAATGTCCGCTGCGCTTGCTGCCGACTGGGAGAGGTAGTCGTACTTCTCCATCGTCTCGCCAACGTGCTTCAGGCCGCTCTCTGGAACGGGCTTCTTCTCGGCTTCGGCATTCGGGTTCTTCATGAACTCCAGCCTGCCGTCCTTGCCGGTTCGGTAGAACGTGCCGCTCTTGGCATCGACGGACCACTCAGGGACCTTCGTCGCCTCCTTGCGGTTGGCCTGCGTCATCGACGCGAGCACGGCAGCGCCACGGGCGTTGTCGAGCGCCATCATGGACGCACCAGCGTTGCCAAGGGCATCGCCCAAGTCGTAGCCGCCGTTGCCTTGACCCTTCATACGGCCAAGTAGTTGCCCCATGAAGCCATCGTCAGGAGCAGGGGTATTGCCAGCCTGCATTGTCTGCATGGGCTGCTGAGGCGCGAATGCCATCGTGGCACTGTCTCCTGTTGGTGATTGACCGAATTGAGCCATCAAGTCGCGGGCTGCACGCTCGCGATTGCCGCTGCGGTCTGCCGAACGCTCATAGAGAGTGTTGACGAGGCTCGCGGCTTCTTCTGGCGTCGAGGCGGCTGTGAGAGCCCTGTAGGACTTGTTCTCGGGGCCGTCGAACTCCTTACGCATCCACTGCTGCTGGGCTTCCATCGAGCGATGGTCGAGGCCAGCGCCCTGTGCGAAGGCGCGGAGGCCGTCGAGGCGGGGACCACGCCACTGCGCGGTGCCCCATGCCGTCCCGTTGTCGCCGGAAGGACCCCAAGGGTTGAGGTCGCTCCCGCTCTCACGGACGAGGTTGCCGACGAGGCCAGCGGCCTGATGCGGTGCCAGCCCTAGACCGCCCTGTTCACGAGGGAGTTGCGCGAAGTTCAACCACGCGCCGGTTCTGTTACTGCTGGCGTTCTGCATTAGGCGCTCGCGAGTTCGTAGTTGACGTGGAGGAGGCCAGCGATGTTCGCCACGGCCTCGGGTCGGAACTTCTCAACGTCCTGAGCCATGAAGCCCGTGTGGACTGCATCGTCGTCGTTGTAGCGGAACGTGTAGACAGGGAGACCGTTCGGCGCGTGGCCGATCATCTCAATGTCACGCTTCATGCGGCGGTCGGAGAGCTTGTAGAGCGAAGCGCCCATACCAAGCGCGCTGCCGATCGTATTCCACATGCTCGGCGTCGAGGTCTGCGTGCCGCTCGACGAGCCGCCCCAGTTCTGCGAGCCGATGATGTTGAAGAAGTTCTGGAGGTTCTGGTTGGCCGTGCCGTTGGCGTACTCGGACATGCCCTTGGCGTTGTCGATCTGGTTCTGACCGTTCTGCTGCATACCGGCACCGCCACCATTGGCGATGTCGAATAGACCGCCCTGCTGCTGGATGCCGCTGCCGATTGCGCCCACGCCCGTACCGACCGCGCTGTTGCCAGCTTGGACACGGCCAAGGAGTGAGGAGAGCATGGAGGAGTTGTCAGCCTGCCGACCGTTCTCGGCCAACTGGAGGCCAGTGTTGAACTGCTGCCCACGGATGTTCGAGCTAACGTCAGCCGTCTTGTCGGCCAAGCCGCGCTCGACGATGCCCTGCGAGATTGCGTTCTTGCTGCTCATGGCGTTGCCAGAGTTGGCATCGGAGCGAGCAAGCTGCGGGAGTACGTCTTCGCTGACGGAGCGTCGGCTGTCGCGCATCGCTGCGTCGATCATGCCGTCCGTGGCGGGGTTGTTCGCGTAGGCCGTCGCGGCGTCGATGTTCGACTGCGTGCCGCCCTGAGGCGTCCAGCCGTTGAGGGCACCGAAGGCGCTTGAGAGCGCGCCGAAGCCCGCGTTCGCCGTACCCATGCCGACGTTCGAGGAAGTGTCTGCCCCAGCGGAGTTGCCGCCGTAGCCGATCATCTTCTGGAAGGTCGCAAGCTGGTCCGGGGTGAACTGCGAGACCTGTTGGCCGGTGTAGGTATTGCCGTTGGCGTTGTTTAGGTTAGTCGATGCCTGCCCGAACGCCTGCTGAAGGTAGGGCTGCTGCACCGCCCACGGCTGGGTCGTCTGCTGGGAGGTCTGAGTGCTTGTCGTGTTCATTGTTCTTTTTCTTGCTCACGAAGCATCGGCGGGATTGACCGTCCGTGCATTCAACACGCGATGAAAACTCGAAGCCCATGTGACTGACGTAGCGTTCCCACTTATCGTCGTCTGGAAAGTCTTCGATGGCGAAGATGGTGGCGTCCGTGCATTGACGGAGCGCGGCGAACTCTCGCTGCATCCTCTTGAGGACGCCCGGAGAGAAGCGCAGCGGGTCCACGTTCATGTGGATAGTGAGCATCTGGTTGCCGTGCTCGTCACGAAGCTCATGGAGCACCGAATGGTACTCAGGCCACTTCGAGAGACTGTGTTCGGCGTAGAACTCAAAACCCACGGGCTATCATCCTTGCGTCGAGCTTCTTTACGGTTTGAACGAGGAGGCCGATGGCTTCCGATACGAGCTTCAACTGGTCTGCGAGATAGCGGCGGTCGCTGTCGGGCATACTAGGAGCGTCACCCACGCGGTATGGGCGCAATACGTCTGTGTCGGCCATGTGGCTCCTTGAAAGGGAAACGCCCGGCGATCAACTCGGGCGGCCCGCGCTTACGCGGGACTTGTAGAGGACCCGCGCGTACCTTTCATAGAGGGAGGCAGAGGCGCGAGCCATGTTATCGAGAGCCCAAGATGTCGAGGTCTACGTCGAGACCGGACAGGCTCATCGTCTTGTAGTCGGGGTAGTCCATCCTCATGCTGAGGAAGCGACCAGCCGCCGTGAAGTCCAGCTTGTAGTTCTCCAGCGCGTCGTAAGTCTGCGGGGCGGAGAAGACGGGCGGGACGTTCGGGTAGTCTGTAACGCCGAACGAGAACGACACTGGCATAGCGTCAGGGTCGAAGCGTCCTTGCGGGTAGATTGCGAGGACGACCTTGTAGCCGCGAAGCTCCGCGTCGAGTTCGTCGAGGTCCATGCCGTCACGCAGCAGCAGGCCCGGTCGGGTCGCTACGGTGTCCACGACGGACGTGAGGTTGGAGCCGGTGCCATAGAGGTCCCGTGCGTACACACGAGCCGTCAGGCCGTTCCCGCTCTCTCCCACGTAGACCGAAGTACGCTTGAAGCCGTCTTCGAGGTCCTGCCACGAGCCACCAACCGTTGCCCACGTCGCAGTCACGTTCGCCCACGTCTGAGTGGCGAGTGAGACCTTGGCGTAGCCTGATGCGAACACCAGAGGGAGGTCGTCGAACGTCCACGTCTTCGAGGTCAGATGGTAGACCGCTGCGCGGTTGCACCCATTGCCGTTGAAGGCGACGAAGGCGTCACCGCTGACGTAGTTGAACGAGATGGTCCGCTTGCTCGGGTCATACGACGTGAAGAACCTGTTGGCCTTCTTGGCGTTCAAGGTCCTGAAGATGAACTTGCGAACCCTGGCATCAGCGATACTCTCCTGAGAGAGGCCGTCGTGCATCCAAATGTCGTCCGCGCCGAACACGTAGTGGCGGTTGTTCACTTCCACGGCGCAGTTGGTGTTGATGGCACCAGCGCTGAAGGGCAGCTTGCGGTAGGAGTAGACGTTGCGACTGCCATCAGCAGACATCTGCCACGTCTCGGAGTTACTGTAGAGGATGAGGGAGTTACCTAGTTGCTGAGCCTCAACGATTTCGCCGTTCATCTCCGTGAGGAGGTTTTCGGTCGCGTTGTTGGTCGTCAGCGTAGCGTCCCATGTGAGAGGGAGCGACCCCGGATTGGTAACGATGTCGGAGGTCTTGACCATCGTCGGGTAACGAATGCCCGACTTGGTGATGTTGAAAGCGCAGATGGCGCTTCCGTAAGCCCTGATGAGTTTCGCGCGCCAGCCAGCATCCCAACCAGTGACGTTGGAGAACTTGGCATCGGAGGGCTTGAGCGCCCACGGCACGCGGTCTTCGCGGTTCATGTAGACAACGCCCGCGAGCGTCGTTCCAGACCACTGCGCCTCCGCTGGGGAGGCTGTGTAGCCGGTCGGGCTCACTGCGCTCTCGGACGTGGGCGTCCAGTCGGAGACGAGGCCGTTGTAGTAGCCGATGTAGACGGAGGTCGTGCTGTCGGCCTTGTTGGCAACGTAGACGAAGCGGGGGGCTGTATCGGTCAGAGGGGCGGCGACTGCGCGCCACACGGGCGCTGAAGTGACCTTGCCGTCCTCGAAGCGGACATTGACGGCCATCGACCAAGCGCCAAGCGGGAGGTCGAACGGGTCAACGTCTGTGATGACGCCGTACTTGTCCAAGTTGCGGAGCTTGGGGAGGCTCAATAGGAACTCCATAGCGCTCGCGCCCGCTAACGCGGGAGGGGCACCAACAGTGGTGATGTTGAGGAATGGAGAGGAGCTAGGGGTAAGCTCTTAGAAGCTCTGAAAGGCTCTTAAGAGCTTTCAAGAGTTCTCTATGGATGATTTATAGAAGTCATCCTTGAGAGCTTTAGAGGGCTCTTAAGCCCCCTTACCCCCAAATCCACTGTCACTATTCCAGATGAAACAGATCAGCCTAAGCGGATGATCCAGTTGACCGTCGTGGATGGCTGAACGAGGCTGAAGGCTGTCTGACCCACGCCGCCGTTGATGCTCCCTACGTTGCCTTGAGGCACGCAGGAGCCTGAAGCGCTGATGGTCAGCGTAGTGTTGGTCCCGTAGTTACACGGGTTAGGCGCGGTGCCAGTGTTGAAGGTGTTTGAGGCGAGGAACCCGTTGACGGTGCCTGACACTGAGACTGGCGTGGTTGCTCCAGAGAACGTAGGAGCGACGTTGGGGAGGTCTGAGCGCAGAAGCGCATAGCCTGCCGTACCAAACACGCTGCCAAGAGTGTTGAGCAAGGCCGAAGCGATGGGCCAGAGGAGGCCACGAGCGACTGTGCCGCCCATGGTGCTCTTGCCGACCGGCACGGTTTCCCGCAAGTCAGGCACGCCCATGGTCGTAACGCCGTTACCGCCGTAGCGATTGCCCCAACGTGCCAAGAGCACTGGAGCCCAGGTGTTCGCATTGTTGATGATACCGCCGTTGGCCCAACACCACAGGCCGTCTCCCGGCAGGGTGTCCTCGAACCACATGACAGCAGCGCCGATAGGCGTCACGCCGGGTCCTGAGATGGTGCCAGTGGCCTGTATGCCGCCGTTCACCTTGAAGAAGTTCGCGCCGCCTGTGCGCTGGAAGGTCGCTGCGACGGTCCCTTGGAGGATCACGTCGATGTCACCAGCCAGAGGGCTCTTGAAGCCGTCCGTGGTGTTGGTCTTGAACATCGCTCCAGCGTCAGCGAGGACACTCGCGCCGCCTGCGACCGCGTTGAGGTCGCCTTGGGTAGCCGTGATGGCTCCCGTGATGTTCGGGAAGGTGTTCTTCAGGGCGAGCTTGATGCCCCGGATATGCGTAGCGCCTGCATTAACGCCGTCGCTGATGACCGGATTGTCCGGAACGAGGCTGTTAAGGTAGTTGAAGGTCTCAATGGGCACTTAACGAGCCTCTTGGGGTGTTCCGAAGTATTCGGTGTTGAGTTGTTTGCGGTATCCAGACCGCCTCCTGTGTATAGGCAGTCGATTGTTGGCTTAACCAACTGTAAGTATTCGAGAAAGGCGCTCTAGGTGCCTTATTGGCCAAATACTTGCCTTTACTTGGCCGTATTCTCTCCACGGAGGACCCGGCTCCCCGGAGCTTTCACAGGCCGTTTCGGTCGAACAACAACGTGGGATTTAGGACCCAATTTTGAAATCCAAATCCATGCAGATCGGCCCGATTGGACGGGCTGGCGGGGACCCTAGATCGCCCCACGGCATCGCCCCACATGATAGCTAAAGCATTGATAGTGCTACAGTCTCGACGGATAGACTATCCGTCACACAATGAGCCATTAGCTTTTCATGGTATCGGGCTGGACAATGCGCCGCGACACTTCGACGGCAGTCGAGGTATGGCATTAGTATGCGAAGCGGTACATAAAGACGTGACGACGTTGTTTGACCTCTCGACCTCTTGAGGGCTCTTGAGTGCTTCGCAGTATTCGTCGAGGTCTCGCAAGCTCTCGCAAGTATTCGCGCCCAAGTGCGACAACGCGCCGCACATAATCTCGTGCCGATTGAATGCAGACGTGTTGACTTGGCGCGTGTGTTCATGTAGATTGATTGCACGGTCGAGATACGGACAACGCTTCGCGGGCTTCACCTAATCGCTTCGGCAACTTGGTAGCACTGCAACAGCGCCAGCGAGCTTCGAGACCTTCACGCTAACCCTTAGGAGACTTCGAGATGCGCGCGGACCTTCGGACAATCTACAATGAGTTCCTGCACTGTGCTTCGGACGCTGTTGCACGCGGTGACAAGCCCGCTGCAATGTTCTGCCTCTCTCACGCGATGAAATGCGCTAACACTGTTCACGGCAATTCGGACTATCGACGCAAGGTCATTCGAGCGATGAACTACGCTCGACGCATCGCCTAGCTTTGTCTGCAATCAACACACTAGCAATCATTCGGCATTAGGAGCAATCGACCATGGCACGCACGCGAACCGTTTTCGGCACTCACGCCAACCTTGCCCACACTTGGGCGCAACAGTCCTTTAGCGTTGGCTACAGCGCAGACCGTCGCATGTATTTCGAGGGCGATACCATCTATTCCTACGGTCGCCACTATCCCATGGCGCGCTTCACGAGCTTGATTGATGCAAAGGGCCGTCGCATCGTTCTGTTTAAGGACGACGGTTACAGCGTCTCGACCGCTAAGCACCGCAACCATACCTCCAGCGCCTTGCGCGGTCTCAACGTGCAAATCTGGTACGTGGCAGACATCAACGCGAGCGTAGGCATGAACGCACGCGCCATGATGAGCACGCTGGCAAGCGCTGTGGAACGCCTTGCTAATCCCATGGCCCAAAAGCACGTTGAGCTAGGCTCGCGGCTGGTCGAGCTTGCAAACCGCGTTGAGGGCGTGAGGGACTTCCTAGCCCTTTACACTCACGCGGACGACGCGGACGCTGTGGCAAGCGCAAGCGCGGCTCTCGACGCCATGAACGGGGAAGCGGTCGCAGTTATCACGCGCGCCATGACGGCATTCAATGACCCTGCCAAGGTCGCCAAGCGCGCTGCTGCTAAGCGCAAGCGCGATACCGCTAAGGCTGTGACCCTAGTCAACTCGACGCTGGCAGACATTGCCAAGGGCGAGCTTGAACCGTCCCCAACGCGTTGCAACGTCTCCTATGTGTCCGAAGCGCTGGAGCTTTGGTTAGCGTCTGGACGCTGCATTGATAAGGTACAGCCCGTCGTCCGGTTCATGCAACAGTGCTTGGCAATGCGCGAGCAAGAGGCGCTGGCGGACCTTGTAGACCCTAACGCGCGCAACGTCATATCGGAACGTCGTTTCGCGTCCTATCGCTCCGCCAAGCCTATCACGCAAGCGGAATGGCTGGAGGGCGCTGGCAGTGCTTCGCAGTATCAATGGGGCTACAACGCGCCCACGCTGGTACGCCGCAAGGGCGAGAGGCTGGAGACCTCACGAGGCGCTGAAGTCCCGTTCAAGCACGCTGTGCTTGCCTACCTGAAGGCGCAACAGTGCCGCGAGACTGGCGCGACGTGGCACCGCAACGGCGAAAAGGTCCCCGTGGGCGTCTATCAACTCGACGCAATCGACGCTGAGGGCAACATTCGCGCGGGCTGTCACACTATCGCATTTGATGAAATGCAGCGCCTAGCCGTCCGTGAAGTCCCGCACTTGGTGCGAGCTTCGTTCCCCGTTCCCGCCCTTATTGCGGCTTGATCGAACACGCTAACAATCTAACTGGAGTTGCAGCTATGTTTAAGACTGGTTTCAATCAATACGCGATGGCAGGCGATAGCATCACTTGCGAGGTCGAGGGCTTCACGGTCACAGCGCGCTTGTTCCGTGACGATTGCGGAGACGCGCCAGATGAGAGGGACGACGGTTTCTGGCCCTCTCTGGACCCTAAGGCGGCTGGCTGGATTGGCTCTAACGACGCTGCGGAGTTCGCGCGCCAGCAAGCCATAGCACGCGAGACCATGAAGGCGTGGCGCGCGGATGAGTGGTTCTATTGCGGCGTTAGCGTCACGGTCGAGCGGGAAGGCGTTTGCCTGATAGGCGAGTACGGCCACGCGTTGTGGGGCGTCGAGTGCAACTATCCGGGGACTGACAACGGGTATCTGCGCGAGGTCGCCAACGAACTGTTGCCCGAAGCGCTGTGCGAAGCGCGCCGCGTGCTCTCGAAGCTCGCGAGGGCCATAGCATGACACAGCAAAACGAGAAACGCGTGGCCCTCATCCTAGCAGCACAGCGCAAGGGCTTTGGCGTGGTCGAGAATGAGGAGGGGACTGGCTGGCTCGTGTCCCTGCCAGCGCGCCCAAGACTTCCCGCCCATACGCAAGGCGAGTTCAAGACATCCGATAGGGCGTGGTCCGTGGCGTGCTCGCTGGCTCTCGAATACCCCGAAAGAACACAGTAGGAAACAGACTGCTATGGCATACAGACTATTGATTAAGTTCCACGGTTCGTGGCATGACGTGGGCTTCAGCCATCCAACCGCTGAGGAGGCGCGTCGAGAAGCGCGCAACGCGTGGGCAGGATACGCGTTTATCATCTTGCCAGAGTAAGAACAGGGACCATCTAACGAAGCCCTATGGGGCTGGAGCAATCATGAACGAACTTAATCTACGGCCCACATTCTACCGCCCTCGCGGGCTCTCCGAAGTACGTTCTGGCTGGCGTGCGGAGACTACTGGAGACGTGTTCACACACAACGGGACGGGCTTCGAGCTTGTCGTGGGCGCAAAACTAGCGCTCCAGCCGGGGACGCGTGTCCGCTTTCATCGCTCTCTCGACCTCCATCCCACGGACTACATAGAGGCAGACGAGCGAGGCATTGTGTCGCACGTCGAGGCGGAGACTGGAACTGTTAGCGTGCTACTCGAAGGCGTTCATAACGGGCTAGGGGGCAACACGCTGGCCCTAACGCCCCATGACGACGACGAGGCGGTTAGCGCGCTGGAGACCTATAAGCCTCGCATGTCGCTAGGCGCTCGCGTCCAGCGTGAGCCCTCAGAAACCGCATGGGGCATAGCTGCTGGACTTGCCACGCTGCTCGTGACCGTCCCGCTATCGCTAACCCTGCATGAGTTCATGCCAGAGCGTATGCCTGCGCTGTTCTTCATTGTCGGAGTGGCGTGGGTAGCGGTCGCCATCGGCAAGCGCGCGGCGCTCGTGCTGGCTGCTGTGACGCCCTTTGTCTACAACGTGCTCATCATTCCGCCATCACACACGCTAACGCCCTTCACGGCGTGGGAGTGGGTACTGGTCGCCACGTATCTCGTGAGTGCTCTTATCTTTCCATCCGCCCCACGCGCCTTCGAGCGTCTGAAGGCGTTGGGCGCGCGAAAGCTGGCTTAGGAGACTTCATGCTGGTGCAACTCACAACCGTCGCCTTTATCGTGGCCGTCCTATCAGGTTCCAGAGCGTTCATCGTGGGCGCTCTGGTTGCGGCGGTGGCAGCGCTCGCCTATTAGCGCTGTGGATTAGAACAAAAATAGTAACAGGTGAGGGCATATCATGCTACAAATGAACACAGGTGCCGATAGAATAACAAAAGGGACTGTCATGTCCGCTGTCAACGAACTCACGGACGAGGAGCGCAAGGCGCTTCGCGGATTTGCTGAAGTGCTCAAAGACTTCATCGCTCTCCGCCCCAACATGCCGATGCACCAAGTGGTCATTATGATCCAAGTGGCGCTCGACGAGGGCAAGAGCCTCAAACACTACTCGGACACGCTGGAGTACCCGACTGCTACGGTCTCCCGCGCGTTCCTCGACAACGGCCAGAAGATGCGGAACGGCGAGGAGGGCCTTGGGCTCCTCGAAGCGCGCCAGTCCCCGCGCTCTCTGCGCGAGCACGAGACCCACTTGACGGCCAAGGGCCGCAAGCTCCTTCGAGACGCTGCAAAGAAACTGGTAGGCAAACGATGAGCTATCCGCACCGACGTAAAGGCGAACTGACCGGCTTGTGGGTAGCCGAACGCCGCATCGACGGTGCTCGACGACGCGTGCTCGCCCCCACGAAGGCTGAGGGCGACAAGTGGGAAGCCTACGTTGACCGGCACGGCTGCGCGCCGCTCGACGGTACGGGCGCGACGGTGAAGCACTCCCTTGGGGCAGTGGCGAAGGCGGCGAGGGCACAGCGTGAGGGCTGGAAGGGCTCGCATGATACCTCGCTCGATCAACGCCTCGAAGGAGTGCTGCACTTCTTTGGTCCTCTCAATCCAGTGGAGACCATCACGAAGGAACGCCTCTACGCGTTCGTCGAGTTGCTGGAGGGACGCAAGGGCCGCTTCAGCGCCAAGCTCTCGGGCAAGACAATCAACCGCTACCTCGCTGTGGTCTCCGCGCTGCTAGACTTCGCGCGTGAGTGCGGCTGGACCACTCACACGGTCAACATGCCGTGGCAGGAGGAGGGCGAGGGCCGCATCGAGTTCCTACAGCGCGACGACGAGGAGGCGATAGCCAAGCTCCTGAGCGCCGACGAGCGCCAAGTGCTACGGCTGCTGACGCTCACAGGCATGAGGGCAGGAGAGTTCTTCACGCTCGACGCGGCTCAGGTGGAGACCAGCGGGAACCAGTGCGCTTGGATCAGGCTGCGCGGCGAGAACACCAAGAGCGGTAAGGGGCGCTCGATACCGCTTCATGACTTCGACCTCGCGCGTTGGCTCAAGGCGAGCATCGTCGCAGGGACGCTGCCGACGCATGAGGGCTTCTACAGAGCCTTCAAGGCCGCTTGCGCGGAGTTGGGGTACAGCGATAAGCTCAACGTCCACTCACTACGCCACACGACCGCTACCCGCCTCGCAGTGAAGGTGAAGCCTGCACAGGTGCAGGACTTCATGGGGCACGGAAGCTACAAGACGACGCAGAAGTACATTCACCTGACGGATGAGGACCGCATGGCTGCGGCTGCGTGTTTAACGGGGTGACAAATGAAAGCGCAATACTACGGAGTGTATGAGCTTTGTCCGCTGCGCGCGCAGAATGGATTTGTTGTTGTAGTCCTTGACCGAAATAAAATTGAAATCGCGAGAACCATTCAGTTCAATAACGTCCAAGACGCCCTAGCGGAAGCTAGGCTCATCGCCGATGCTTACTCGAAGCGACGTTGACTGGCGAAAATCGAGCGGCGCGATGCAATCGAAAATTATCGCAGTATTCATATATGGCTTAATCGCTTTGTTTCCTGTGGGGTTTCTCGCGTCGTTCATCGTCTCGCACGGGATCAGCATTGGACGGGAGCGCGAAGCGCGGGATATGGCCCTAGCCATTTTTGGGGGGTATCTCGCCGTTTGGATTGGAACCCTTGTCGTAGTGATGGTTTACGCAGGCGTTCGTGATCTAAAGAAAGACTGGAAGGAGCGCGCAGTAACACGAGTGCCGTCACCCGTTACTTCCATCCCAAAAGCAGCAACCCCATCCGCGATGGGCATTGGGTGTCTCGGGGGGACTTTCATCGGCGTAGCTTTCATCGGTGGAATACTGGTCCAAGCGGCGCTCGGCATTTTTACCCTTCTCATCATGTACGGTGTAGTAGTGCTCATTTTCCGGTACGCTTTTGGGGTCGAACTTTGGAACCCCTTCGGATGAAATGACAGCCGATTAGGATTAGACCATGCGACTTGTGGCGGCGATTGTGTTGGCAGGCATAATTCTCAAGCTTCTGTCCGAAGTTACAAATTCAGCTATTGCTAACTTTGAAGCGAGGAAGGACCATGCCGGGTTGAGGGGAATGATCGGAGCGATTGCGTTGATTTTGGCTGTCGCGTTGGTGTGTATCGGAATACTAGTTTGGTATTGACGACTTCATGGGACATGGCAGCTACAAGACGACACAGAAGTACGGCGGCTTTGGCAGGTTAATCAGGGGGCAAGCAATGTTTCGGCCTCAGCAAATTTTGACAGCGATTTTGGTTGTAGCTTTTGTTGGTGGCTGCGCTTCCACGCCTCCCACGGTTCCAACATGGACTAGCAACCGAAGTGCGTCCCAAGATGAATGGTTGAAGGATCGGTATGCCTGCTACAACGAGACCAAGCAGAGAATTTCCGGCGCTTCGGTAGATCAGAGCGGAGGCATCGCAAACAGCCTAGTTGTCCCGATGTGCACCGCCTTTAACGCCTGTCTTGCTGCGCGCGGCTACACCAGAAATGACGCCGCTGGCTATCTCGGTATTCCTAAGGGGGCCGAACTTAGTTGCGCGTCAGTCAATCAATGAACTGCCACGCGGCGATTAAGCGGCGGCAGGCTTCTTCTCCAGCGTGTCGATAGTCTTCAGGACGTTGTTCAAGGTCTGTTTAACATCGGTCAAGTGCTGGGCTGCGGAAGTCTGGTTGCGGATGGTGACATTGATCGCGTCAAACGCCGTCTCAATGTCCTTCTTAAGCTGTTCCAGTTTCGCGTCAGTCGTTGCGGTTTTCCAGTCGAACGTAGCCACGTCTCCATCTCCTTCTGTTGTGGAATTACATAGATAAGCAGCGGTTAACGCTCTGCAAGCGGGGCCTACGGCGGGGTGACAGAGCGGGGTGACAGGCGATTTCACCCCTTGCAAGAAACCCTTATATAATAGATACTTCTTGCATACCGGGGTGACTGGCTGGGGAACTAGGATTCGAACCTAGACAAACAGAGTCAGAGTCTGTTGTGCTACCGTTACACCATTCCCCAAGAATTGCTCAGCAGG
>Ga0302320_10006935_pt1 | contig 25011 bp, 23 predicted proteins | sample Bog_T0_3_FD_202130 | JGI IMG/M metagenome (GOLD analysis project Ga0302320, IMG submission 202130) | Peat permafrost microbial communities from Stordalen Mire near Abisko, Sweden - Bog_T0_3 | ecosystem: Environmental > Terrestrial > Soil > Wetlands > Peat | place: Sweden: Abisko, Stordalen Mire...
ACGGGAGGAGTGTCGTCTCGTGCAGCCGTCGGCAACCTGGATTCAAGCTCTGAGGAATTGAGCCCCGAGAAAAATTTCGCGTCCCGAACGGAAAGCGGCCACACAACCCACCTTGCGGAATTGCTGGGCGCAACGGTTGTCTTTTCCGGGCGGTTGCGATAGCTTTTACAACGCAGCTTTGAAACGCGCATGAAAATCACCGATGATTACGACGCCAAGTATCGGCTGTGGGCAGCCAATCCCACAGTCGTTCCGGCGCCCGCCGCGACCCGCCTGCCGGCTTTCAAGAGCCGGCGGTTTTCTTCGCACGCGGAATTGAACGCTTGGAAAATATCCGTGCTGCGGCAACTGGCGCAGATCTCGCCCGCCAAATGAACGAGTTGCTGCTTGCCTTCAATGCCGCCGGCATTCGTTGCCTGCTGGTGGGAGGACAGGCCATGCGGCTCACCGGAATGCCCCGCTTCTCGATGGACTGGGATTTTTTCATTCCTCCCCGCGACGAAGATAATTTCGCCAAGCTGAACGACGTCTTGAAGGAGGAGCTGGATGCGCCGGTGGTGCCGCTGGGTTCGCGGGGTGAGAATTTCATCCAGACCTACCAGACTCGCTGGGGCATTTTGCAATTTCATCTCGGCCTGCCTGGCGTGCCCCGCTTTGACGAGGCGGAAAAGGCTGCGGTCATCCGTCCTTCGGAACAGGGAACGCCGGTGAAGTGCCTGGCTGGAATTCATCTGCTCGCCGCCAAACGCGCGGCGAATCGTCCGCAAGATCAGGCGGACATCGTTTTCCTGGAGGAACTGCGGCGGCTAGGCAAGCTGGTTTGATGGTGATTCGGCTGCGGCGATCGAAGTTGATTTTGCCATTTCAGACTTGAGAAAATTTGCCGCCCAGATTCAAAGCGGGAAATCCCGGTTTTCTTCCGGCTGGATGGCTTCGCGGCGCGAGGTCTCCGTTTCGGGCCGGTATTCCAAGATATCGCCCGGCTGGCAATTGAGATGCTTGCAGATGGCTTCGAGCGTGGAGAAACGGATGGCACGGGCCTTGCCGGTTTTGAGGATGGACAGGTTCTGCGGCGTGATGTCCACACCGTCAGACAGATCGTTCAGGCGCATTTTGCGCTGGGCGAGCACCACATCCAGATTGACGATGATGGGCATGGGTTTAAACCGTCAATGCCTGTTCCTCTTGAATCTTTCGGCCTTCATCCATGATCCAGGCGATGAAGATGACGAGCAGTCCGACGAAGACGGGAGTGGTGCTCAAGGCCACGTCATGCAGCGTGCCTTGCATTTGATCGTCAATCACCCAGTCTATGATGAGCCAGTAGCCGAGAAATCGGATGTAATTGACGTTCTTGGCGGCAAACAAAACTCCCTGACCATAAAGCCCAAACAGGGCAAACAACACCCCGGCACAGCCCAGTCCCAATCCGGTCTTGACCAGCCACATGGACAAGATGGTCGGCGGCATTTCTGCCGGCGTGGAGTAGATATGATGTTGGGAAATGACGACTCTGACCTTGTCGTGGCCGAAAAACGGCCAGCCAAACAGGAAGGCCAGCACCCAATAGACCCCCAAAACAAAAAAGAAGCCAATCGCCAACTGAAACAGAAAGCTGGCCTTGCTGATGCGAGCCAAACGAGCCTGGCGGCCTTGGTTTGGTTTGTAAACCACTTTGCGCGAATACCACCTAAAACAGACAAAACTGCCCAGTCCGAGCAGTACAAGCAGGATTTCGTATATGCTGATCACGGTTCCATGATAAACCAAAAGTGATATATGTCAATAATAATTTAGTGTTAAACGATAAATACAGCATGTTGTGCGTTACATATTTGTTTTAGCACATCGGTCATCTGAGTTTCCAGCTTCACAGGGCCGCATGCCTCCTTCCTCAATGCCTTCAGCCGCCCCCTCTAGGGCTTATTTGATTCGCCGCACCGCACTCGCAGTTGAAACTGCGCTCTATTGTCATATGTCCTTGCGGGACAACACCGCGCATCACGCATTACGTTTCAGGCATCACGTTTCACGTTTCTCGGTGGCGCGACGGAGGAATTTTGTTTATATTCCACCCCATTATGACTGATCCGCGCTATACCAAACTGGCCAAACTGCTGGTGAATTATTCCACCGCGCTCAAAAAAGGGGATCGCGTGCTGCTGGACATGATTGACGTGCCCGACGAGTTTACGATCGAACTCATCCGCGCCGCGCGCGCGGCGGGCGCCACCCCGTACGTGGAGACGCGCCACACTCGAGTGGGGCGCGAACAGCTGCTGGGGCTCACGGACGCGCAGGCGGGTGTGATGCGGAACCTGGAGATGTACCGCATGAAAAAGATGCAAGCCTACATCGCACTCCGCGGCGCGGACAACATGAATGAAAACTCCGACGTGCCGGGCGACCGGATGAAGCTGTATTCCAAGGCTCTGCGCCCGGTGCAGGATTATCGGGTGAACAAGACGCGCTGGTGCGTCTTGCGCTGGCCCTCGCCGAGCATGGCGCAGGCGGCGGGCCTGAGCACGGAGGCGTTTGAGAATTTATATTTCGACGTGTGCACGATGGATTACGCGAAGATGGGCCGGGCAATGGCGCCGCTGGAAAAACTCATGGCCAGAACTGACCGCGTCCACTTGAAAGGGCCGGACACGGACCTGACTTTCAGCCTCAAGGGCATCGGCGCCAAGATGTGCAAAGGCGACCGCAACATTCCCGACGGCGAGGTGTTTTCGTGCCCCAACAAAACCTCCGTGAACGGTGTCATCCAGTTTAATACCCCGACGGTGTATTCGGGCACCAAATTTGAAAACGTGCGGCTGGAGTTGAAAGACGGCAGAATTGTCAACGCCACGGCGAACAATACACGGCGGCTGAACGAAATTCTGGACACCGACGCGGGCGCGCGTTACATCGGCGAGTTTTCACTTGGTTTCAATCCCTATATCCTGAACCCAATGTGCGACATTTTGTTTGATGAAAAAATCGCCGGTTCGCTGCACTTCACCCCGGGTCAGGCCTACGATGACTGTGGCAACGGCAACAAGAGTGCCATCCACTGGGACATGGTGCTGATCCAGCGCAAGGAATGGGGCGGCGGCGAAGTGTGGTTCGACGGGCAACTGATCCGCAAGGACGGCCTTTTTCTGCCGAAGGAATTAAAGGCGCTGAATCCGCGGAGTTTGAAGTAAGAGGTTGACGCGTGATGAACCCCTCAAAGGGGTGGCGACGGCCCGGCGCCAATAGTCAACCGTTCAGGAAACCTGAGCGGTTCAAACAGTCCTGAAGCCCGCAGAAAACTTATTGATGGGGATAAGCTGTCCCCACACCGACTGCGATTTCCCGGTCAAACGCCTGAATTCCTCACCCCGTCTCCCTGTCCCTGCATCATGCCTCACGCATGCTCTTTTACGCCGTGTCCTTCAGGATGGCCAGGAACTGTTTCATGGCCGGCGAGAGCACTTTGTTCTTTTTGTAGATGGCCGCCAGGGGCCGGAAAAATTCGCCGTCTTCGATTTCCACGGCGGCGAGCGTCTGCTTGGCGATTTCCTGGGTGACGGTGCCCAGCGGCACGATGGAAACGCCGGCGTCAATCTCCACGGCGCGCTTCACGGTTTCCACGTTGTCGAACTCCATGAGGTATTTCAACTCGGCGCCATATTCGCGCAGGATTTTGTCGAGCGCCTTGCGCGTGGGGATGTCCGGCTCAAAGCCGATCACCTTCTGGTCCACGAGCTGTTTGAGCTTGATGGTTTTTTGTTTGGCGAAGGGATGCTGGGGATGGCAGATCAGCACGAGCGGCTCCTTGCGCAGCGGGATGATGTCCAGTTTGGAGTCCTTGACGGGATAAGCGACCAAGCCGAGGTCCACGACATTGCTCAAAACATCCTCGTACACCTGGTTGGCGCGGCGATACTCCACGTGGATGTTCACCGTCGGGTAGTTCTTCATGAACTTCTTGATATAGGGCGGCAAATCGTGGAGGCCGATGGAGTAAATCGTGGCCACGCGGATGGTGCCGGAAATGATGTCCTTCAGCTCCTGCAGTTTGCTGTGGAGCGACTCGTAGGTCTGGATGATTTGTTTGCTGTAATCGTAAAGCACCTGGCCTTCGCGGGTGAGGCGGAAGCGCTTTTTGCTGCGCTCGATGAGCAGCGATTTGAAAATACGTTCCAGGGAGCTGATCTGCTGGCTGACCGCCGACTGGGTGACGCTGTTGATTTGGGCGGCCTTGGTGAAGCTTTCGGTTTCAGCCAGGTCGCAGAACACTTTCAGGCTTTCGATTTGCATAAGGCTAGTTAACCAAAACTGTTCAAATTAGTCAACTACGTTTCGCCGCGGTCCGTTGGCTGATTTCGGCCGGCCAGCGCCGCCTTCACTTTGCGCAACAAATCGGTGGTGGTAAATGGCTTCTGAAGGTAGCCATCCCGGGCTTGCTGTTCCTCCGGCAACACGTAGCCGCTCATCACCAGGATCGGCAGGGCCTGCGCCTGCTGCCGGATGCGCTCCATCAATTCCCGGCCACCCAAGCCCGGCATCACCAGGTCGGTGAGGACCAGCTGGACCTCGATGCCGGGCTGCTCCAATATTTGGAGCGCCTTTTGTCCGCTTTGGGCCGTCAAAACCTTGTAGCCGAATTCCGATAAAATGGCATCGGCCATGGTGAGCAAGAGGGCCTCATCGTCCACCACCAGGATGGTTGCGGTGCCGTGAAGTTCCTCGTCGCTGGCCGCTGAATCGCGGACGAAGCTCTTTTCGGCCGGCAAATAGACCCGGGTGGAAGTGCCTTTGCCGACCTGGCTGGAAATCGCCACGCCACCGCCATGGTTGGTGATGATGCCATAGACCAGCGCCAATCCCAAACCGCGATGCGGCGGACGTTTGGTGGTGAAAAAAGGCTCGAACACGCGCGGCAACGCCGAGTCCTCAATCCCCGAGCCGTTGTCGGAAATCTCCACGCAGACGTACGCGCCGGCGGTAAGCCGCACATTGCGGTCCTGGGTGGCCTGGGTCAATTCCACGTTCCGCGTTTCCACGGAAATCTGGCCCGTGTCCCGGGGACCGAACGATTCGACGGCATTCTCGAACAGCTTGGTCAGGGCCTGCTGCACTTTGGCCTCGTCGTAGCGCGCCTCAAACAGGGATCGCTCCTGGGTCAGCCTCCAGGCCACTCTCGGCCCGCCGGTGGTGCGGAAGGCCTCCAGGCAGCGGCTCGCCACCGTGTTGAGGTTGCCCGCCGGCGCCCGCCGCGACTCCTTTTCCTGCCGGCTGAACAACGCCAGTTCGCTGGCGATTTCCGCCGCGCGCGCCGCCGATTTCTCCACTTCCAGCAGGGAACGCCGCCACGGGTGCTCCGGCTCCGCCTTGCCCAGCAGCAGCGACGTATGCGCCAGCACGCCCGTCAGCGCATTATTGAAGTCCAGGGACACCGTGCGCGCCAATTGCAGCACGCAATCCAATTTCTGTTTCAGTGCCGCGTCGCCCGTGGCGTTGCGGAATTCCGTCGGCAATTCCACCGGCTGCCCAACCGCCGGAATGTTCGGCAAAGCGAGCAGTTGCAGCAGAAACCATTTGCTGCCTTCATGGACCAGGGTGGCGATGGCGGTGGAAAACTTCTTCTCAATTCCGCCCGCCACGCGAAACTGCAAGTCCACCGGAGTCGTCCGGCTCTTTTCCCACCAGATCAGAAATCCCGCCGGTTGGGTGCCGTTGACCGGCGCCCAAATCGCCGCCAATTCCGCCGGGCTGCCGATCAGGGCCGCGCCAAACAGCGTCCTGGCCGCGGCGTTGCACATCAAGACAGTGCCGCCCGCGTTGACCAGCAACGCCGGCCACGCGGCATTATCCAAACCAAATACGACATCCGGCTTCATCAAGAACGGACTGACAAGTTACTCGGAAATCGCTGAGATTCAAGCAGCTAAACGAAAGGCGTGCGGGAGCAACCCGCGCACCGTGAATCGCTTGGCCACCGACAAATCATCGCTGTCCGCAACATACACCCTGGCCTCCGGCGCGTATTCCGCCAGCAATTGCCGGCAGGCGCCGCACGGCATCGGGCCGCCATCCCAGCGCGCCACCACCGCCACGGCGATGAATTCGCGCTCCCCGTCCGTCAGCGCCTTGAACAGCGCGATCCGCTCCGCGCAACAAGTGAGCCCATAACTGGCGCTTTCCACGTTGGCGCCGCCAATGATATGGCCGGACTTGGTGAGCAGCGCGGCGCCCACCTTGAATTTGGAATACGGCGACACCGAGCCGGCGCGCGCCAGCGCGGCCGCCGCCAGCAATTTTTTAACGTCAATTTTCATTTCTATAAAGTTCCGCGAATCCCGAGATCAACTGCGCGCCGGCGTGCTTGACCCGCTCGGCCGTTTTCAAGACTTCCGCGTGGGAGAGCTTTTCCGGACCGATGCCCGCGGCCAGGTTGGTGATGCACGAGACCGCCGCCACGCGCAGGCCGCATTGGCGCGCCACCACCGCTTCCGGCACGGTGCTCATGCCCACCGCGTCGGCTCCCAGCCGCGCAAACGCCCTGATTTCCGCCGGCGTTTCGTAGCTGGGTCCGCTCACGGCCAGATACACTCCGCGTTGCAGCTTGAGGCCGGCGCGTTTGCCGGCGGCCAGGAGCAACTTGCGCAGCCCTGCATCGTAGGTGTCGGTCAAATCCACAAACCGCTTAAGTCCCGGAGGCGCCGGCCCCCGCAACGGATTGGCGCCCATCAAATTGATGTGGTCGGTCAGCACCATGAAATCGCCGGGACGAAAGACCGGATTCAAGCCGCCTGCGGCGTTGGTGAGCAGCAGATCACGCACGCCAAACGCCGCCAGCGCGCGCACGGCAAACGTGACGCGCTCCATCGGCTGCCCCTCATAAAAGTGGACGCGCCCGCTCAAAACCAGCGCCGGCGTCCGGCCGAGCTGGCCGAAATAAATCTCGCCCGCGTGCCCGCTGACAGTGGGTTTGGGGAAGCCGGGAACTTGGGCGCAGGCAATTTTACGGTCCACGCGAAACCCGGCCAGCGCGTGGTGGAATCCGCTGCCCAGGACAATGGCGAGCGCCGGCCGCAAAGCTGACATTTTTTTTAACCGCGCGGCGGCGGCCTTTGGACTTGGTACACGCATGGGCCGCCAGTTTAAACCCTGCCTGCCAACAGCCAAGCCTGTTTTCCCGCGTCACCGATAAACTTGTAACCGAGGCTGGCAGACGGTATTTTGCACTTTGTGCTGCTCCCGTAGCTCAAATGGATAGAGCAGCGGATTTCTAATCCGCGGATCTGGGTTCGATTCCCGGCGGGGGTACCAGCTTTTTTGGCACGGAACATCATTTCGGATTTGACCTTGCGCGGCAAAAGCGCGACAACTGCGGCGAATATGAATGCCAAACGCTGGTTTGCCTGGGTCTGCCTGGCGCTGATGCTGGTCGCGGAATTATTCCTCGTGCATGCCAACCAGGAACGCGACGCCGCGCGCACGGATTTGCGCGAGGCGCAGCACAAATTGCGCGAGGCGCAGACGGAACTGGAGGCGCTGCAGAATTCCAGCGCCGGCGAGCAGGCACAGGTCATTGTCGGTTTGCGCAAGCAAAACGAAGCGCTCACCGCCAAGGTCAACGCCCTGCAAAAAAATGTGGAGCGACTGGAGGCGGAGCAGCAGCAGGCTGCGCAACACCTGAATACCGCGCGCGATGTGGTGGCGATACAACAGGAACACTTGCAGCAACTTCAGGCGGAGCAGCAGCAGGCCGCGCAGGTCGCCAACGCCGCCGCCTGCGTCAACAACCTCCGCCAGTTGGAACAGGCCAAGCTGCAATGGGCTTTGGATAAAGGCAAGAACGCCACCGACGTGCCCACGGCCCAGGAGTTGGCGCCGTATTGCAAGGACGGAATATTTCCCGCCTGCCCCGACGGCGGCACGTATTCCATCAACGCTGTCGGCGAACCTCCGGCCTGCTCCATCGCGGCCCACGTGCTGCCGGCGCAATAAACAAACGCGAAATCCAAAAGCAGTCGCGAAGCGGCCCAGCATCAATTCGCCGCTCGCACGCAAATCTCTGTCTTTCTGGACCCCAAATCAGCGGCGTTCAGTTTAAGCCCAGAACCCGCGACACGAACAGCAATCCGCCGGCAAAAAACATGGCGCCGAGAAAGACGCACACCGGCAGGGTGAGCACCCACGCCAGCAGCAAGTTCCGCAAGGTCGCCGTTTGCAGGCCGGATTTATTGGCGGCCATTGAGCCTGCCACGCCGGACGAAAGCACATGCGTCGTGCTGACCGGCAACCCGTATCGGTCAGCCAGGCCGATGGTAATCATCGCCACCATTTCGGCGGCGGCTCCTTGCGCATAGGTCAAGTGGCTTTTACCGATCTTTTCGCCGACCGTCATCACGATGCGTTTCCAGCCGATCATCGTGCCCAGCCCCAAAGCCACGGCCACCGCGAATTTCACCCACACGGGAATGAACTTGGTCGTCTGTTCGAGCGCGGTTTTGTATTTCATCAATGCGGCGGCGTCAACTTCACCAGAAAGCTTGTGGCTTTTATTCAGTTTTCCGATGGTTTCCGCAGTGTAATAAATCGCCGTGCGCAACGCGTTCCGCTGATTCTCCGGCAGCTCGGTCAAGGATTTGTGACTGGCCAGCGCGGCGGTGATTTCTGCGTTCTGCTGAGCCAGCGCGCCAAAGACGCTGGCCGAAAAAGCGCCGCCGGCTTTGAGATACTCGTCTAGCGTCCTGGCTGCCGCTTCCTCTTGCTCCAGTCCGGGGCCGCCTTGCTTTTCCAAATAGGTTGTGGCGCTGTGCGACATTGCGGCTAATTGTGCAATGGCATCTGCACCGGTCGATAGATTCAGCGCATACATTCCCGGGACGATCCCCACCAGGATGAGCATCAGCAGTCCCATGCCCTTTTGACCGTCATTGGAGCCATGCGCGAAGCTGACCCCCGTGCAGGTCAGACACAATATGCCGCGAATCCACAAGGGCGGGGCTTTTTTTGGATCGGGCGCGGCATAGAGTTCGGGCTTGCGGACCAAGGCCTTGATGAGCAGGAACAGGATGGCGGTGCAGAAGAAACCGACCACCGGCGAAACCAGCAGCGCCAAACCGATGTCCTCGGCCTTGCCCCAATTAATGCCGGCAAGGAAGCCCCCTGATTTCATAATTGAATTCATGAGACCGACGCCCATGATTGAACCGATCAATGTATGCGAGCTGGAGGCTGGCAGTCCCAGATACCAGGTGCCCAAGTTCCAGACGATAGCGGAAATCAGCAGGGCAAAAACCATGGCAAAACCCGCTGCTGAGCCGACATTCATCACCAATTCAACGGGGAGCAAACTGATGATTCCGAAGGCGACTGCGCCGGCGGAAGTAAGGACGCCGATCAAATTCCAGATGCCAGACCAGACCACGGCCATCCACGGCGGCAAGCTGTGGGTATAAATCACCGTGGCCACCGCGTTCGCCGTATCATGGAATCCGTTGACGAATTCAAATGCCAGTGCCAGTGTCAGCGCGAGCACCAGGCACATAAGGTGAATCGTATCCAGCGAGCCAAACATATGTTCGATGCAATCCATTAAAGGCGATGGCCCAATGATTGACCATCGCGCAAGTGTTACAAGTTGGTGACAAAAATGCCGCTGGAATGCCGGCTATGAGAGTGAAACCATGGGTGTATGCTGACGGTTGCCGGATTCTGAAAACGCAGAGAAAGCCAACCAATAATTAACGCCAGGAAACAGCGCCTGCCCTACCATCCTCCTAAAGAAGACACAGAATTGTAACCTGAACGTCTCCTGTTTGTAACAAGTTTTGGTTTAGATGAAGTTTCCATCTGTCGTGAAGCACTCTAGCTGATACACAAACGAAACATGAAACCGACAATTTTACCGATACTGCTGGCAGCGGCCACACTGACGGGCGCGATTCATGCCCAAACCGCGCATTTTCAACCCGGGCAGCTCGCGGTACTGCGCGCCGGCGACGGCTTGGTGGCGCAGCATCTCAAGCAAGCGCCCATCTTCATCGATCAGTTCGATCCGAAGAGCTTCCATGCCGTGCCGTCGTTTACCGTGCAGATTCCGACCAACGGCCCTGGTTCATTCTTCTTCAACGGCCATGCCGCAACTGAGGGCATTCTTTCGCGTTCGGCGGACCATCGCCTGCTGGTCTTTGCAGGTTATGGCGGCGTGAACCTGCTGGAAGACCCCGGCACGCCTTCACTGCTGGATATCCAGCGCGGTTTTTGCACGGTGGAGGCGGCTGGCGTCATTCACGCCCGGCTTTATAAGACGGCAGAGTCTGAGCAAAAGATCAATCCCCGGGGAGCCACCTCGGAGGATGGAAAGAGCTTTTGGGGCTGCGGTAATGCCGGGGCCACCCTGTATTTCGTTGCCGGTGGCAAGACACCCATGGAGTTTGAATCCGTCCAAAACACGCGGGCGATGAAAATCATCAAGCATGTCCTTTATGCCACCCTGAATGGCCCGGATGGGATCGCCATGGACACTTCAGCCGGGATCTATCAGTTCGCGGATAAAGCCGGCAACCCCTTGCCGCTGCCGCAACAGGCCGATGCCAAAATTCAATTGGTGGTGCCGGCCGATGGTGCCTACACGAAGATTGCCGGGTTTGACCTGAATCCGGAACAAACCATTGCCTACATGGCCGACACCGCGGCAGGGATTCAAAAATACGTCAAGTCCGCCACGAACTGGAAGCTGGCCTATAACTTCGCGATACCTCAAAATATTCCGGCAGCGGACAATCATCTGGCCGGCTGCTTTGGTGTGGCCGTGGATTTCAGCGGGCCGGCGCCGGTGATTTATGCCACTACCACGGAAGGTTACAACGGCACGGTCAACTCCAACCGGGTGGTGCGCATCGTGGATACCAACGCCACTGCGGTGGTCAGCACCGTGGCGCAATCTCCTAGCGCAAACATCGCGTATCGCGGAATTGATTTCACACCCGAAGCGGGACATTAACCGGATTCGGCCTCCCGCAACCTTGACGGCAATTGCAGGAGCAAGTCAGGAGTGTCTCCGTCCGGCTCGGCCTTGAGGAATTTTTCGCCGGCAGCGGTTTGGCCTACGATCAGTCGCACCGCGCGACTGTCTTTGACCAGGTAATAGGAAAACAGCCGACTTTCGATATATTCAATGGCCTGTTCCTGAGTGTGGTGCCATGCCTGCTGCCCAACGGGGCCGGAGATTAACTGAATGCGCCTGTGCGGCTCGGCATTCCCAATTAGGGAAACTTGGTTGACCAGTAGTGTAACAGGCACGGATATAATGGGTTAAACCTTGGCGGACTAAAGCAGTGTAAGCGCCTCGGCGGCCCAATTCAGAATACTAGCCGAGGCCCGGGACACCGACCAAATCCGGTACGCATTTGATCATTTTGTTCAAGCTCGGTCAATGACAGCCGGGAAACAAAACGGTGACATTTTGGTTTCACGCAATCTGCATTAATTGAGGCGTTCGCCGCGCCGATTGGTGATGATAATTTTAACGTGGCCTGATGACCCAGTATGCGGCTGCCCGGCGCGGAGGGGAAGGATTTTCCATTCGCCATTGGCGGCAAATCGGCTGAGGTGGGTTTTAAGCCGGGGGCGGGAGGGGACAGATCCCCAATCGAGGTGCTCTTCCCGCCATCTGCCTGGCCTGATCAGGGAAAACTCACGCTTGGCGACCGCCAAGAACCTGATATGGTTCTCAATTACAAAGCTAAATTCCAGCAGCCGTTGTTTATGTCGAACCATTCAACCGAACCAGTTCGGGAGTTAAGCATCGCCCTGACCCTGGTCATGGACGAGACAGGCAGACCATCCGTGGCAATTCAAGTCGAGCCCAAACAGATGATCGCCTACGACCAAAACATGGGCTTTACCCGATTGAGATTGACTGGCAAAAAAGTCCTTGAAGTGAAGGAAAGCACCGATCAAATAGACCGGTTGATCCGCGAGGCCGCCTCCAAATTGCGTTCGCGGTAGAACTGCCCCCTGTGCTGCGCGGGGCATACATCTTTTGCGGCTGTGACCAACACGGGCAGGTCGGGCGTCCCCCTTCTCTCGATTCCATCAGCCGTTCCGGCCAACTCACGCTTGATCCAAAGTAATTTATCATTGCGTGGCGAGGCCGACTTTGGTGATTTCAAGTTGTTGCAGCGTGTCAAGAACGGAGACCATGCCCTGGAATTCGACCTCATCCGAGCCTTTGACCACCACCGGTAGGTCCGGGTTCTCGGCTTTCAGCGCGGCCAGATGTTCCCGCAGTTGCGTCACCGTGACTGCTTCCCCATTCAGCGTGATGTGGCTGGCGGCATCCACCTCGATCCGGGTGATCTTGGGCTTGACCTTGTTTGGCGGCGGCGGTTTTCCGGAAGGCAGGGTCATTTCCAGGTTGTTCACCAGCTGCGGCGTAGTAATGATGAAGATCACCAGCAAAACAAACACGAGGTCGAGCAGTGGCGTGATGTTCAATTCGGTCATGGTTCCGTGACCGCGCTTGGTTGTCTTTTTGAGACTCATTGTGTCATCACCGGTTCAGTTTCTTCCTGCACGTCAAAACGGATCGTCACCTGCGGCGGGAAATTCGTGGGTGGCCGGCGGTCAATGGTCTGCACGGTCTTGAACACGTCCTTGACGCTCTGGTCCCACTTGTCGTTGCCGCTGCCTTTTTGCCAGGCAACGCTGCCCAAGGTGCCGGTCTTGTCCACATTGACCTGCACTTCCGCCACATACTGGTCGTCTTCCATATTATCAGGCTTGTTCCATTTGGAGCGCAGCACGTATTCCAAATAGCCTTTGTAAAGCTGCACCGGATCGCTCTCGGAGTTCACCGTTTTGCCGCCTTCGAATTCAAAACTCGGCACATCAACCGAGGGAGGCGCCACCACCGGCGGGGCGGTGACCGGCGGGGCGGCAGGCTTGGTCTCCTCCGCCATTTTCGGCGGCTCGATTTTGGGCGTCTCCTTCGGCGGCTCCACTTTGGGCTTTTCCGGCTCCTTCGGCTTCTCTGGCGGTTTTTCTTTCACCATATTCACGGCGATTTTCTTGATTTGCTTGCCCAGCAATCCTTCCCGCGCGGCAAAGTATAACAGCGCCCCGATCAATACCACGTGGAAGACGACCGAAATGGTCAGGTTGACCTTGGACGAGTTTTTCTTCTTGCGGTGATGGGTTTGCGGCAGCATCGATTCTGTCTCATTTGGCGATTTCGGTGGCCAGGTCCACCTTGGCCAGGTTGGCCTGCTGGCAGATGTCCAGCACAGCCCGGATTTGTTTGTATCTGGTCTTGGCATCGCCGCGCACAATGACGTTCAAGTCCGGGTCGTCCGTGCGCAGGCTGATGAGCCGGCCCAGCAGATCGTCCAGCTTCAAGGATTCCTGGTTCAAGAACAATTGACCATCCGTTTGCACGGATATATAGAAGGCCTTGCGCGGAGGGTCTTTCTCGTGTTTCGCGGCAATGGGCAGCTTCAAGTCCATGTCCTTGACCGGCGGGATGGTGGTGATGATGAAAATCACCAGCAACACGAACGCCAAGTCCAGCAGCGGCGTGATATTCAATTCCGTCAGCGATTCGTGCGCGGACTTGGAGCATTTTTTCATGAACCGAGGAACTATATGAGCCGTTATACCGTTAAAATGATGCAGCCCCAAAATTGTCAGAACTGTGAGGGGGCGTTGGTGCGTTTAAGGGCTCCGGCGATTTTCTCCTCGAGATCACGGTTGTCCACATAAGTGTGCTCCATCTGGTTGGCGTAGCGCGTGGCGAAGCCATCCAATTCCTGGGTCATGTGCCGGATGGTGGTCACCATGAAGTTGTAGCCGAACATCGCCGGGATGGCGACCAATAGGCCGGTAACGGTGGCAACGAGTGCGGCAGCGACACCGGGCGCCATGGCAGTAAGGCTGGCCTGATTTTTTTCCGCGATGCCGGCAAAAGTGGACATGACGCCCCAGACCGTGCCGAGCAAACCGATGAACGGGCCGCCCGCGACGGCGGTGGACAACACAATCATCCCCTTTTCCAGCGTCATGGCTTGGTTGGCGGCTGCCTCTTCCAACGCCACCTTGACGGCCTCGAAGGAACTGGGGCTGATTTTGGTGGTCACGGCGCGGGACATGAAGTCCGTGTTGCCATCGCCCGTGCTCTGGATCATGGCGGGTTGGACGGTCACCGGGTTGTTCTTGAGGTGATAGAGCAGTTCCTCGGCGCCCCGGTCGTACAATTCCCAGGCCGGCGCGCCCTCAAATTCCTCGTCGCGTTTCTTGATGTCCAGCGGGTCGCGCGTGGCACCGTAGGCGGTGAAGAACTTTTTGGCCGTTCTCCGCGCAATCGTCAACTGCCGGAACTTGGTGATGATGATGGTCCAACTGAACATCGAGAGCAGCAGCAGCACGCAGACGGTGATTTTGCCCTCGGTGGTGGCGTTTTCGATGGCATAGACGGCCGCGTTGGCGGCCAGCATGGGTTGAATCAACAAGGGCATATAAATTCAAATAGGAGTTGATTGGTCATCAACCCCAAGAATGATGTCTGCGCTTTGCGTCTTTTTGGTTTCTAAAGTGTTACAATCCTGAAACAACATGATCGGCGTGCGCCGAAAAGTGCCGGTCATTCCTGGCCTTGACAACAGTTGGCGACCCGGTTCGTGGCAGTGTCCACTTTTCATGAACCGGAGCGCAGGAGCGCCGGCGGCTCGCCCGCGCTCCGGTTTATGGTCCCCGTGCGCGGCATTCGGCCGTGGGGGCTACCACGATCAACGTCGAATAATCGGTGAAATTCACCCCGGTGCTCGATTTCTTGCCAAAATGTTTCCAGATCGTCACGCGCTCGTCACGGAGGCGACTTAATTTTCCCCCAGTATTCCCCTGGCATGGGTGCCTGGCAGATGAGATTTCGACAATGCACCGAATAAAAAGTGGAATTATAGCGAGTTTGCCTGGCGTCATTTTGAAAGTATGAAACGTTTGGTTCGTCTTTACGAAGGTCACTTGATCCTAAGAGGATTCGCCGTCCCTGCGGGTGGAGAATGGTCGTCGCCTTTGAATAGTTGGTCCGTCCTGAGAGCAGGAAAAGGCACAGGTTATTATCTGCAGCAACAGGTGAATCAAGAACTGGATACCGGTTCAGTTGTCTTGATACCCGACGGCGTGAAAGGAAGCATCCGCGCCAGCCAGTTGGGTGAACTCTCTTGCAGTGCGTTCAACGTCACCCCGGCACGCCTGACCGGCCTAATTAGTCTGGTGGAGCAGCGCCAGCTTGAGGCGGCCGCCTCCAGACAGGAAAACGCCGTCCAAGTTTTCCCTTCGACCAGCCCAACAGCGTTGAAAATGGAGGAATTGGAGGCCTGCAAGCGACGGGATGGATTGCTGTTCCGGTTGAAATTGCTTCAATATTTTGTCGAACTCCTCGGACATGAACTGAAGCAACCGAGGATTGAGGAAGACACTTCGGACGCCAGGCAGCGATTGCAATTGTTTTTGATGGAGACGCCGCCATCCGAATTGCTGGAGATGAATTCCAATGAGTTGGCGCAGCGGGCCCGTTGCACCTCCCGGCATTTGGGCCGGATTTTCCAGGAATTAGTGGGGATGTCATTTCGGGACAAACGCGCCGAAGTCCGGCTGGAGCGGGCGCGGGAATTGCTCGCCACGACCGATTGCAAGATAGTGGATGTGGCCATGGAAAGCGGTTTCAAGTCATTGAGCCTCTTCAACCTGATGTTTGCGCGGCGGTTTGGAATGAGTCCAGGCAAATGGCGCCAAAAACAGGGGGTTTCTGGTGAAATTGACCGGCCTGAAAACGCCAGGAGTTTTCCCATGGCATTCAGAAATAGTTGTGATCGATCGTGAGGTATGGACGTGTTCCGGCTTGACGAAAGACGAAAGAGCAGCGCCGCGCCGCGCGTTATCAAACCAAATTCCAGCCTGTTTAAGCGGGTAAGTTTGAAGACGATCCCCCCGCCGTTTCTGTCCGCCTTGGCCCTGGCTCTGGCGATTTTATTTTGTCTGTCAGCGGCTTGCGCCACCGCCCTGGCCGCTGAACCGGTTGCCACCTCTGCCGGCGTGGCTGGAATGGCGGCCAACGCCGCCCACGGTTATAATGTCCGCGCGTATGTGGTCCAAGGCAAGCCGCTTCTGACCAGCAATCTCGTGGCTTCCATATTATCGAAATATACCGGCACAAACGTGGGCCTGAAGGAGATCCTGCATGCGGCTTCGGACTTGGAAACAGAATACCGCCACGAGGGATACCGGCTGATGGATATCGTCATTGCCCCCAGGCGCATCACCAATGGCATCGTTACGCTCAATGCATTTCCGGGAGCGGTGCCGCAAATCGTGGTGGCCGGAAAACGCTATTTAGTTTCCAGCAATGGCTTGGAATTGGCGGAGCAGGCGCCGCCAGCCGGGCCGGAAGTCAACACCAATCGGTTTCCGCCCTTTCCTCAACTGGGCCGGCCGGCCACCTCGGAAGAGATGGCCCGGGCCTACGCGGCATTGGCGCGGGAAATGGGGGACATAACGGCCCACGAGCGGGATACACACATCCGCGTGGTTGCCACCAATGCCGGGCCGCGGTTCACGGTGTATAATTATCAAATCGCGGGCAACACCATCTTGCCACCAGGCACCATCAGCATGATTCTCACCAACATTGACGGCGCCTTCGGGACCAATGTCAGTCTGGATGGGATTCGCGCGGCAGCGGCCCAATTACAGTCGGCGTACCGGGCGCGCGGATTCGTGACGGTAGCGGTGACGCTGCCACCGCAAAAACTGACCAACGCCACCGTCAAGATCCAAGTGACCGAAGGCCGGCTGGCGGCCATCGAGGTGAAGGGGAACCACTTCTTCAGTGCCCAGAACGTAATGCGCGCCTTGCCCAGCTTGCACACGAACATGATACTCAACAGCCAGGTCTTCCAACAGGAATTGAATCGCGCCAATGCGGATCAGGACCGTCAAATTTACCCGGTGGTTGAACCCGGCCCCGATCCAGGCACCACCGAACTCACGCTGAAAGTGCAAGACCGGCTGCCGGTCCACGCCAAGTTGGATTTGGACAATCAATATTCCCCCGGCACGCCCGTCTTGCGCGTGAACTCCTCCGCCGTGGCGGATAATCTCTGGCAGGAGGAAAACTCGCTCGGGATTCAATACGGGTTTTCCCCTGAAGAATATAAGGATGGGAAACAGTGGAATTTTTACGATCAGCCGCTGGTGGCCAACTATAGCGCGTATTACCGGCTGCCGCTGGGCAACCCGGCGGCCATCGAAGATGTGATCGCCAGCAGCCCCGGCAGCTTCGGTTACGATGAAGCCACCCGGAAGTTCAACCTGCCGCCGGCGTCAGGCCAGCCGGAACTCAATATCTATGCCAGCCGCTCGACCATTGATACCGGGTTGGCAAACTTGTCCTCCACTACACTTTATAGCACCAATGGCAACTCGCTGGTCGAAAATATCGTGCAGCAGGATTTGACGGTCAACAACGACCTCGGTTTCTGCTTGAGCGCGCCGTTGCCAGCCACGGCTGATTTTCATTCGGGACTGTCCGGTGGCCTGGACTTCAAAACGTTCGAATTAACCAGCGCCAAGACCAATGTTTTCGTCCTAAATGGGACGGAGATAGATTACGTTGGAAATTTTTCCAACTCGGTGGTTTCCACCTTTAACTCGCCGGTGCCGTTCACCGTGAACCATTTGGAATATCTCCCACTATCGCTGCATTATGATGGCGGATGGAAAGATGCCTTGGGACTGGCCAGTTTCGGATTGGGTGCCAGCGGAAACGCCTGGTTCTATGGCGACACCACCATTTCCAGCAGTTCTGTCGTTGACCTTACGAGGACCAACTCCAGCGGTGTGATCACGACCAATTCCAGTACCCGGCCCAAAATTACCTCTTATCATGGCGTCCAATCACTCCAGCAAATCACCGGCTCCAAGGAATCATCCGGCCATTGGGTTGTCCTGAATCCCAGCTTCTCGCACACCTTTCAGTTCGTCACCAACTGGGTGACGACCGTCCGGGCAGACGGCCAGTGGGCCAGCGAGCCGTTAATCAGCAACGAGCAATTCGGCGCTGGCGGCGTCAACAGCGTTCGCGGCTACCATGAAGGCGAGGTTTTTGGCGACACCGGCTGGCATATCTCGCTGGAACAACAGACCCCGACATATGTGGTTGGGACGGTTTATGGCCACACGCCGCTCACCGTGAGTGGCACGGTCTATATGGATTTTGCCAGAACTTATTTGCTGGATCCCCAGGGCCGCGCCGCAAGCACGTCATTATGTGGCGTCGGGGTTGGCGGGGTGGCCTCCATCGGCTCCCACTGGCAGGCCCGCTTGCTAATGTCCGTGCCGCTGCTGTCCACGGTCAATATACCGGCCTTCGAGCCGTACTTTAACTTTATGCTTACCGGGCAGTTTTAGTACCCGGACACTTGAGGGTTGTCACAGAATTGTAACGTGAGCCTGCCGTTCGCTGGGTTAAACTGTGGCGTTGAGGGTACTTATGAAATTTCTTTTGAAACGTTTGCAGCATGCTCTTACGGAGCGCGCGGCTTGGATGCCAACCTCAATCCTGGCTTGGCTCCTCGGTCAGGCTTCGGCGTGGTCTGGTATTCCCTCCACTGCCTTGCCGGTTGGCGGCGCCGTTTCCCAAGGCGCGGCCACCATCAATACCTCGGGTTCGCAGTTGACCGTCAATCAAACTTCGGCCAACGCCTCCATCACTTGGTCAAGTTTCAACATCGGCTCCGGCGCGACGGTGACGTTCAACCAGCCTTCCGCTTCCTCCGTGGCTTGGAACAACATCAATGATGCGAATCCTTCGCAGATTTTCGGCAGCCTCAATGCCAATGGGTTTGTGGTATTGGAAAATGCGAACGGCTTTTACATCGGTGGATCGGCTTCCATCAACACCCACGGCCTGGGCCTGACTACGGCTGCCGCACCCAACCTCAGCCTGGGCGGCGGCGGAGCCTGGCAGTTCGATGCGCCGCCGCCGGCAGCCAGCATCATCAATTACGGCCAGATCAACATCAGCGGTGGCGGATCGCTCTTCCTGATTGCCAACGATATCGAAAACCGGGCCGGCATTGACAGCCAAGGCAATAGCAGTGTCAGCCGTGTCGGCACCCTTTCCGCTCCCGGCGGCCAGATTGGACTCTATGCCGGCCAACAGATTCTGCTGTCCGTGAGTCCGGATGGCCGCGGATTAAGCGCCAAAGTCACCTTGCCCCAAGGCTCCGTGGACAACCAAGGCCATTTGATCGCCGATGCGGGCAGTATTGTGGCGCAGGCGCAAACGGTTAACAACACGGGCCTGATTCAGGCCAACTCAGTCCAGAACAACAACGGGGTCATTGAACTGGTGGCCAGTGAGAGCGTCAATTTAGGGGCGGGTTCGGACCTCGAAGCCCATGGCGACAACACCAGCGCAAGTGCGAGTCCCGGTGGCTTTGCCGTGTTGCAAGCCGGCACCACGTTTTCCGACATCGCCGGCTCAAAGATCAACGTTGCAGGCGGCACCGGGGCCGGTGGCGGACAAGCCGGCATCGTCGAAATTCTTGGCCCCAACCTGGATGGCACCTTGGGCAAGAACTCGGATGCCAATTCGGTCCATTCGACGATGGGCAATGATTTTGCCACCTTGATCAATCCCGTTGACCTCTCCCTTTCGTCGGATCCCACGGACACGTCTTCTTCCAGTCCCAACTTCAATGTGGCCGATCTCTCCGTTTACTCACAAATCGATCTGCACGTTTTGGACAGCATCGAACTCAGCACGTTATGGGTTTTTAACGACCTAAGCGCTCCCGGCGCATTGAGCCTGACGGCCGCCAATAATATCATTTTGGACGACGGCACGGGGATTCAAACCGGCAAGAATTTGAGTGTAAATCTGACGGCTGGCACGCAACTCGCCAACGGTTCACAGCCCATGGTGGGCAGTGACGGTATTTATTTGAACGGCAGTTCCTATATTTCCACAGTTGATGGCGACATCAACCTCTGGGCGGCCAATGAAGTCATCGTCAACAGCGGCAGCATCACGACGGGAATCAACCTCGCGGCTGGCAGCGTGATCAACAGCGGCAGCGGCGGCAACATCAATGTCACGGCCCTGCACGGCGATGTGAACACCGGTTCCGATGTGCTTGGCTACGACTTTGGCCAGAGTGCCGCCCCCTATTACCAAGTTGATCTTGGCCTGGGCGGCATCAGCACGGCTGCCGGTGGCAACGTCACCATCAACGCCGGCGGCAATGTCATTAGTTTCCTCCCCATTCAAACCGGCAATCCGCAGGATTATGTCAATGCGCAATACGATGGGGGCACCGGCGCTTTCGGGCCGCAGGCGGGAAATGTCACCATCAACGCTGGCGGCGATGTGTACGGCCATTATGTGGTGGCCAACGGCGTGGGTAACATCACCGCCGGCGCGAATATTGGCGCGGCTTTGCCGGTCCTGGCCAACAACCCAGGCGAGGGTTTTGCCTTGAGCCTGGTCAAGGGCAGTTGGAATGTTTCCGCTCCGAACGGGAGCATTTATGTGCAGGACATACGTAATCCCAACGGCATTTTTGGGGAAAGTCAAAACGGCATCTCTTCCAGCAGTTCGGCGGCCAGCTATGCTGGCTACCATTTTTTTGATTATGACTCGAACGCCTCGGTTCTACTGGACGCCGCCGACACCGTCGAGTTCACCGGGTATGAGGCTCCGCATAAGCCGGCTTCCGCGAATGGAGCAGCGATTCCTTTTCTGTTGCCGCCGATACTGGATGTCATGGCCGGCGCGGGCGGATTCATTTTGGACACCTCGGTGATTCTGTTTCCCTCACCGGACCAGGGTTTGAGCATCACCACCCTCAACGGAGGCAATTTTGGCATCCCCAACTCGGTTGATCCCGATTCCGCCTCTCCGGTCACTTTGGAAATGTCTGACAGCTCTGCCACCCGGTGGGTCGATCTCAACAGCTTCAATCTCCAAGATCACGCAACCACTTCGACCGAACTGTCCGATCCCAACTCGATCACCCTCTCGATCGCCGGCAGCATGAATGCCGTCAATCTCTATGCAACCAAGGCCGCCCAGATCACGGTCGATGGCGATATGATCAATTCCGGATTTGTGGGGGAAAACCTCCATGCCGGTGATATCACTTCCGTCAACGTGACGGGCAAAATCTATAACAGTCCCATTTATACCTTTGTGTCCTTGAGCAAAGGCAACGCCATCACCAGCGCCAATCCAAACCAGCCTTCGGCCTGGGATTCGGTTTTTGATCTGGCCCTCAATCCCAGCATGGTGGCCAGCCTGTCGAGCCAAGTGGTCAAACCTTTGCCGACCGGCAATAGCACCCTGGCATATTATCTGAACCACAACAATGATCTGCTTTTTCCAAGTGGTCCCAATACATCTACCGCCTTTGGCAGCAATCCGGGATTTGTGTATGATCCCGCAAGTTTGCAACTGGGTTTTGCGGGCAGCATGTCCAGTTTGACGCAAAGCCAGATTGCGGCGCTGAAGGGCGGCACTATCACGGTGCTGGCGGCGGATCAGGAAGGCAAGCCCATCATTGACTCCAATGGACATCTCGAGATGTTGACCTACCATTTCAGCGCAGCGTCGGTTATTGCCACGCTCTACAACGAAAGTTTGGATTCAACCTTGACCACCGGCTTGGGCCTGCAAGTGGGCGGGCCCGGCGCCTTCACGGTCCATTCCGCCTCCATTGACTTGGGCAACACCGCAGGAATCGGCTCCGACGGTTTTGGCTCAGTTGGCTTTTATGGCAGCCTGTTCAGCTACGCCTCGCTTCATTCGCTGCTGCCCACCGCCGCCACCGGCGGCGCGTCCGTCACCATTAATGTGGACGGCAATTTGACGATGGCCACGTCCGGCATTTATTCCCGCGATGGGGGCAACGTGAACGTAAATGTCGGCGGAGAAATAGATTTGAGCCAGGGCACTTTTATTTTCCCCACCGATGATTGTTTCGGTATTTACACCTCCGGTCATAGCGATGTGAGCGTGACTGCCACTGGCGACATCAATGTTGGCAGTTCCAGGATCGCTTCCTTCAATGGCGGGAATGTGCAAGTTGAATCGCTCGATGGGGATGTGAACGCGGGCAGCGGAGGCAACATCGCGCTGGTCGTCTATGGTTTCGTGCTCAATCCGGTCACCGGCACCCCACAAGTGGAGGAATTTGGAAACTTGACCGACCTTTCCGCATTGAGTGTGAATCCTGCCCCCTACGGCAGCGGCATCATGGCCGAATATCCCACCAAGGAATTTCAGGCCGCGGGCGGCAACGGCAAGCCGGGGAATATCACCATCTTGACGCCTAAGGGCGACATCACATCCAGTCTTGGCGGCATTTCACAGTTTGCCTTGGATCAAAACTTAAGCGGGCCTACCGTGACCCTCGAAGCCGGCACGACTGGGGTTAAGGCGACTGCAAAACAAGGGAATATCAGCTTGGGGCAGGGTGGGGTCGTCGGCGGCACTGTTGATATCACGGCCTCGGGAGAAGTTAATGGTTTCATTGTTTCCCGGCAGAACGCGAATATCAACGCCGTGCAAGGCTTTAGCGGCACGGTGCTAGCCGGCGGATCTGCCAATTTTTCCGGTGGACCGGTGTCCGGCTTGGTCGTGGGCATTGGCGGCATCAGTATTTCGGGCCCGTCCACCGCCACGCTGCTTTCGCAAGATGTTTCCGCTGGTGGCGTCAGCCAAGACACCTTGGGATCGTCTGCCAGCGGCACAAGTGCCAGTAGCAGTGCCGCCGGTGAAGCCAGCGCCGACACCAAGCAGCAAGTGGCCAGTAACGACAACGGTTCCGATGACGAAAAGAAAAAGAAAAAACTTCAGCCCTTGATGCAGAAATCCAAGCGGGTCACGGTCATTTTGCCGAAAATATAAAGAGCGGTCCCGATGCATATCGGGACGTACACTCCCGATGTATCGGGAGTGCTTTCCCCCAAGGAGTTCGAAGACCTTGTGCCAAAAGCAAAAAGGCAGGCCACCAATCAAGGCGGCTAGCCTCAACAACCAACCGACACTCAAGCTTAAGGCGTGACCACCCGGAAGAGACCGGCCGCATTGGTCGGTCCAGTGGTGTACGAGAAGCTGCCGCCACTCAAAAACGTGCTACTAGCCACCGTCGTCCAATTGGTGTACGGCTGCGCGAGATTAGTGGAGCACAGAATGCGGTATGGGGCGCCGGTCGAGCCGCCCGTGCCGCTGAGCACGAAATTGCCGCTGGACAGCCTGGCGCTGTTAATTACCAGTGGCGCCGCCGGGGAAACCACGATGTAACCACTCCGGATCTGGCTGTTCGGCCCCCCCGGCCCGGTCACCGTCAGAGTAACCGTATAGCTGCCGGCTGTCGCATAAGTGTTGGTCACATTGCTGCTAGTGCTGTTGGTGATCGAGTGGCCGTCGCCAAAGTTCCACAGCCAATTGCTGATGCTGCCAGAGGAGGCGTCCGTGAAGACCACTTCCAGAGGCGCCGTGCCACTGGTCGGCGTGCCTGTAAAACCGGCTGTCGGAGCGGGCATGAAGGTCAAAGTGCCGGAAGTGGACAACCTAAAGGCCCCGGCCAACACCGGAGCGCTGTTGTTAGCCGTCACCGTATAAAGATAAGCCGAAGCCTGGCCGGTCACGTTCGGGTTGAGGTAGGCAATATGGTAGTCAGTGGAGAGCGCGCCATCCACAGTTTGGGTGCCCCAACTGTTTGGGTTCGAATCAGCCACCAAAGCGCCCCAACCCGACTGGAAACCATTGATGCCACCAGGCAGAGTGTTCACCAGGCTGGAAATGGAACTGTCAATACTATTAAATGCGCTTTCTCCATTGAGCCGCCCAGGGGTGCCTGTGCCTAACGTACTGAAAACCAGGGCCACGCTATTATCAGCGTCTGGTGGGAGATCCCCAATATCCGCCGACCCGATAACACCCCACTGGTAAGAGGAACTGCTTCCCGCCGAGATTCCCAAGGTGCCGGCATTCCACGTTTCATTTGTAGTTAACGAAGCCAGGGAGCCGATGTCATAGATGATGTCGTTGCCGCTCAGAGTGGTGAAACCGACGATTAAGTCACCGTAGGAGTCGGCTTTAGCCACCGCGACACCGGCGAGAATGAGACTCACCAGCGCGACCGCCTTAAAATGTCTTTTCATATTTTGTCTTTTATTGAAGTGCTTTCTTGGTGTTTTTCGTTTTATATGTGCGTGAGAACTTGTGCGTTACCACTAAACCACAATTTACCGGTCGAAGTGTATTCGCTCCACCCGTTTAAGGACATTAATTGGCGTGTTTAGGACATGTCTTAAATAATTTGCAACTATTTGATTTTTAACTGCTTAGCGAGTTGGCGCACAGCGAAGTATGAGCTTGCATCTCGAACGGCTTTGAATTGTAACCTGACTTTGAAAGTCATAAACTTCGTATCATCTTGGGTAGAAAAAAGCTGGCGACCAATCAAGGCCGCCAGCCGGGAGGATTCCGTCCATTAACTGTCAGGGATAAACGAGCCGGAAGAACCCGTGGTGATTGGTGGTCACCAGATTGGTGCAAGAGTAGGTGCCGTCATTCAAAAACTTATTTGTCGCCACCGGGAACCAATCCACCAGGTTGGTCGAGGCCAAAATCCGGTATTGCTGACCAGCCGGTCCGTTCTCGCCGCTGAACGTCAGTCTGCCTGACGAGAGACTAAAATGGGCCAACTTCGGGGCGGGCGAAGCCACGATATAATCGCTCTTGGCTTCGGTGTTCACCCCCGCAGGTCCGGCCACCTTGAGGCTCACCGTGTATTTGCCGGCTACGGTGTAAATATTGGTCACATTGCCACTGGTGCTATTGGTGACCGAATGCCCGTTGCCAAAGTTCCAAACCCAGTTGGTGATGATGCCGCCGGAGGCATCGCTGAACACCACTTGCAGCGGCGCAAAACCTTTGGTCGGGGTTGCCGTGAATCC
>Ga0302320_10006936_pt1 | contig 25011 bp, 20 predicted proteins | sample Bog_T0_3_FD_202130 | JGI IMG/M metagenome (GOLD analysis project Ga0302320, IMG submission 202130) | Peat permafrost microbial communities from Stordalen Mire near Abisko, Sweden - Bog_T0_3 | ecosystem: Environmental > Terrestrial > Soil > Wetlands > Peat | place: Sweden: Abisko, Stordalen Mire...
CTGCACCGTCATCATTTTGCCGCGCTTGCTCGCCAGTCTTTTCGCCATGACGATATAGTATCGCTATTTGTTCGCCTGAGCAAGATTGATATTCATCATCGAAATATGCCGCCCGATGGCTGGCAGGGAAGCCGCGGGCTCCTTGTTCGGGCGAGAAGCGGATCGGAGACCGGCCTTCATGGGGCGCGACGGATGGTGAAGGAGCAGATTAACCTTCTTATTACGTTGAATTTGGGGGGAGAAATGGCAAGGGCCGAAGCGGCGCTTCGCGGGGATGAGCCGCGAGTCCTGCTCCAGCCTTCTACGGTTCAATGAGGCGGGAATTGGCAGTCATGAGGGTATTGGGAGGACGAATTCCGTCGTTTCGACCGCGCCGGATGAGCGATGAGCTGGATGATGCCGGGTTGATTGACGATCAGCGGGAACGAAAGAAAACGTAACGTCAGAGTGTCATTTGGATGAATAAATTTGACTCAGGATTTGCATTTCCTTAAACTTAGCCCATGGCACGCAGTAAGCACGACAACCCGCTCCTGGCGGAGCAGCGCCGGCGAAAGATCCTGGATTTGCTGGAGCGGGAGGGACAGATCACGGTTCGGGAACTGGTGGACCAGTTTTCAATCTCCGCGGTTACGGTCCGCTCCGACCTGGATGCACTGAGCGCGACCGGCGCGGTTGTCCGGTCGCACGGCGGGGCCGTCCGGCAACTGGAGCCGACACGGGACTACCCTTTAAGGCTCAAGGCATCGATTCATCGCGCGGAGAAGGCGCAGATTGGGCGCGCGGCGGCGAATCTGATTCAGTCGGGCGAAGTGGTAATTCTCGACTCGGGAACCACAACGACGGAGATTGCGCGCCAGCTCAAAGCGCGCACCCTGCACGGGGTAACGATCATCACCAATGCGATGAATGTGGTTTCAGAGCTGCTGGACGCTCCGGGGATCTCGGTGATCGCCATTGGCGGCCTTCTGCGGCCGGTATCGCTCTCGTTTGTGGGGCCACAGGCCGAGGCCATGTTGAAGGACCTGCACGCCGATCGTCTTTTCCTGGCGGTGGATGGGTTTGACCTGGAAGGTGGACCCACGACGCCGGACGTGCTTGAAGCGCAGTTGAACGGCCTGATGATGACGGTCGCCAAAGAGACAACCATTGTGGCCGATTACAGCAAGCTTGGGCGGCGCAGTGTGTCGCGCATTGGGCCACTGGATAAAATCGACCGCCTGATTACCGACAGCAAAGCGCCTGAGGAGTTTGTTCAAGCCTTGCGCGCGCGCGGGATCGAAGTGATTCAGGCCTGAGCGGCGAGCGCACGGGCGTGGCGGCGCAGAAAGCTCTCCCGGTAAGTGGCGTCGCGAAACGCCTCTGTGCCGCCCGGCCTGGTGATGGAGAGCGCGCCCGCCAGGTTGCCCTTGTAGAGGCAGTTCGTCAGGCTAGCACCGCGCACAAATTCGCTTAGAAAGCCGGCATCAAAGCTGTCTCCGGCGCCGACGGTATCCACCGCATCGACCGTCAGGCCGGCACAGTGCAGCCGTTCACTTCCCCGGCAGGCCATCGCTCCGTCGGCGCCCAGCTTGACCACCACCAGCGGAACCCAGCCTGCAAGCTGCGCCAGCGCCGGCTCCAGACGGTCGCAGCCGGCAATCTTCATGGCTTCTCTCTCGTTCGGCAGCAGCACATCCACAAAGGGGAGAACTTCGCTCAGGCCCGACTCCCAGCGGTCATCGGGATCGTCGTTGGTGTCCAGAGAGATGGTAAGTCCCGCGGACCGCAGCTCTTTCAGGATTGCCGGTAGCTCCGGCTGCAATCCGCGCTGGAGGAAGTAGGAAGAGAGATGAAAGTGGCGCGAAGACGCCAGCCGGGACATGTCAAGGTGCTCGGGCTTCAGATCTGAGATCACGCCCGCATAGGTGAGGATGTTGCGCCAGCTCGGACGCGGCAAGATCACGGAAAGACCGGTCTTCAATCCATGATTGAGGCGGCGGACCATCCCGACATCGACACCGGCCTCGCGCAACCGGGCCAGGGCGATCTCGCCAAACTGATCCGCGCCCACGCAGGAACCGAACCCAACGCTGCACCCCAGCGAGGCCAGGTTATGCGCCACAATCGCCGACGAGCTGCCCAGCGTGAGCATCATCTCCGTGGCAAGCAGTTCGCGCTCCGGCGCCAGGGCCTCGGGCAATCCGTAGAGGATCAGGTCAAGATTCAGTTCGCCGGCGATGGTTACATCGAATCGATCCAAGCAAAGCCTCCGTTGCGCATGCGATTGATTGATCCTCTCACCGGGGCAGCAGCAAACAATAAGTTCCGCTCCGGAATCGCCGCTACCTGAAATTCCGGCTCTCGATGGCCTGGAGGGCCGCAAACCCTCGTTCATTATTTGCTTTTCGCTGCGGTTCGAAGCCATTGCACCAGTTGGCTTTGAGAAACTCTTCGGCCATCTCGCAAGCCATGGCCTGGCTCACCACTTTTTCTCCCATGGCCAGCACATTCGCATTGTTGATCAGGCAGGTTTTCTGCGCCGTGAACACGCTCTCGCAGGCCACACAGTAAACCCCTCTGAATTTGTTGGCGATCAAGCTGACGCCTGCCCCGGTCCCGCAGATCGCGACCCCACGCTCGCAGCCGCCGGACTGCACTGCTCTTGCCAGAGACGATGCCGCTTCAAAATAGAGCACATGCTCTGAAGCATCGATCTGCCCAACATCTTCAACCGCATAACCGGCAGAAATCAGGCGCTTCCTGACAGCCTCCTTGAGCGTGAAACCCGAAAAATCGGAAGCGATACCAACTTTGAGCCGAGTGTTCATCCAAACCTCCTGTCTGTCGATGGTATCCCCCGAAGGCTAACGGAAACATCCGCATCGGCCGGAGCCACGCCGCCCTCACGCCGGGAATCGCCAACCCGGCGCCCTGCCGGAGGTCTATTCTCACCTCGCCAGGGAGGTTCTGCCTTTTGACACTTCTACTTTTCTATTATTTCGTACTTTGAATTTATCCGCAATCATTCATTACTATACGCAACAATAACGAGATATACTGACGGCAGATGACGACAGAGTCCCACACTGCCGGCGATGCTCGCTTGAACAGCCCAAGTGAGGTTCTGCGTCATCTGGTCCGGGAAAACCGGCGCGGAAAGGCAATCGGCACATATGCCGTCTGTTCGGCTCACCCGGCGGTCCTCGATGCCGCCATTCGCCTGTCTCTGGCTGACGGTTCCGTTCTCCATGTGGAATCTACCTCCAACCAGGTCAATCAGTTCGGCGGTTACACCGGCGCCACGCCGGCGGAGTTCGCCCGGCATGTCCGCCAGGCCGCCGAGGGCTGTGGACTTCCCGCCGCGCGGGTCCTGCTGGGAGCCGACCACCTGGGGCCTTACTACTGGCGCTCGCAGCCTGCGGCCGTTGCCATGGGCCACGCCTGCCGGCTCGCCGCGGACTCCGTCCTGGCCGGCTACCAAAAGATCCACCTCGACGCGAGCATGACCTGTGCCGGCGACCCGCCCAACCTCAATGAAGCCGTGGTAGCCGAGCGCACCGCCCTGCTCTGCCAGGCGGCGGAAGAGAGTTGGGCAACCTTGCCCCCCGGCAGCCCGCGCCCACTTTATGTGATCGGCACCGAGGTTCCAGTTCCCGGCGGAGAAGTGCAGGAGGGCGAGTGCCCATTGCCCACAAACATCGCCGATATGCAGCAGTCGCTTGAAGCCTTCCGCGCGGCTTTCGGCGCACGCGGCCTTGCTCCTGCCTGGGAAAACGTCATCGGCATGGTCGTGCAGCCGGGAGTCGAGTTCGGGGACGCCTCGATCTTCGAGTATGACCGGCACAAGGCCAGCCACCTGGTGGCCGGACTGCCGCGTAGCCCGGAGTTTGTCTATGAAGCCCACTCCACCGACTACCAGACGCCCGCCAGCCTGGAGCGCATGGTGCAGGATCACTTCGCCATCCTCAAGGTTGGCCCCTGGCTCACCTTTGCCTATCGCGAAGCGGTCTTTGCCCTGGCCGCAATCGAGAGGGAGATGCCGGGGCACAGGCGGAGCGCATCCCGGGTGCGCGAGGCTCTTGAAGCCAGAATGCTGGAGGACCCGGCGCATTGGCGCCCCTACTACCATGGCGACCAGGGCCAGCAGCAGTTTGCCCGCGCATTCAGCTTCAGTGACCGCTGCCGGTACTACTGGCCCCAGCCGCCAGTGCAGGAGCAAGTCGACCGCTTGCTCCACAACCTCAGCGGCCCGCTTCCTTTCGCGCTCCTGAGCCAGTACCTTCCCTTCGCCTATGAAGCCATTCGCGACGGCCGCATCCTCAACTCCTCGCCTGCGATCGTTTGCTTCCAAATCCAGCGGGTGCTCAAGATGTACGCCGCCGCGTGTGGCAAGCTGGCCTGATCGATCGCGTCCGACAAGGAGTGAATGGCGTCAAAAGCCTGCCCAACCGCAGCAGAGGAACGCGGTAACGGCTGTCCAGTCTTGGAGTCAGACCGCGTAGCTCCTCACCCACTCCAGAATCGACCGCACCGCAAACCCCGTAGGCCCCTTCGCCAGGTAGGGCTTGGCCTCTTCAATCCACGCCATGCCGGCAATGTCGAGATGAATCCATGGCGTGTCCTCCACGAACAACCGCAGCAACTCCGCCGCCGTGCTTGCATCGCCATTGTCGCCGGCTGAGTTCTTCACGTCGGCAATATCGGACTTCATCATCTCGGCGAACTCTTCCCCGAGCGGTAACCGCCAGAACTTCTCGCCGGAGACCTCAAGTCCCGCTTGGAACTTCGCGCAGGTAGGCTCGTCATTCGACAGCAGTCCCGCATACACATCCGCCAGCGCCTGAATGCATGCTCCCGTCAGTGTCGCTGCGTCAATCAGGTGCGTGGCGCCAAGTTGCCGCGCATAGCTGAGCCCGTCGGCAAGCACCAACCGGCCTTCGGCATCGGTATTGATAATCTCGATCGTCTTGCCCGACATCGCGGTCTGCACGTCGCCCGGCTTTTGCGCATTGCCTCCCGGCATATTCTCCGCCGCACAAATCACGGCGAGCACGTGCACCTTGGGCTTGAGCAGCGCGATGGCCCTCATCGCGCCCAGCATGGCTGCGCCGCCCGCCATATCGTCTTTCATCCGGTCCATATGAGCCGCGGCCTTGATGGAGATGCCACCCGCGTCAAAAGTGATCCCCTTGCCCACCAGCCCAAGCACCGGGGTCCCCGCGGACGGGTCCTTGTCCGTGGGGTGGAGAACCGGGGTCCCCGCCACCCTCTCCGGCTCGTAGCGCAGAACAATCAGCGCCGGCGGCTCCGCGGAACCCTGCGCCACTCCCCAGAATGCCCCCATCTTGAGTTCGCGAATCTTCTCAGTGGAATAGACCTCGCACCCAAGGCCAACTTCGGCAGCCACAGCAGCCGCACGGCTGCCCAACACGGCCGGAGTCAGCTTGTTGCCGGGCTCATTGACAAGAAACCGCACCAGATTCTGGCTCTCCCCCGTAACCGCGCCTTCTGCCAGTGCGGCCGCGAGCGCCGCCTTGTCTCCGCTGGGGTCAACCGCGACCGTGAAGGACTCTACGCTCTGGTCCTGGCGATCGCTGCGGTACGTATCGGAATCAAACTCGCCCAGCAAGGCGCCCTCCGCCGCGGCGCGTGTGCAGCGCTCAGCAGGCAGCCCCGCACTCTTCGGCAGAGACAAACACATCTCTCGAATCCCGCGCGGTTTGGCGAAACGGACAGCGGTTCCCGCCGCATTGCGCACCGCGTTCACATTGACCTTGGCTTGCCTGCCCAGGCCGACGATCAGCAGCCGCTTCGCCGCCAGGCCAACGGGCGCATGCAGCAGCAGTGTCTCGTTGGCGCTTGCCTTGAACTCCCCTCCTGCAAGCACCGCAGCCGCTGCTGCCTGCACCGCTTCATCGGCCGTCAGCAGCACCGGAACAGCCTTGACGCCGGAGCCTTTGCCTTCCTGCGTGTCAACAGCCAACACCACCAGCAGTTCCGTTTCGATCTCCCTTTGCTGCGCTAACGACAACTCAATCCGCATCCCGCTCCTTCTTTCGCTCCGCCTGCCGCTCCGGCAGCTCCCGTCAACTTTCTGGCCCGCTCAAAACGCGCCCTGCGAATGCGGCCCTTCAGCTTCGCCAGGCACTCTCTCGATTGGCCAGTGACGTTTCAGCGTCTCGCAGATCTCCTCAACTCCCGCATCGCTTCCGATCGACTCAAACGTAATATGGGATGGGCTCACCAGGTGCACGTTCATGCCCTGCGCGATCAGCATCTCAAGCAAGACCGGCTGCTGCGGCCGCGCACACTCCGCATGAAAGACACGCGGGTAGCGTGGCCGTTCATCGTCAGCCGGAATCGCCCGGATCCCACGCACATCTTCAAGATGCTGGATCAGCGCCCTCAATCGTTCGCCATCGCACGCGCCCGTGTCTCCGGAGATGCGCATATATACCTGGTCACCGAATCGCACCGAGACGAACGAACTCACCGCGATCATCTGCTTATCGAAGATCTGCAGGATCCTCGACTGCACGCGGGGCCGATTGTCTGTCGTAACCAGATAGATCCAGTTCATCGTCCCATCGCTCCCACTTGAAGCGGCCTTTACGGAATGCTGCAAGGCAATTGCAACAGCGAAGCCGCCCGCGCACCCTGGCTCAGTGTCGCTTGCTGGCAACCTTCAGCAGCAGCTTCACTCGATCGCTCGCTCCATCGCTCTTGCGCTTCACCTCGACGGTGAGCTCGTACGCGTCCCTGGCTTGCCCTGCGACAAACCCTGAGATCAAGCCGGTGTTGTCAATCGATAGCCCCTCGGGCGCGCCCGCAAGACTGAATGTCAAATCGTCGCCGGTTCTGAACTTGTACTGATACTGCTTCCCGTCTTCATCCGCCGACACCAGATGACCGATGGAAGCATTGGTCGCCACGCGAGCCTCATACGACCGCATCCGCGTTGCAGCCGGCAATGTCGCGGCGGCAATCAGCGGATGCGTCATCTCGCCGAGCGCCGATACGCCGCTGATGCGCCCCTCTTTGTCGACTGCCGCGACGCGATAATAGGCGCGCCACAGTTCTACCGGAATCTCCGCGGCACCAATTGTCCCCGGCGCCTCGAGCAGAAGATTCGCTGGCGCCTCCAGTGTGCCCGCCTGCCCGGCATCATATGCATACGGCTTGTCGCTGGCTGAGAATCCACGCTCATTGCTGCCGTAGATAAGAAAGTGCTCTACCCCGGTGCCACCCTTGCCCGCCTGCCAACTGATCCGCGCCATCCGCCGTTCGCGATCGAAGCTGGCACTGACGTTTTCCGGAACGGCCGGCGCCAACGTAGAAAACGAGAACGTCTTCGACCACGCCCCCCACACTCCGCTCTCGCTGCGTGCGCGAACCCTCCAATAGTAGGTCTGTCCAGGGTTCAGTAGTCCGGCCGCGGGAAGCGCATAAGCAGACGTGCCCCTCTCCGCCGTTCTGCTCGTCAGCTTGTGAAAGTTGGGCGATAGCGGCCAGCGCATGTCGGCAAATTCGCTCAACACAAACTCATAATCCGCAGGTTTCGCGCCCCCACCCGCGCTCCACTCAAACTTCACCTGCGTTCCAGAAGCCGTCTTTCCATCGGCCGGCGACACCGCGCTCGGAGCCGCGGGAATCTGAATATCCTCGTCGCACTCATTCCATGTGTGGGTCACCCTTACTTTGCGCGCACCTGCGCTTTCGTCGGTGTACGTGAATCCGTTTTCGCCCAGCAACACTCCCGGCATGGCCAGCGGCGCCATCTGCAAGGTCGACGTAAGATAGAAGCCCTTCAGCGCAACCAGAGGCTTCGCCGCCGCACTGGAGAGAGTAAACCGCAGCAGATACTCGTACCGCGCCGGATCGGTCTTCTTGAAGAAGGGATTCAGATCCACGTACATGCGGCTGTAGTCGCTCGGATAGCTCGTCCACACATCCGTCCAGCTTCTTCCCTCATCGAAACTGATTGAGATCCCGATCCCTTCCGCGCCCAGATCCGCGTGCCCGAAGTCTGCGTCCAGCCGCCCGCCCACCACCGGGTACGCGCTCTTCACCGGAACCTCGACCACGCCTTTGCTGCCTTTCAGATACAAGCCCGCGCCAAATGGTCCCGCCGATTCCCTTTCCACGCCCTCCGTACGCAGGTACTTCAGTGTCGTCTCCTTGCTGAAGTCCGGCGCATAGGTCATCTCGCCATCCATCACATGCGCAATCACTCTCCACTGCTTGTTCCACGAGTCCGCATCCCCGCTTCCAAATGAAAATGGCATCGCGTGATAGAGATTCGCCGGATTCCATGCCCAGGTAATCGACTCGCCCGGCCGCAGCGTAAAGTCCATCGCGTGCCGCGTCAGGCTGGGCTGCTCGCCGCTGCGCTCGCCCTCCCAGGCAATCAACCCCGCTCCACCTTCGTCGCTAAGCCGGTCGTCGTTGGCCAGCACTCCATAGGTATGCGTGCGCTTCAACAGATCGTGATCGGCCACAACCTGTGACTCGGAGGCGATTGTCTCGTTGTCCCTCAGCAGCGAGACGATGCTCTCGTCCGAGTCCAGCTCGTGCCAGTCCCCGTCGTACAACACTTCGGCCAGGCTATGGCCGTTGGGGAATCCCTGCCGCACCTTGAGCCCCGCGGCCCGCCAAAGATCGCTCACGTTCTTGCTGGCGTCGTAGCAGAGCGAGTATCCATAGATGTTGACGCGCTTCACCACATCCGGCACTTCGTCGTCCTGGCTGGTGGCATGGAAGCGATTGTTCACGTCATACTCCCAAAGCCTGCGCGCCTTTTCCTTGTCGCTCATCTCCGGCCCCACAATCGAGTCCGCAATGGCCTTGAGGCTGCGCGTATCCACCGACCCGGCGCGCTGAATCCATGGATTCACCACCGGCGTATCGCCCAGGTTCTCCAGCTTCACGGAAACGTTCGGCTCCCAGTACTGGTCATAGGCCCAATAGCCCATCGGATCGCGGGTCATCGCGCCATCGATCTTGCCGTCCATATGGATCGAGTAAGAGGACTTTGAAGATTCGATCGTCTCCACATGGCTCTTCGTCGAGGCACCGCACTGCACGCGCAAGTCCTGCCCCGCGGCGCTCCAGGCAAACAGCAAGACGGCCATCAACGGCCAGCCCGAACGCATTCCCGCACGCAAGAAACTCGAAGTCTTCACTGGCTGTTCCCCTCTTCGCTTAGACTCGGTGGCTCACCCTTTGGGCCGCAACAGAATCACCGTCGCCTTCCCATGCCGGGGCACGGTGATGGTCAGCTTGTCCCCATCGCGTTGCGGCGGTTGCGTCCACTTCTCACCGCCATCCACCGAGTACACTTCGACTGATTGAATCTTCGCCGCATCCGGCAGCCGGGCAATCACTTCCTCATTCGCATCGAAGCCTTCGGCATTGCGCAGATATCGCCAGGCGGAAGCCATGGTGATCATGACTGACCCATCTTTCAGCCTGAAGATATTGCCGAACGCATTCTCCGGCAACTGAAGAGCTTCAGGATAGAAGATCCACTGCTTGCCGCGAAACATCTCGATGAACGGAAGATACCGCTTCTGTAACTCGCGATTCTTCGCCGCCGTCTCCGCTGAAATGGCCGCTCCCTTGTTGTCATGGTCCCAGGGAAACGATGGAAATGCTCCAAAGCGCAGGCAGTGCAGGTAGAGCATCTCTTCGTTCAGCGCATCCGAATCCAGAATCGTGCTATGGCGATTCAGGCCCAGGTAACTCTGCGCCGCGATCCATCCGGGGCTCTCCTCCCGCGGCGCATCCTCCATCGTCATCACGCCATCCACGCCGCGCGTGCTGGCCGCCGTCACCGGCTTGTTGGCGGTGATCTGCATCCCCTTGCCATGCAGCAGCGGCCCCACTTCCTCGCGCATCAGCCGCTGGTACATGAACTCCGGATAATAAGCCGGCTTGTTGTTGATCATGGTGATGCCGTCGTCATGCGCAAAGTCAAACATGTAGCTGCGCCCATACACATCCCAGAAGAACCCGGCAGCCGCCGGATAGGCGGCCACCATATCCTTTGCCTGCTGAATCATGTACTTACCAAACGACGTCGCCGGATCGGCATTCATCAGCCAGCACGCGTGCCGGTCGGGATACTTCTGCGACTGCCACGCGCCGATGGGATTGCCCAGCTCGTCCTTGGCCACGCTATCGGCAAACTTCTCCTGCGCAAACCAGTACTCCGACTCGGTCACGTTGTAGTAGACAAACGTGCCCACCCCTGCGTCTCTGGCCACGCGGCAATGCTCGGCAATCCTCTCGCGCGACATCTCTTCGTGAAAGCTGTCCGAGAGGCTCTTCCAGGTTTTCACGCTTACGTCTGGAATCATCGAGCCGTAGTGAGGAAAGTGCCCGTGCAACTCTTCCCACCGCGCTCCCCGCGCATATTCGTCCGCATACGTGTTAGCAACCTGCTTCGGCGTCAGCGATGAATTCAACAGTTCATATCCCGAAGCGTACAATCCATCCCACTTGTCGAAGCCCGGATCGGGATCGAAGTACTCCTTGTATTGCGCGTAGAACCAACCGAGCGCAGGCCGCCAATCTGCCGGCTGCGACGAGATCAGCACGCTGGTCTTCAGATCCCTCTTGTCCCGAATCCCCAGGTACTCGTTGCTGACCTCGAAGTAGGGTCGCTCGCGCACCGGGTACTGCCGCGAGTTCCAATGAAAATCCGCTTCCGCGCCGGTGTTGGAGAGAAACCGAATCCGCACCGCCGGCACTTCCAGCGGCGATGCAATCGCCAGTGCGCGGTGCGCACGCCTGGAGTAGAACACCATCAGCGGCACCGTCGTCCGCCATCGCCCCTCGCCAATCGCGCCCGCCGTGGATTGTCCATAGTCAATCGAAAACGGCAGCCACGGTTTCACTGTGAACGGCGCATCGGAGATCGGCGCCCACGCCTGGTACCCGCCCAGCGGCATCGGCAGCAGATTGATCACGCGCACTGTCCGTTCCGGCCCGCTCGTCTTCTTTATCTTCACGTCCCAGCGAATCTGGCCGGGGCTCACGCTGAAGGTCTCAGTGACTACGAATTCTGCGCCAGGGTATTGCTTGTCGAAGCTGAGGCCGGCAACCCCGCCGCTCTCCGATTCCCTGACATTCGATACGGCTCCGGAATTCTCAAGATCTGAGAATTCCTGGCCGCGCAACGCATCCAGCAGCTTCAGCCCTCCGGGCCGCAAGCCGACAACGAAGTGAAGTCCCTGGTTGCCGTCCGTATCCGACGTGGCATTCTTGACATCCTGGTTGCAGTAGTCTTCCTGGCTTACCTTGTCGCGCAAACGCTCGATCAGACCCGTAGCCACATTGACGCCAATCTCGATCGAATCGTTGCCCGCCACCCAGAGAGAGCCTTCGCGATGCGAGGCGGCCGAAGTCTGGCCGCCGCACCATTGGCTGGCCGCCAGAAGCAGAACAGCAACGCCCAACCATCCGGTTCTTCTCAATCCCCGCTCGATACCCATCGCGTCTTTCCTCCCTGGTGCGAGACCGCCGCGGCCGGCACAATGCCCTGGCTTGGATTTCGGGCGTTTTCCGCTCCTCAATCCCCATGGCTGGGCGAGCAAGGCAGGGCTCAACACCATTGTGCAGCCCGGTCCGGCGCCAATACACGCTTCCTATTCTTGTACACAACAAGAATCCTTAACGCAAGCAAATAGACAATAAACAATACATGGGAAAAATAGAAAGAAAAGAAAACACGCAAATTAGCGTTGACGGCCTCAAGCCCGCGCCGTACCCTATCCAGAGATGTGCCAATCAAGTTGCTGATGCCCGGCAGCTTCCGGGGATGTGGCCCCACCTCAACTTTTGGCCGGGGAGTGTGGAAACGATGGCATCCGCAGTTGCAGCAGCTCCGGCGCTGAAGCGAGTTCTCTCCAGGGGCGATCTGATCCTCTACGGGCTGGTTCTGCTCACCCCAACCGCCGCATATCCTGTATTTGGCATAGTGCAGCAGACCTCGCAAGGCCACGCGGCGCTCAGCTACCTGGTGGCCATGGTGGCCATGCTTTTTACCGCCGCCAGCTATGGCAAGATGTCGGGCGCATTTCCCTCTGCGGGCTCAACCTACACCTATGCGCAAATGGCCCTCAGCCCGAATGTCGGATTCATCGCAGGCTGGGCAATGATTCTCGATTACTTCCTCATCCCTCTGCTCAGCGTGGTGTATGCCGCGCTTACGGCGAGCCGGATGCTGCCCCAGGTTCCCTACGCGGCATGGGCGATTCTCTTCACGGTCATGATTACCGCCATCAATGTGCGCGGTATCCGCGTCACGGCCCGCGCTGGCAACGTGATGATGGTGCTGATGACCGTCTGCGCCGTCGTCTTCGTGGTTTTGTCGGCGCGATGGGTGATCGCGCACCACGGAATCCAGGGACTCTTCGCCCTTCACGGCCTCTATATCCCGGAAACCTTCGCGGTTCGCCCGCTTATGCTGGGGGCAGCGATTGCAAGCCTTTCCTATATCGGCTTCGACGCCATCTCCACCCTGGCTGAAGACACCATTCGCCCCGAGCGCGACATCTCCATCGCCACGGTTCTGGTGTGCCTCATTCAAACCGTATTCTGCGTCGTCACCGCCTACCTGGCCGCGCTGGTTTGGCCGGATTTCCGCACCTACCCTAACTCCGAAACCGCCATCCTCGACATTGGGCGGGTTGCGGGCGGCGCTTGGATGATGGGCTTTCTCATCTTCATCCTGCTTGTCGCCGGCCTCGCCAGCGCCCTCACCGGCCAGGCCGGCGCCTCGCGCCTCCTGTTGGGAATGGGGAGGGACGGCGTCATCTCCCGCCGCATCTTCGCCCATATCGACCCCAGGTTCTCTACACCGGTGCGCGGCATTTATCTCATGGGGATGGTTTCCCTGATCGGCTCCCTCGTCATGCGCTTTCAACTCGTGGTCGAACTGCTGAACTTCGGCGCCTTTATCGGCTTCATCCTGGTGAACCTCAGCGTCATCCGCCATTTCTACTTTCGCTTGCGGCAGCGCGCAGGCTACGCCGTGTTTTCCAACCTGCTGTTTCCGCTGGCCGGTACCCTGGTTTGCACCTATGTCTGGCTCAACCTCAGCCTCAAGGCTCACGTGGCGGGATTCTGCTGGCTCGGAGTGGGCATCGCCTATCTGGCTGTCATCACGCGCGGGTTCCGTGTCGAGGCGCGCACGTTACAAAGCTTCTCAACCCTCGATTGAGTGCCGCGCGCATCTTCGTCGAGTCACGAAAGCAAAGCGCGGCGGAACCTGTTGCCGCTTGCTACACCGCACAGAACAAAAGGGAGCTGAAGGCTATGAAGCTACTTCAATTGGCAGATCCAGTGCGGTTCCGCACCATGACCACCGCGGAGCTACGCGAAACCTTTCTAGTGAGCGACCTCTTCCAGCCGGGCCAGATCGATCTCACCTACGTCGATCTCGATCGCACCGTCATCGGCTCCGCCGTTCCCACGGGCCAGCCCCTGGTTCTGGGCACATACGGCCCGCTCAAAGCCGGTTACTTTACCGAGCGCCGCGAACTGGGAATCCTCAACATCGGCGCGACGGGAACGGTGACCGTAAACGGCGAACGTTTCGAGTTGGACAATCTCGACGCCTTATATGTGGGACGCGGCAATGAGCAGGTCGCCTTTGAGAGCAAGAGCAGCGGCCCGCCGGCAGAGTTTTATCTTTTGAGCTATCCCGCGCACGCCGCGCATCCCACACGGCTCATCAAGAGTGCCCAGGAGCCGCACGGAAAGCTGGGCGCGCCGGAGACGGCCAATCAACGCGAAGTTACCCGCCTCATCCACATGGGCGGCGTGCGCAGTTGCCAGTTGGTAATGGGCTACACGCAGCTTGCCCTGGGCAGCGTGTGGAACACGATGCCGCCGCACACCCACATGCGCCGTTCCGAGGTGTATCTTTACTTCAATGTTCCGGCCGGCCAGCGCGTGCTTCACCTGATGGGTCCGGCGCACGAGACGCGCAATCTTGTCGCCGCCGGCAAGCAGGCGGTTGTCTCCCCCGGCTGGTCCATTCACGCCGCGGCAGGCACTGCCAGTTACACCTTCTGCTGGGGCATGGGTGGCGAAAACCAGGACTACGACGACATGGACAAGCTGACCGTCGCGGATCTGCTCTAGTTGTTGGGAAGAGAGGGTACAATGATTCTCGATTCTTTTGGCCTCAGCGGCAAAACCGCGCTGGTCACCGGCTCCTCGCGTGGATTGGGCGCGGGCATCGCGCTGGCTCTGGCCGAGGCCGGCGCCCAGGTTGCGCTGCACGGGTCGCAATCCGTGCCGCAAGCGACGCAGAATCTGATCGCGAACACAGGCGCACGCTCCATTGCCTTGTGCGGCGACGTCAGCGACGTATCCGCTTGCTCCCGGCTCATCGACCAAGTGATGGCTGCGTTCGGCAGGATCGATATCCTGGTGAACAACGCGGGCACCATTCGCAGGGCGCCGGCCGCCGATCACTCCATCGAGGATTGGAATACCGTGCTGGCCACGAACCTGACGAGCGTATTCCGCCTGACCCAGGCCGCAGGCAAACATATGCTCGCGCAGGGTTCGGGCAAGGTGATCAACATCGCTTCGATGTTGACCTTTCAGGGCGGCGTGTTTGTGCCTTCCTATGCCGCCGCCAAAGGCGGAGTGGGGCAACTGACAAAGGCCTTCGCCAATGAATGGGCTTCGAAAGGCATCAACGTAAACGCCATCGCGCCGGGCTACATGGAGACCGACAACACCGCCGCACTCCGTAAGGACCCCGATCGATCGAGGCAGATTCTGGAGCGTATCCCCGCGGGCCGCTGGGGCTTGCCCGCCGATCTGGCCGGCGCTGCCGTCTTCCTCGCCTCCGCGGCCAGCGACTATGTTCACGGGCACATCCTGGCGGTAGACGGAGGATGGCTGGCGCGTTGACTCCATAACGCTCAACTTGCACGGCACCAGTGGGAGGAACAATGAACAAGATAAGAGAAGTTGCGGCCATTCTCGCGTTAAGCCTCACCATGCCCGGGTCGTCGGCCCAATCCGCCCAGGTTGACCATCTCACCCAGGGGCAGTTGATTCAACAGGCACAACTGCTTGAACAGAAAGCCGCGGAGAGCGGTTCGGCCAGCGCCAAGCTCGCGGACTATCCCAACCACTTCACCATGATCGCGCTGCGCACCAGAACCGGCGCCGCCGAGATTCATCTCCACTACGCAGACGTCTTCTTTGTCGTGCGCGGCAAGGCGACCCTCGTGACCGGCGGCACTCTTGTTGACCCGCAGACCGTGAGCCCCGGCGAGACAAAGGGAACCTCTGTGAATGGCGGCACGCGCCTTGCGCTCGCGAAAGGCGATTTCGTCCACATCCCCGCCAACGTTCCCCACCAGCTCTTGCTGGAAAAAAGCTCCGAGTTTGTCTACTTCGTGATCAAGGTGCAAGAGCAATAGAGGATCGATAGATGAGACAGAACGATGATTTCCGTACCCCCGGCCGGGGAGCCTGCATGGCGCTTGCTGCGGCACTCTTGCTGGCTCCGGTTCCCCTTTACGCGCAAACTGTAACCGCCGATAAGCAGCCGCCCGTTGGCGATGCGCCGGCCGTTGCGCTCCCGTTGGCCACCGATCTCTCCCCAAGACTCACCCACCGCGATGTGCGCCGCGCAATCCGCAAGGTGGGTGACTGGCAACTGAATCGCGTCGAGCACGACTTCGATCGGGATTGGACCTTTGCCGCCCTTTATGCCGGGTTCATGGCCGTGCCCAACGCGGCCGGCGGCAAGACCTACCGCAAAGCCATGCAGCATATGGGTGAGAAATTCGCTTGGCAGCCCGGCCCGCGCCTCGCTCACGCCGACGACCTGGCGGTGGGGCAAACCTACCTCGAATTGTTTGAGCGCACGCACAACCCGGCCATGATGGCTCCCATCCGCGCGCGCATGGACGCCGTCATGCAATTGCCCGACAACCGCGATGCCCCGCTCTGGTGGTGGTGTGACGCGCTCTTTATGGCGCCGCCCGTGCTGGCCAGGCTGGCAAAGATAAGTGGAAACCGCAGGTATCTCGACTTTATGGATCGCGAGTGGTGGATCACCTCGAACCTGCTCTACGACCGCGAGAACCACCTCTATTTTCGCGATGCAACTTTTCTGCGGAAGCACGAAGCCAATGGCCGCGGCCTGTTCTGGTCGCGAGGCAACGGCTGGGTGATGGCGGGCCTGGCGAGCGTGCTGGCGGAAATGCCGCGGGACTACCCAACCCGGCCAAAGTACATCGCTCAATTCCGTGAGATGGCCGCCCAGATCGCCTCGCTTCAAGGCAGCGACGGCCTCTGGCGTCCGGGGCTGCTGGATGCGCAGGCTTATCCCCTGCCGGAGAATTCAGGCTCGGCTTTCTTCGCCTACGCGCTTGCCTACGGCATCAACGCGAGAATCCTCGATCGCGGCCAATATCTTCCCGTGGTCCAAAAAGCATGGGCGGGACTTCTCTCGCACGTTTACCAGGATGGCCGGATCGGCTGCATTCAACCGGTGGGAAAGGCCCCCGGCGACTACCCTGCGACTGCCAGCTATGTCTTCGGCGCCGGTGCGTTCCTCTTGGCCGGCTCGGAGATCGATCGGCTGGCTGACTAATTCACCTTGAGAGCAGGAGGAGAATCCAGTGAAACTCACCTTGATTCCGGTTGTTCTATCCGCCGCCGTTTCCATATTGCCCGCGCAAACTCTGACTCTCGTCAATCCTCTCCCCGTGGATCGACAGCAAGAGGTGGTCGAGATCCCACTCGGCCAGATCCTTGACCACCTGCATCTTGGCCCTGCCAACGCCGCGTCGATCGCCGCGCAAGACGCCGCCACCGGTCAGCCGATTCCAACCCAGCTTGACTCCGGCAATCCAGGCGCCGCGCCAGACCGCTTGCTGCTTCTGGTTCAATTGCCCGCCCATGGCCGGCAAAGAATCTCCTTGCGCGTCAATCCAGACGCGCAGAAGAGTCCACCGTTGGTCTTTGGCCGCGAGGCTCCAGAGCGAAAAGACGACTTTGCCTGGGAGAACGAGTTGGTTGCGTACCGCGTCTATGGCCCGGCGCTTCAGGCAACGGGAGAGATCGCTTCCGGCATCGATGTGTGGTCCAAGCGCATACCCAACTTCGTCATTGATGCGTTCTACAAACGCGACGCCGAAGGCGCTCGCACCCACAATCCCGCGCTGACTTATCACCGGGACAACGGCCAGGGGCTCGATTCCTACTACGTGGGTCCCACCCGCGGTTGCGGCGGCACTGCCGTGTTTTCCGGCGGAACACTGATCGTCTCAAAGAACTACACCACCCTGCGCATGTTGGGTAATGGCCCCATCCGCTTTTCGTTCGAGGTTTCGTATGCCCCTTGGGATGCGAACGGAAGCGAAGTATCCGAGATGAAACGAATCACCCTGGATGCGGGAACGCACATGAACAGGATTGAGTCCACCTACACCTTCCAGGGCGGACGCACGCTCCAACTTGCCGCCGCCATTGCCGTTCATGCCGGAGCAAGCGCGGAGTTTCCGGTGGAAGGGAGCATCGCTTCGGTCTGGGACACGCCCCAGGATCCATCGGCAGGGAGGATCGCCACCGGCCTTGTGGCTCTGCCCGGCGAACATGCCAGAACCATTGAGGCCGCCGGTCACGCCGTGATGCTCTTCACGCGCCACTCCGGCGAGCCCTTCACTTATTTGGCTGGTTCGGGCTGGTCCAAGGCAGAGATGTCCACGGCCGCGGATTGGAACAGCTATCTCAGGCTTCAGTTGCAGATGCTGCAACATCCGATCCTGGTCCAATGGGCCAGGCGGTGACCGCAGCGCGCAATATTTCATCCTGTCGGAGTGGGCTACCTCAAAAAGCAGCTTCGCGTTGCCGTTTCTGTGTGTTTTCCCCTCCTCGTGTACATGTAATGGGACGGCAAAAGGCGCAGCGATGGCATGCAGGCCAACACCAAAGGACCGCTGACTCGGAGTTGATCGAACCACACTCACCAATGGACGCGCGGCGAGGATTGATACTTCGCATACAAAGCACGGAGGTGTTCCGTGATCGGCGGATGCCTCTTCCCTCGTGCCATGCCAGGCAACTGTTGCGCCGGTTGCTCGAACCGCAACTGGCACAAAAGACGCCCGGCAGGCCCGTCCTATTTGCGCTGCAACATCTGCTCCATCGGCGAGGGCACCTGCTTGTACCCGGCGGGAATCTCGAACACCGACGGCGGAATCGACTCCTGCGAGAAGTCGTGTGTCTCCGTGGTCATCTCCATCAAGGTGATGTCTCCCGTTGACCCGGTTGCCGAACCGGCGGCGGCTGTCGTCGTGGCCGGCGCCGGCGCCGGTGTGGCCGGCTTCGCCTTCCTGCGATTCCATGCATTCATCAGCGCGCCTCCCAGGGCTGCGCCGGGGATTGACCCACCCAGATGGCTGCCCGCCTCGTCCTGCGCCGTCTGCGTTGCCGTATCCTGGGCTACCTGTCCCGCCACGCTCCCGCCCGGCGCTTGCGCCTGGCCCGAACCGTTGGCCTGCGAACCCGGCTGGGCCGCGATCCCCGTTCCGGAGCCTCCCATGCGCATGATCTCCAGAATCTTTGTCCCGGTAATCTTGGCCATCTCCTTTTGCATCTGGGCAAAGGCCTCGGCCACGCCAGGCTTGCCGCCGAACATCATGGCCATGGCGCCGCCCCGGTTATCCCGCATCTCCTTCATCTGGCCCATCAACCCGCTCAGGTCCTGACCTTCCATCAACTTCCCATAGAAGCGCTTGTCGAAGTCCTGAACCGCCTTCATTTCCTCAGGGAGGTCCGGCGTCGTCCATATTTCGGTCGTCATGGTATAGGCCACGTTCATCCCCGGATTGCTCGGCTCGGTAACCGTCATCTTCAAGGTCAGAATCTGCTGCTTCGCATTCTTTCCGTTGATCACCTTCGTCACTCCGGGATCGCTCACGGACGCGGTGAAGTTGTACTGCAGATCGCTGGGTGGCGCCTTGCCCTGGCCTTGCTGCGCATGCGCCTGCGCATCCTTCATCTGCTGCTGCATCTGCGCCATTCGTGCCGGCATCTCCTGCATCATCTTCCGGTAGTCGGCAAATGTGACCACGCTATAGGTCTTCTTCTCGTTGTCGATGTGAATCACAACCTGCTTGTCGAGGTCGTAGATGTCGGTCGTGAACTTGCTCACCGTAGCCTTCTGGTTCCCGTGCACCATGGTGATCTCGCTAGTGGGCTCGGTCAGCGCCTTCATCTGCTTGGAGATGATCGGGTTATTCTTGAGGAAATCTATGAATTGCCCACCGCTGATCCTCGAGGTATGCTCGTAGCTCGCATCCGCATATGCCAGTTGCTGCGCCAGCAGCACCACTCCCATCACCGCCAATGTCCGTCTCATCATCGCGTTTCTCCTTTGCCCGTTGTCCATCGCAATCCCTCCCTGGGAGTTCGGCATGTGCTCATCGCGCCGCAACTCCCCCAAACTGCAAAACTACCATCGCCGCTAAATGCTCTTGCAGAAACTCGACCCAGGATCCCATTTCGTAAATGTCTTGGTGTATATATCTTTCACCGTCATTGCCTTGTCGGTAAGTCCCAGTAAATTTGCGTCTCCCCCGCTCTGCGCCGTGATCTTCAACTCCGTCTTGGTGCAGGGAGCAAACGTAATGTTGGCCGAGTGCGTGACGCCCTCGGTATGAATCACCTGGACGTAGACATCGGCTTGCGAAGCAAGAATGTTCGACGCTGTTACGTTGCTCAGCGGCGATGCCTTGAACGCAGCGTAGGCCGCGGGAGACAGCAGGTGCTTTTCGATTCCATCCACAATCGAGTCGATCACGGAGGCCGCTACCCTCAGCAGCGTTGCATCGTCATCTCCATAGGCGCCCAGCACGGTCAGCTTCAACTCCACACGCGGCGCGCAGATTGAGATCACCATCCCCGTTGGCGCGGCAGGCGAGACGTTCATTTCGTCCGTGATGGTAAAGGTCAGCCCTTCATCGCCCGGCGCCGCAGACTGGGCCGCATTGCTGGTGCTGCCCACCCACTGAATCGTGAACCCTCCCTTGGAGTACTCATTCCCTCCCGTCAGCGCGGGATGGATCAGAAACGCCGCGCTCATTTCAAGGGCAAGCGGCAGGCCCTCAAGCACAGGTCCCAGCGGAATCTCCATTCCCACCGGCAGCTTCAGCTTGTCCTCTTGCGCCCAAACGCCCGGCGTGTCTTTGCCGATCTCCCACACAAAGTGCATCTTGCCGCTCATCCCCTGCAACCCGGTGACCACCTGCGACGCAGTGTTCGGCGAGAACTTCAGGTTCGACGCAAACTGGAAGTTCGTAACGTTGCCGTCCATCGCGATGGCCGACTTGAATCCGCTTGCGTCCTTCATCAGCCGCGCGTTGAAGTTTGCCTGGTTGTCCCCCGGAGTAATCGAATACGAGTCGATCTTCCACCCCGAGATCAGCGCGTCTTTCACCGTCTTGCCCAGGTTGTGCGTGGGGTCGGCCTTGATCGTCGATGCCTGCGCCTCAACAGGGGTCTCGATCATATCCATCCAGTGGAACCGCCGCGCGGGCGACCGCAGCGCCGCGCTGTTGCTGGAACCATGAAACCCGATCGGGGAATCCAGATTGATTTCGCCACTAGCCACTACGTCGGTCAGCTTGGCTGCATCCACAATCACAACCGTCTGATCGCCGTCCGTCTCCGCTCCCACCACCTTGGCCGCGAAGGCGTTCTTCCCCAGAAAGATGTCGCCGGCCTTCAAAGCCCGAATCTCCTTGGAGGCATTCTTGAAGACCGCGCCGTGGCCGTCGCTGCTGATGCCCTGAAGCGATGCATCCACCGCCGCCTTGTCAATCACCTTCACATTGGGTTTGTAGGTGATGTGCGCGTAACTCTTCCCGACGCCTACTGAAACGTTCTTGTCGCTGGCTGCGCGCCGCGCGATCCACTCCGCATTGCCCGATGCGTCTCCAAAGGATCCGCTGCCGGCCGTATCGATCGTGGGCACAGGCCCGCTTCCCTGGGCCTGCGGCGCCGTGTCCTTCTTCTTGCAGCTTGTCGGCGCAAGCACAAGCAGCGCTGTCAATGCTGTTGTGGCCGCGGCTTTCCATGACGGTGAATGCAGCTTGCTGATGGAAATCTTCTTCATCGCGTCTCTCCTCGCTTTCGGGTATCGATGAATCCTATGCGGTGCAGCCCACATTGGCGCTACTGCCTTTGCAGTTCAACGCGCCGGTTCCGCGCGCGCCCTTCCAGCGTGCTGTTGGTCTCGATCGGCCTGCTTGCCCCGTATCCCTTCGTTGTCAGCCGGTCCGCGGAAATCCCGTACCGGGTCACCAGCGCATCCTTCACCGCCGCCGCGCGCCGCTCGCTCAGTCCCTGGTTGAACGCCGCATCGCCGATGTTGTCCGTATGCCCTGAGACACTCAGCTTCCAACTGGGATTCCTGTGCAGAATGTCCGATATCTGCTTCAGCACCGCCTCTGAGTCCGGCTTGATGGTCGCACTGTTGAAGTCAAAGTAGATGCCACACACCTCGACCGGCTTCTTCTGCTCCAGCGCCTGCTCCATGCTCGATGCCGCTTCCGCGGGAATCTCCGGCGGGAAGTCGATCCTCACCATCTGTGTCAGGCCATCCTCTCCCTGGCTGGCCAACACCAGCGGGTTCGAGGGCTGGTCCAGAAGATACAAATGCGTATCTTCGCCGCCGAACTTGCACATCCCGTGAATCACCGCCAGTTCAACGCGCAACCCGTTTACCAGCATCGGCATGGCCACATCCGCTGCCCCTACGCGCTGCAACTCGCACTTGTTCAACGGATGACCATTCCACCCCACCATCTCGTTCTTGTATTTCTGCATCGCGACCATCGTCACAATGGGGTCGGGGTTGGCCGCAAGCAAGACCTCCGACGCACCCGTCGACCGCAACTGGTTGATCACCTCGGCCGACACACCCCATCCGGTCGAGCCCGGATAGTGCTCCAGCTTGCCGATCTGGTAAATACCCATCAGGCGATGGGATGTGGCCAGGTCCGCCTTATCGACGATGCGGCTTGATACCTTGCGATCGGGTGGCTTGCCCGGCGTTGAGCTGGGCGTATCCCACTCAATCACCAGCGTCGCCGCAGCCGGTGTTACCGTGTCGATCTTCCGAATCTGTTCCTTGTCGCCCTTCTCCCCGGCCTGCGCGCCGGAGACAAGCAGCCCTTTCACCAGCGGAATGGTCATCTTGGATGTGGTCGACGACACCGGCTTCCACGCAGGCAGGGTCGGCGCCGGCGGTCCTTCATGGCCGCTCTGCACCCCCTTCAACCGCTCCGCCAGCGACTGCCCCCAGCCATTCCAGCCGCTGCAAGCCATCACAACCGCAACCAGGCCAAACCACGCTGCCCTTTTCAGGCGCCCACCGTTCGCGAATTCCCAACTCGTTGTCATCGTCTCTGCTCCCCGCGACCTACCCGCCGGCGATTGTTCCGTGGTCGTTAACCGTTAACGTCAAACCGTCCGCTCTTCCTTATCCCCGCTTCCGTGCCACGCGCCCATTCTGTGCACGCCCTTCCACTGCCATCCTGCCCGGTTCAAACGGGCCGTCCTCTCAATATCCCAAAGGCTACCCGGGGCCTTCCTTCTGGCTCCCCGTCCCATCCCCTAACTCACCTCGAGAACCTGGATCTTCCCGCCGTCCGCCTTCCAGAATTGCCTTCCCGGGTTCGCTTTCCTGCCTGCCGGCCGCCTCATCCGCTGGCGCCGGCTTGCCCCGCACAAGCAACGAAACCCACTCCCGCTCCACTGTCACCTCGATGCGCCCGTGAACCGGTCTCTCCGCACTGCCGTCCGGCTTCTCGGCTTCCGGCTTTGGCGCCCGCCGGCGAAAGATACCCATGCAATCGCTCCTCAGGACCGCCCTTTAGCCCGGTCGTGGACCCAATAGAACCCATCTCGGGCTGAGGCGTCTTGAATCGCCCTCAATTTTCATGAAAATTTCTGAAGGTAGCTATCTCTTAGTTATGGAATGGGTTATACCGCTTTGACGCCCTTGAACCGAACCCGCGCAAGCGCAATTCCACACGCCATGGCTCGCCGACCGGTCTCTGCCCCGAGGCTTTTGATGCCTTTGCTCGGCACGGCCATCCCATGGCGGGAGTATGCTGTGGTCAATTTTTCTGAGTTACAACAAGGTTGCCGGTTACTGGAGCCGGTGCGCCCACATGCCGGCTTGGCCGCAAGCCGGGTGAAGATTGTGATGCGAGTGTATCTATCGGGCCGGCAGGGCAAGCTTCAGGCCAAGTGGATGGCCGTTAGAGTTTTATCCGAATCTCGACTTTGAGAAGACTTCGGGACTATTCACGAGCAAGGGACTTCGCGAACGAAAGGACTCCGCATATTGGACATTTACCAAGCTCCCTATGTAACGGTCTTCGGTGCTGTAGTTGTCCAGCAGCGTAGCTTGATCCCCACTGAAGACCGACTCATAGGCGCGAAGGGCGGCGGCCTTTCGGTCGTAAACGCCGCTCATGTCTACGGCAAAATCGAATCTGTCCCATGCGGGCTCCATTCTGCAATGACCGAAAAAGCGCCTCTCGATTTCATGAGGTTCGGTGCCCTTCAAGTATTCACCCCCCGGAATCTCATTCCACTTGGGCAACCTTGCGTAGAAGATGCCATTCACCACAATGTCCGTAACGGCCTTATGGTCAGGATGCACACCCGAACCAAGTGTTGTGAACACCATCTTTGGCCTGTGCGTTCTAACGAGCAAGGCCACTTGCAATCGCGCCTCGATTGAATCGACAATGAGTCGATCCTGAAGGGAAAGCGTGATGCGATCAACTCCTAGAATCTCTGCTGCCTCAAGTGCTTGCCGATGCCGGAAACCGCGTTCCGCGTGGCGTGCCGGCTCGCCGTCGCACAGGTCAACGAACAGGAGAGATCTCCCGCTTTGAATCAGTTTGACGCTGGTTCCGCCCATGACGGCTTCCAGGTCGTCCGGGTGCGCGCCAAAAGCTACAACGTCGAAACCTCCGGAACGCTTTTCCTGCCCGGATAGGGTAGACATGCTCATAGAATTCCTCGCAAGGTGCTGAGATCGAGACGAGCCCTACTAATTGACCTGCACCGGGGCTGCAAATGGGCAATCAGACATTTCGTCATTTCCATGCTCACCTTTGCCGGCTGCTTTCTTGCCTGCCCGGCTTAGCTGAATCTCGTTCTTGAAATGGTTGTGTCGCTGTGGAACCTCGCTGATTCCGGAGGTTCAGGTTGACGGCTCGAGCCGTTGAAGGGCGCGTGGCATCGGCTCGAAGCAGCCGGTAATGAGCCATGGCGCTCTTGGAGCATCACTCGCGCTGCTCCCCCGCAACCGGGATAACAAGGACCGTAGAATCGGCATGCCGCATCACTTTTTCCGTAGTGTTCCCAATTACCGTAATGTCCAGGAATTGCCGGTGTTTGGCCGTAAGCGCGATGACGTCGACGTTGTATTGTCGTGCTACGAGCAGGATCTGTTCTGCTGGGTTTCCTTGCCGAATCACCTTAATTACTTCGCATTGGCCTCTGAGATTCGCAGGAACCAGATCGCAGAGTTGATTCACTCTGACGTCTGGGTTAAGGCCTACCACGTGACAATCAGCGCCACTGGGTTCGTAAACTGGACATCTTCCGCCATCATCCTCAATCCGGGCCAGATCGTGTTTCTGACCGACAGCAGGCTCGAGATCGCAGGGGGGGTAACCTCGGTGACTGTGTACTCTTCCTCCGAGCAGATCGCTGTCGAACAGGTCAAGCTGGAAGAGAAGCAGAGGGTTTTCGGCATCATCCCCAACTTCTACGTTGTCTACGATCCCAATCCCGCGCCGCTCACAACCAGGCTCAAGTTCTCGCTGGCCCTCAAAGCCGCCACGGATCCAGTTACATTTATGGGAGATGGGTATTTACTTGACTAAGGTTACCCCAACCTGTAGTGTTTTTTGCGATGGAGGACTATCCGCGAGACCTGCTGGAATTGGAGGCGCGCTT
>Ga0302320_10006938_pt1 | contig 25004 bp, 28 predicted proteins | sample Bog_T0_3_FD_202130 | JGI IMG/M metagenome (GOLD analysis project Ga0302320, IMG submission 202130) | Peat permafrost microbial communities from Stordalen Mire near Abisko, Sweden - Bog_T0_3 | ecosystem: Environmental > Terrestrial > Soil > Wetlands > Peat | place: Sweden: Abisko, Stordalen Mire...
CTGCGGTATTCGTCCAAACTGGTTCCGGCTGCCAAACTGCCGGTTCTGCCCCAAAAGGGGCAAAATGGCGGTGTCGGGCGGCTGGAACCGGGGATTTGGGCGAAAATGGCTCGTTTTTGACGAAAAGGGGCGGAAACCCAATGGTTGGGGGTGCGCCCCCAATCGTCCGGGGTGCAAACCCAATCATTGGGGGTGCAAAAGTAACGGTTGGGTTTGCCTCCCCAGCGGTTGGGTTTGCTTCCCCAACGGTTGGGTTTGCTTCCCCAACGGTTGGGTTTGCCTCCCCAACGGTTGGGTTTGCTTCCCCAGCGGTTGGATTTGCTTCCCCAACGGTTGGGTTTGCGTCCCCAACGGCTGGGTTTGGGAAAGCAACGGCTGGGTTTGCGTCCCCAACGGCTGGGTTTGGGAAAGCAACGGCTGGGTTTGCGTCCCCAGCGGCAGGTTTTTCAGCCCCGGTGCCGGCTGCGGCTGCCGCCAGAGAATTTGCCGGATGTTGGTATAATGGTAAGGTTGGGCGAATGTTCACTCCCGAAATTTTTCCTAAAAATTTCATCCCCATCCCGGTTAAAACTACGCAAGAGATTTTCCAAACCGGCTGAAAACCGGCAACACGACTATTGTTATTTCCTTCGCATTTTTTGCCCCCGCCGGTTTGGGCAGCCAGGGAGTGTCCGGCGGATTCAAAGCGGCGGCGAAGGTAGGGTAACACCCCATAGCGTCCGTAAGCTTTTGAACTATTCTCATTCCATGGATGACAAACAGCTTTTCTACAAATCCGCCAAAGCCGGATTTCTATATGGGGCTGTGTTCCTCGCAACGCTGACCGGATGCGTGGCTTACGTTGATGGGCCGCGCGCCGTGGTTTATGGGGAGCCGCAGGTGTTTGTGGCGCAGGACGACTATGTTTATTACCCCAACTATGAATGCTATTACAGCGTCAGCCGGCATCAATACGCATACCGGGAAGGCAATGCGTGGGTGGCGCGGCCGGCGCCGCGGGGCGTCTCGGTTAATGTGCTGCTGGCTTCACCGTCCGTGAAAATGGATTTCCATGACTCTCCGGCCCAGCACCACGCCGCCGTGGTCAAGCAGTATCCGAAAAACTGGAAGCCGTCCGCGCCGAACCAAGGTCAAAATCCAAAGGGCGATCAGCACGACGATCACGGGCAAAATAACGGAAGATAACCAGGCGAACCGCATTCGCACATTGAAAGGAACATTATGTTAGGAACTATTCTGTTGATTGTACTCATTATGATGTTGGTCGGCGCGTTCCCCACGTGGCCGCACAGCAAGAATTGGGGCTATTACCCCAGCGGCGGACTGGGCTTGCTTGTAGTTATTCTGATTGTCCTGCTTTTGCTGGGCAGAATTTGATTGGGGCGGGCTGTGTTCCGCCGGCAGCAAAGGCTGGCAGTTGAATCAATCAAGTGCCGGGCAGGCCAACCTTCCCGGGTAGCGGGTTGTGCAATGATTAAGAAAGGCAGATTTATGTTACGAAGCATTAAACAGTTGTATGGAGACAAACTCGGCGCGTCCGATGGTGAAATCGGCCACGTGAAGGATTTTTATTTTGACGATCGGAACTGGGTGGTGCGCTATCTGGTCGCGGACACGGGCTCGTGGTTGCCGGGACGGCAGGTGCTCATCTCGCCCCATGGCTTTCCCAAAGGCTTCCGGGAAAAAATTCTGCGTGTGAATCTGACCCGGAAACAGATTGAGGACAGCCCTGCGATTGAGTCGCACAAGCCGTTGTCGCGACAATACGAAGAGGAGTATCACCGATATTATGGCTGGCCCTACTACTGGCAGGGTGGCGGAGTGTGGGGCATGAGCGGTTTTCCAATTTTGGAGCTGCCGCTAAAAGCTCTTCCGGGCGAACCCGCCGCCGTGAGCGGCCCGCAATCCGAACGTGCCGATGCGCATCTGCTGAACACGCAAGCCGTGAACGGTTACCATCTCCGGGCCACCGATGGAATCATCGGCCACGTCTGCGATTTCATGATGGACGACAAGAGCTGGGCGATTGGCCAATTGGTCGTCAAAATCGGCCACCGGTTTTCCGGCAAAGAGGTGCTGATACCGACGAGCCAGATTCTCCGGATCAGTTTTGACGAATCCACGGTGTTCGTGAATTTAACCAAGGAAGCCGCCGAACAAAGTCCCGAACACCATCTGGTTTCAAACCTTGCGCCCGCGCCCGCCCCGCCTGTTCCCGCTTTATGAAACACAATAAATTCTCCCAAAACCAAAAACCAGCCGGTGTCTCCGTGCCGCCGGCGGTTGTGAACTTAAACCAAAACGAAATTGATTTTGCGCCGTCGCCGGACGAAGTGGCCAGAAGGGCCTACTTCAGTTACGAGAACGAGGGTTCGCTGCCCGGGCACGATGTGCAACATTGGCTGAAGGCCGAGGCGGAATTGCTGGCGGAACGCAAACTGACCCGAGGTCATGGATTTCACAACCAGACCTGAAACAAATTTACAAGACCAACAACCAAGAAAGAATCCATTATGAAAACAGCCACTGCCAATCTTGCCAAAATAGCCAGCCTTCCGGAGGCACCCAAAATGTATGAAACCGAAAACGACCTCTCAGAAAAGCGCCGGTCGGAATTGAACGCGCTCATGAACCAACGGCTGGCGTCCGCCGTGGATCTACAGACGCAGATGAAGCAGGCGCATTGGAATGTGAAAGGCCCAAGTTTCATCGGGCTGCACGAACTCTTCGACCAGGTGGACGAAGCCGTGGAGTCCTACGTGGACATGATCGCCGAACGCATCGTGCAACTCGGCGGCATCGCCGAGGGCACGGCGCGCATGGCAGCGTCGCGCTCGCAACTCGAAGAGTATCCACTTATGATTGCCGATGGCCTTGCCCACGTCGAAGCGGTGGCCAAGGCGCTTTCCACCTTCGGGCACGAAGTCCGCAACATGATCAGCGAAGCGGACGAATTGGATGATGCCGGCACGGCGGATCTATTCACTGAAATCTCGCGCGGCATGGACAAATGGCTGTGGTTTGTTGAAGCCCATTCCCAGGCGGCAAAATAACAACACAACCTCCATCGCCCAAACTGAACCAGGAAAATAATTAAATTATGAAAACCCCCATCATCGCCCGGGACCTGACCAAACAAGCGCCGCACAGTCCGCGCGAGCGCATAGCCGGATTTGCCATCGCCAGCCGTGCTGTTGACAAATGCCGCGCCAGCCTGGCGGGAACGCTCGGCGAATATCATTATGATTGTCCGTTGGACAACCAGCTCTTCAGTTTCAAGGGCATCAACGGCGAGCAATTCAAAGCCGCCGTTCAAACCGCGAAGAATTATGAAGACGTCGGCATCTGGTTGCAGGCCAATGGCACGACGAAATCGCCGGTCGAAATCAAGGCCTGGTCGGATGAAGTGGAAGCCGGCAGCCTGATGAAGAATCCGGAAAAGCGCGATTACTTCATGGAGAGCTGCTCCCGGCTCGGACTGAATCCTCAAATGAACACCACGTTTGACTGGCTCGAAGCGGACGACCGCGAAAGCTTCCGGCGCAAGTCCGTCTGACGCTTTTCATTTTCCACATCAATCACCACCGGAAGACGAAAAAATGAAACCATCCAAGACCAAACTCGCGGCAACACCTCAGACTCCGGTTTTCCCGCAAACGCTGCACCGGCTGCGGCCCAACCCCCAGGAAGCCACCCCAGGTCAAAAACGGGACAACACTTTCTCCCAATCCCGCGACACGCGCGAGGATCGGGGTCAGCGTGAAATGAAAACCACGCATAGCTCACAAACCTTTCCGCACGGACGGTAATTATCAGCCTATGAATAAAAATCCATTGAAGCAGGGGATTCTGACCGAAAATTCCGCCGGCATCGGCACGGTGACACGCAAGATGGTGCGGGAGCGCGCGGTGGAACTGGCCGTCATCAACGGTCGCGCCGCCCGGGACGTGTCGAAATCCGATTGGGACCAGGCCCGACGGGAATTGACGGGCGAACCGGACACGGACCCGAAAGAAGCAGTCCTTGAATCAGCGCCCGAAACCGAACGCTGGGACCCGGTGCCGGGTTCAGAAGGCCGCAAAGTGCCAGCGGCCCCCAGTGCCGATGAGGACGACGAAGGGCGAAGCGACAATGAGCGGCTGGTTGATGAAGGCATCGCCGGGGCGGAGGAGGATCAAATGCATCAAGCCAGCCGGGAAGCCACGAAAAAGGATAAATGAGCGCCTTGAGTTTTAACCGGCTAAACCCAGCGACAAGAGGATCAATTATGAAGGCATCCGCAACCACAGTTCCGCGCCAGAAGCAGTTCATAAAAGCTTCGGACGAACCAGTTCCTTCTGCGATCGAAAAGAGAAAAGCCATGTCGCCATATTTTTATGCCCTTGTCGCCCAGCAGCCGTTTTTAATGGGGTTAAAAGCCCATCAACTTCAGATGCTCACCGATTCAGCCATTGAAATGAAATTTGAACCAGGGCAGTCGATCTTTCAAGAAGGAAGCCCGGCCAACCGGTTTTATCTCATACTGGAAGGAAAGGTGGTGATCGAATCGAAACTGAACGAGCATGGCAAGATTCCCATTCAGACGCTTGGGCCTGGCGATGAACTGGGCTGGTCCTGGCTTTTACCCTCCTCTTACTTGCTTTTAAGTGCTCGCGCATTGGAGCCAACCAGAACGATATTTTTCTATGGGACTCATCTGCGGAAGGAGTGCGAACAAGACCACGACTTTGGCTATCAACTCATGCAGCGAATCGCGGAAGTGGCGACACAATGCGTCCGGGCCATGCAGCAACGCTTAATGGAATGCACCAACAATTGCCCGCTCTCCAATGGATGACCGCCGCCGAAATGAAAAACAACGGCAGACCAAAGTTGGAACGGCTGGTGGGCGCTCAACTGCTGGGCAGCTTTCAGAAATTTGCCCGGACGGTGGTGCGGGCGAGCGGACATCCCATGGCTTTCGGGCTCGCCTTCGGCATTATTGTGATCTGGGCGCTGGCCGGGCCATTGTTTCGCTTTGGCAACACTTGGCTGCTCGTCATCAACACGGTTGCCAACATCATCACTTTTTTGATGATCTTCCTTATTCGCAACGCCCAGAATCGGGAGAGCGAAGCAGTGCAATTGAAACTCGATGAACTGATCCGCGCCACCCAGGCGGCGCAAAACACACTGCTGGACATCGAGGAATTATCCGAGGAAGAACTGGATCGAATCAAGACGCGCTTCGAGCGGCTTGCACGAAAGGCGAGAGATGAGTCGAGCGCTGGCCAGACAGAATTGATTCGCCGGGAGGACCGCCAGGATGCGGCGCTCGCCGCCAATGAATCAGCATCTGGCGTCCGCCATTGATCTGCCAAACCAGATTGTTTTTATGTCAAAAAGTACAAGCCGCGAGATCCGGCTGGCTTCCCGCCCCAGGGGAATTCCAACCGCAGCCAACTTTACCCTCGCGCGGGTCGAACTGGAGCCGCTGCCAGACCAGCAGGTGCTCGTTCGCAATCTCTTCATGTCCGTGGACCCCTACATGCGCGGTCGCATGAACGACGGAAAATCGTATGTTGCGCCGTTCGAGATTGGCAAAGTGCTGGAGGGCGGTGCGGTCGGCGAAGTGGTCGAGTCGCGCGCCAAGGAATTCAAAGTGGGCGACGCCGTCGTTTCCAGCTTTGGCTGGCGTGAATACTTTATAGCCTCGCCAAAAGACCTGCATCCGGTCAGTCGCAACGTTCAGCCGCTGTCGGTTTATCTTGGCGCGCTCGGCATGACGGGCATGACCGCGTGGGCCGGGTTGAATTTGGTGGAAGTCAAAGCCGGCGATGTCATTTTTATTTCAGGAGCCGCCGGTGCCGTCGGCAATGTGGCCGGGCAACTCGCAAAATTGCGCGGGTGCAAAGTCATTGGGTCCGCCGGTTCCATGGCGAAGGTCATGTTTCTGCGGGAAGAATGCGGGTTTGACGTTGCCTTCGATTACAAGACCGCCCCGGTCCTCGATCAACTGAATCTGGAGGCGCCGGACGGAATTGATGTCTATTTCGATAATGTGGGAGGCGAAACACTGGAGGCGGCGCTGTCGGCTTTGCGGGTGCATGGCCGGATCATCGCCTGTGGCGGCATCGCCGGTTACAACGAGGAAAAACCGCGCCCCGGTCCTTCCAATCTCTTTAACATGACCACCAAACGGCTGACGATGAAGGGGCTGATCGTCCGCGACTGGCTGGATCGTCAGGGCGAATTTGAAAAAGAAGCGGGAGGCTATTTCCGCACCGGCAAATTGAAGAACAAGGAAACCGTGGTGGAAGGAATTGAACAAGCTGTGAGTGCGTTCATCGGTCTCTTTGAAGGAAAAAATATCGGCAAGATGGTGGTGAAGCTGGCTTGAGCCTGAGTCTTCCCGTTTCTGATTTTTTATGGGGTGAACACCCCATAGCGCCAGCCAGGGATTTTAGCTTACAGTTGTCGCCTGATGAGAAATAAAGAGTTGATCGAATTTTGCCAATACCCGGATGAAGCCATTGTTTAAAATTGCTGTTTTACTGTGTGTGTTGACAGGCACGGTCCTATCCTTGCGGGCACAAACGGCAGTCCCGCCCCCGATGACCGCCTATCAACCGATGGTCGCCGCGCAGCTTGACCAGTTGCTGGGGCCAATCGCGCTTTATCCCGACCCGTTGATTGCCCAAATCCTGCCGGCGTCCACCTTGCCCACGCAAATCGTGCTGGCCGACCGTTACGTTACCGGCGGCGGCGACCCCAACCAGATTGACCAGCAGCCGTGGGACCCCAGCGTCCAGGCCCTGGCCCGCTACCCAGGTGTTTTGAAATGGATGGATGACAACTTGAATTGGACGACGGATCTGGGACAGGCCTTTATTAATCAACAGCCGGATGTGATGGGTTCCATCCAACGGCTGCGCACGTCGGCTTCCAACGTTGGCAACCTGCAATCCACGCCGCAGCAACAGGTGGTGAATGACGGCGGCTACATTGAAATTGTTCCGGCTGACCCACAGGTGATTTATGTGCCGGTTTATCAACCAGACCAGGTTTATTATCAAACTGCGTATGGCTCGCCCTATATTACCTTCGGCATCGGCTTTCCGATTGGGTTGTGGTTGGATTTTGATTTTGATTGGGGACACCACGATATCATTGTCTGGGGTCACGACCATCCCCGTCCGTCCAATTGGTGGCATGAGCCTCCGCGTCAGCGGGACATGGGGCACACGACAGTCTGGCGGTCCAATAATCATCCGGGCGCAATCGCGGTGAATCATGGCGACCGGGGTTATGCTGTTCCTTATAACCGACCCGGGGCTGCTACGGCAGGCCGGTCCGTGTCCGATTCAGCGGCACCGCGACAGAGGCAATCCGCAGCAGCCCGAACGGAAGCGCCGGCAACCCGAGCTTCGACGCCCGTCGCCCGGCCCACGCCGGCTCCAGCTCAACATTCTCAACCTGTCAGCCGGCCGGCATCAGGCGGCGCGTTCACCGGCATCCAGAGTTCGCACGACACAAAAACCTATAGCAGTCGCGGCCAGCAAAGCATGCAGACAATCCCCCATTCCGCACCGGCTTCGCATCCGGCCCCGGCACCGTCCACTGGCAGCGGTGGCGGCGGTCACAGTTCAAATTCCGATAGAAAGCATTGAACCCTTGAACCAAATGATTTCCACACAAACATTGCCGCTGCTGAAACCCAATTGTTTTTCATGGCTGCGCCGGGTTTTGTCCCAGGCGTCCGGTCCCGGCCTGGCTCTCCTGGTGCTGACGCTGCCGGTGTGCGCATCGGCTGCGGATGAACAGACTTTTGCTGTGCCGCAGGATGCCGTCAACGCCCTGGTGGCGGCGGCCCAGAACCATGACACGAATGCCCTGCGCATAATTTTCGGGCCGGAAGGACATGCTTTGATTTCTCCCGATGTTGTCCAGGCAACCGAGGAATACAAAATGTTTGTCCAGCGCCTCGCGGAAAAAACACAGTTGGTCACCAATTCGGATTCCAACGTCACGCTGGAAATTGGCGCGGACGGCTGGCCGTTTCCCATTCCGCTCGTCAAACAAGACGGGCAATGGTTCTTCGATACCGCCGCCGGCCGGCAGGAGATTCTCGCGCGCCGCATCGGCATGGACGAAACGGGCGCGATGAATGTTTGCAACGCGTATGTGGAGGCGCAACGTGAATATGCCAGCCAGGATCGGATGGGAGACGGAGTGCTTGCCTATGCCCAGTTCCTGCACAGCACGCCCGGCACGCACGACGGCCTGTTCTGGCCGGCGAAACCGGGCGAGGAATTAAGCCCCTTGGGTCCGCTCATCGCGCAGGCGCGCGTGGAAGGTTATCAGCGCACGGCCAAAATGCTGAACGACGAACAGGCGCCATACCACGGCTACTATTTCAAAATCCTGACCCGCCAGGGAAAGCACGCGCTGAGCGGGAAATACAATTACATCATCAACGGCCGCATGATTGCCGGATTTGCACTGGTCGCCTGGCCGGCCGAGTGGGGCGACACGGGGGTGATGACCTTCATCGTCAATCAAACCGGCATAGTTTCTCAAAAAAATCTCGGGCCCCAGACCGCGAAAATCGCCAAGGCCATGACCGTTTATGACCCTGGCCTCACTTGGACTCCGGCACCGTAAAACTTGGAATCCTGACCAGAGCCGGTTGGGAAAGTGCAGGGCGACCTGCTTAACATTACTGACCGCGAACACGGCCTTTAACGTTGTAAAGTGTATTTCTGGGGGAAAACACCGGCTGGCCGGCGGAAGCAGTCGCCTTTTTTGGCATTTCCCTATATCATTCGGACATTTCCCCATATGACTCCGTCATTTCTTCATATGAGGAAACCATTTTCCCATATCACAAAACCATTTCCTTATATAAAGAAATGGTTTCCCCATATCACGGAACCATTTCGTCATATGACAAAACCATTTCCTCATGTCACGGAGTGGTTTCTTCATACAAAGAAATCGTTTCCCCATATAACGGGGCCATTTCCTTGTATGACGGAATCATTTCCCCATATAACGAAATCATTTCCCCATATAACGAAATCATTTCCCCATATAACGAAATCATTTCCCCATATCACAAAATGCCTCGATGTCTCAACGGCATGGGACACGCGCATCTCAATTTTGGACACGGCAAGCGGCGTTTGAATTTTTAACCACGGATGGACACCGATGAACACGGATTCTGCGATGGTGCCGAAGAAATAACGGTGGAGGGCCACCGCAGTCCAAGACGCTGGCGCGTTGACCGATGACACCAGGATGGCGCGAAGCGTCTTGGACTGCGCCAGCCCTCCGGCGCTTTGGAACGGGACAATTGCCCATCCGAATCCCGCAGGGGCAACGGGTCGCGTGGCTCGCCCTGTGAAATACGGCGGAGACAATGGGAAGCCTTGGCGCGGGGCATTATTTCACAGGGCGAGGCGCACGAGGCTGGGCGATGACGGAAATCAAATTGCGGCGCACTCCGCACTCCGCATTCCGAATTCCGCGCTTGAACGGCTCTTTTCCGGTATTCAGTTTGGGATGGACGATTGGGGCATTTGGCGTTTGAATTTATAACCACGGATGGACACGGACGAACACGGATCACGCGGAGCAGCCGGGGAAAAGCGGTGGAGGGCCACCGCAGTCCAAGACGCTGGCGCGAATGCCGATGACTCCCGAATGGCGCGAAGCGTCTTGGAGTGCGCCAGCCCTCTGGCGCTTTGGAACGCGGCAATCAAATTGGGGCGCTCTCCGCACTCCTTGCCGCGTGGAAGCAACTCGCCGCGTCGTAACGCAGTGAAGACGGGAGCGAAGACGGGCGCATTCCGCACTTGAACTCTCTTTTCCGGTATTCATTTTGGGATGGACGATTGGGGCATTTGGCGTTTGAATTGTTTCAGTATGAACCCTCCTGATTTTAGTTTCGCACTCACCGCTGCCGGTGATTCGCAATGGTTCCGTGATGTTTCGGCACCACTGGCAAAAGAACTGGAGGGGATGGTTCCATTTAACAGAGAGGAATTGCCTGAACCCCTTCGCGTGCGCACCGGGATTACTACGAACGACTTGACATCATTTGTAATGCTTGGAATCACATTTTTCGTGGCGAACCGCTTGGGAGGAAAAGCGCTGGACGACGCTTATACTCATCTCATTCAGCCGCGGTTTACAGCGTTCCTCGCAAAAATCGACAAAAAGCTGAACGGGGGGAATCGCAAGGCCAAGAAGGTCTTTTCGGTAAATAGGTGGTATGCAGAACACAAAGTCCTGGTGAGCGTATCGGTTGTGGGCAGCGACTTCGACGAGGTGATTAAGCAGCTTGACTTGGTGCCAACAGTTCACTCCCGCGCCATTGGATGGATTACCGCTAACGGTGCGCGAAAGCCGATCCATTATTACAGAATAGAAGATGGGAAAGTCAGTCCTGTCCCGATGCTGTTTGACCGCATTGAGGAAACACTATTGAATTCCTGATGTTCAGGTAAAACCATGAAAACGAAAATCTATATTCTCGGCATTTTCGCGTTTGTGACGCTGGTGGTGGCAGCGCCGCGCACTTGGATTTTGAAGACAGGCGAAACGGTAACTGGGGATTATGTTTCTTCGGGCACGACCACTCTCGTTGTTAAAACTCATGGCACAAATCATTTTGTAGAACTTTCTGACCTCTCAACCAATGACCAAGCTTATGTGGCCGAACAAAAAGCAGTTTATGCTCGATTAGTGAAACAAGAAGCAATTGCCAAATTCCAAAACGAGTTCGATTTGGCTTACGATAAATTCCATGACAATTATGAATATACTTCAAAAAAGAAAATGTCCTCACCGGGCGATATTTTCAAAATTTCGATGTTTGCTTATGTAAGAGATAAAAATGAACGGCCCGATTATGTGACGGTTCATTTTGTCTCTGACTCACCTGGAATTTGGCTTTTTCGCCCAACTACGGATGTTATTTTTCTTTATGACGGAAACAGAAAAGCATTTAGCGATGTTGATGTTGATCAAGATGTCATTTCTGCTGATGATTTACTGGAACAAATAACGGTTGATTTTTCGTTTGATGAATTCAAAAAAGTTGCCTTTTCTCAATCGGTTGAAGCAAAACTTGGAGTGCTTAGTCCATTCATTTTCGATTACCAAAGCCGATATACTTGGCGAGACTTTGCGGATCATTTTCAGGACTTCACAAATTCGACTTCTAACGCGATTCTTTCGTTGAAATCAACTAATAAAGAACCAAGCGCCACCGGCACGGGCTTTTTCATCACGGGCGATGGTTATTTGATTTCCAATTATCATGTGGTCAAGGATGCGACGAGGGTTCGTTTGCTCACGGGCCTTCGCCGCGACGAAGTGGCTACGGCCACGCAGGCGGGCGCGGGTTTGATTGACGCCAAGGTGGTGCAGGTGGATGCGGCCAATGATCTGGCTTTGTTGAAGGCGGACGGGCGGTTTGCGTGCTTGCCCATTGCCGCCAGTCGCACGGTGGCCTTGGGCGGCACGGTGGCGACGGTCGGTTTTCCCGACATCGGTTTGCAGGGGTTCGCGCCCAAGCTGGCCAAGGGGGAAATCGCGTCGCTGTCCGGCGCGGGGGATGACCCGCGCTATTTTCAAATCAGCGTGCCGGTGCAGCCGGGCAATTCGGGCGGGGCGCTGGTGGATGAGCGGGGCAACGTCATCGGCATCGTGTCGGCCAAGCTGGATGCGGGGGCGGCACTGGCCGCAAGCGGGGCGTTGCCGGAGAATGTGAATTACGCGGTGAAGAGCAGTTTTCTGTTGAGCTTCCTCGAATCCGTCCCGGCAGTTTCAGCCAAGCTCAAAGCGCCAAACACGGCGGATGAGAAGTTTTCAGACGTGGTGAAGTCGGCACAGGATGCTGCCGTTCTCGTTCTCGTCTATTGATTTGGTAGGGCGGTGCTGCCGCGCCGCCTTGATATTTGGGCTGCGGAGCACCGCAGCCCTACCATTTTTAAGGATGCGGCGGTGCTGGTGTTGGTTTATTGAGTAGCAGCGGACGTAAGTCCGCTCATTATTCAGATGGAGCGAGCTGACGCTCGCTGCTACGCACGGAAGTTTGAGGATGTGGTGAAGTCGGCAGCAGGATGCTGCCGTTCTCGTCCTTGTTTATTGATGTAGCGTCGGCGCTCTGCGCCGATGGTGGCCGTCCGCAAGGACCGAGCCAGAGGCTCGACACTACACCTTTCGGCTCGCGGGGACGCTCGCCCCACCAAAAACGACGGCGGTGCTGGTGCTTGTTTATTGATGTAGTGTCGGCGCTCTGCGCCGATTGGTTCGAGCCGGAGGCTCGACGCTACAACTTCTTTGGCGAAAATTTGTGCCGACTCACCAGTCTTCGCTCCTTTGCGCCTTGGCGGTTTCATCTCATGGGGTGTTCACCCCATGGCGCAGGCCAAGCGATTCGACTTATAGTCATTCGTGATGAATGAGGCGATCGTCGCAACTGGTCTGACCAAATGGTTTGGCGAAGGCGAGGCCAGGATGACGGCTGTGAATAATGTCGCGCTGGTCGCTCACTTTGGCGAGATGTTGTTCATCGTCGGCCCATCCGGCAGCGGCAAAACCACGATGCTCAGCATGCTTTCCGGCATCTTGCGCCCCAACGCCGGCAAGGTGGTGGTCAAAGGGGCCGATATCTGGACGCTGAACAATGACCAGTTGGCTGATTTCCGTCTGAACACCATTGGTTTCGTCTTTCAGGACTATCATCTTTTTCCACGGCTGACCACAGCCGAGAATGTCGCGATTCCCTTGATCCTGAAGCAGCGCAACTGGAATGAATCCATAACCGAGGCCACCCAATACCTTGAGATTGTCGGCTTGAAAGGCCGGGGCGGGATTCTGCCCGTGAAGCTCTCGGGCGGCGAGCAACAGCGCGTGGCCATCGCGCGCGCGATCATCAGCCGCCCCGAGATCCTGATTCTCGACGAACCGACCGCCTCCCTGGACGGTGACACCGGGAGGATGATCATCGCCTTCGTCAAAGAAAAAATTCTCAATGAAAAACGCTGCATCCTGATTGTCACCCATGATGCGCGCATCAACGAATATGCGGACCGGATCATGCATATGGAAGATGGACATCTCACCGCGTTTGACAAAGGTACTGAATGAATCCAGACGAGCCTAAACCTGAAGTCCAAGTGACCGAGCCAAAGTCGGAAGCCAAGCCTGAAGCGACAGCAACCGAGCTTAGGCCTAAAGTCAAAGCTGCCGAGTCTCAATCTGAAGTAAAGGCCGGGCCCAAGCCCGAAGTCAAAGCCGAACCTAAAACCGAAGTTAAGTCTGAACCCAAGCCCGAGACCAAAGCCGAAGCTGAACATAAACCTGAAGCCAAAGCAGCCGAGCCTAAGCCTGAAGTCAAAGCCGCCGCGCCCAGGACGGCACTCGGAACCAAGATCATCTTCGCCCTTGCGATCATCGGCATCCTGGCCGGACTGGTCGCCGCCTACATTTTTGGCATGGAGAGGAAAGCCCAGCCACCGGTGTTTAAACCGGTCAGCAACCCTTTCGAGTCGGCCATTTATGCCAATGGCATGATCGAGAGTGACCAACCGAACGGTGCCAACATCAATATATTTCCTGAAGTTTCCGGCCCGATCACCCAGGTGTTCGTGCATGAGGGCCAGGAGGTGCCGGCTGGCACGCCGCTGTTCACCATTGAGGATTCCGCGCAGAGGGCAAACACGGAGCTGGCCGAAGCCAACCTGAAAGCGGCCCAGGACCAGTACGACAAGCGCCGCGCCGCCTACGACATTGACCCGAAATCAATCAGCAAGGACGTGCTGGATACGGCGGAAGATGCCGTCATTCAGACGACCGCCGCACTGAAGGCGGCGAACGCGTTGCTGCAATATTATTCGGTCAAAGCTTCGGTCGCTGGAGTCGTGCTGGCCGTCAACACCGCAGTCGGCAGTTACGTGTCGTCGCAGGGCAACTACGACACCTACACCGAACTGTTCGACCCGCTCGTGGTCATGAGCGGGCCGCAAGATTATATGGACGTGCGTTGTTATATTGACGAGATACTGGTCTCACGGCTGCCGTCCAAGTGGCATATTCAGGCGCAGATGCAAATCATGGGGACGGATATCAAGGTGCCGCTGGAGTTCGTCCGGGTACAGCCTTATGTTTCGCCCAAGATCGAACTATCTAATCAGAAGCAGGAGCAAGTGGACTTGCGGGTGCTGCCGGTGATTTTCCGATTCGAGAAAAAGGATGCCCCGGTCTATCCGGGCCAGATGGTGGATGTCTTCATTGGGCAGAAATAGCGCCTGCCCTATCAGACACAAATCAGAGCGAATGCGATGAAAATATTTCGATCATCAGTCCAGCGCGGTGCAGGCCTCGGCGCGATTATTGCCATGTCTGGCGGTTGCGCGGGCTGGTATAACGAGGCGCATCCGCGCACTGCCTCCGTGGTAGGGCGTCGCTGCCGCGACGTCCGAACTGTCGCAAGAACGAGCGAAGCGATGTTTTTGCTTGTCCGGTCGCTGATGCCTCTCCACTCGCCGGTACTACGATCAAGGCAAAGCAGCAGCTTTGCCCTACCAGCATCGGGTACGGTGTGCGGATGCGCCCGGCGCAACGGGCAACGCCCGGCGGGGAAAGGCGGGGTGCCATGAAGTACAGCGGCATCCTGCGAATCGGATTCAAACTGCTGGTGAATGACCGGGGCAAGTTTTTCGCGCTGTTGATCGGGATTACCTTCGCCGTGTTTCTGATGATGGAAATGACCGCCATGTTCGCCGGCATTCTCAACCGCGCCTTTTCGCCGGTCACCAATATCGGTGCGACGATGTGGATCATGGACCCGGCGGTCAATACGGCCACCAGTCCGATTCCCATGCCGGGTTACGTGCTGGACGCGGCGCGCAGCATGGACGGGGTCAGCTATGCGGTGCCGCTCTTCATGGGTGGCGCGCTGGTCAAGCTCGCGAGCGGCACCTATCAAGCGGTCAGTGTCGTCGGTCTGGACGATGAAAGCCTGTTTGGACGGCCCGAACTTGAACAGGGCAATATTCAGGACATCTATGCTGACAACACGTTCTTCGTGGTGGATGACGCTGAATTCTCGAAGCTGGAGAACCCGAAGATCGGCACCTCCTTTGAACTCAATGATCACCGCGGCACGATTGTGGGCATCGCCCGGGTCGTCTCAAACGGACTGAATGGCGTCCCGACGCTTTATACCACCTACAACCGCGCGATCGAATACCTCCCTTCGACGCGTTTCACCATGTCCTATGTTTTGGTGCAGCCGAAGAACGACGCGGCCATCGCAGGGATCAAGCAGCAGGTCGCCAAGCTCGGCTACGTCGCCTTTACCAAGGAAGAATTCAACAAACGCATTTCCGATTACTATGTTTACAAGACCGGGATTGGCACCAACATCCTGCTGATGACTGTGATCGCCTTTATTGTAGGACTGTCCATCTCGGGCCAGACCTTTTACACGTTCATCCTCGAAAACCTGGAGAAATTTGGTGCGCTGAAGGCCATCGGCGCCAAGGGCCGCGAGCTGGTCTATATGATCCTGTTCATGGCGACCTTTACAGCGATGACGGGCTATGGCCTGGGCATCGGCCTGGTGACGCTGATGATCACGATTGCCAAATCCCGGCTTCCCAACTACGCGGCGATGATCACCTTCTGGAACCTGGGGCTGGCCTTCGGCATGGTCCTGCTGATAGCCGGAATCTCCAGCTATATCGGAATACGCAAGGTCCTCAAAATCGAGCCGTTCGACATCTTCAGAGGTTAGCAATGAGCCATTCCATGAAAACCATGATCTCAATGCTCAAAATGGAAACCAACATGACCGGAATTGCACTGGCATGTTTCGTTCTGTTCGCCGGATGCAGCTTCGCGCCAAAGTATGCGAAGCCGTCCGTCCAAACGCCGGTAGCTTTCAAGGAGCTGACCCCCGAGCAATCCAAAGGAACTGACGGCTGGAAAACCGCCGAGCCAAAGGATGGCACGATTCGCGGCCAATGGTGGGAAATGTTCCATGAGCCGGAGTTGAATGCTTTCGAAGGCCAGGTGGTTGTTTCCAACCAGACCGTCGCGGCTGCGTTCGCCAATTTCCTTGCCGCGCGAGCCGTGGTGAAACAAGCCCGGTCGCAGTATTTCCCAACCGTGACCGCCAATCCTTCGGTCACGAGATCACGACAGTCATCCTTGTCAAGTCCGCCGACCTCTTCCACCTTCACCGAATATTCGCTGCCATTTGACGCCTCCTGGGAGCTGGATTTCTGGGGCCGAATTCGCAACACGGTGAAGGCAAACTCGCTGGAAGCGCAAGCCACGCTGGCCGATCTCGAAAACGTGCGGCTGACTGTTCAGGCGGAAGTGGCGGTGGATTATTTTCAGCTTCGCGTGGTGGATGCGCAGAAGCAGCTTTTGGATGCGACGGTGCTCGCTTATCAGGAGTCACTCAAAGTGACCCAAGCCCAGTATGACGCGGGCATGGCGTCCGGCCAGGACGTCGCGCAAGCGGAAACGCAACTCAACATCACGCTCGCGCAAGCCACCGACCTCGGCATTCAGCGCGCGTTACTCGAACACGCCATCGCAATGCTCCTCGGCCAGCCGGCTTCTTCATTTTCCATCGCAACCGATCCGCTGGTAGCAAAACCCGTCGCCATTCCCTTCGGCGTTCCGTCGCAACTGCTCGAACGCCGTCCCGACGTTGCCGCCGCCGAACGCCGCGTCGCAGAGGCGAACGCGCAAATCGGCGTGGCGCGCGCGGCTTATTTTCCGACGATTACTTTGAGCGGTTCGGCCGGATACCAGAGCACCTCCGTGGAAAATCTTTTTTCCGGGCCGGGTCTGGTCTGGTCCGTCGGCGCGTCGCTGGCGCAAACACTTTTTGACGCCGGATTACGCAAAGCCGTCACCGAACAAGCCCGGGCGAAATATCAGGGCACCGTCGCGAACTACCGTCAGACTGTGCTTACCGCTTTTCAAGAAGTTGAAGACAACCTGTCAACGCTGCGAATCCTGTCCCAGGAACTTCAACAGCAGAATGCCGCCGTTGCATCGTCGCAGGGCTACCTGACACTCGCCAACGCGCGCTACCAATCCGGCCTGGACATTTACCTCGATGTGATCGCCGCGCAAACCGCCCTGTTAAACAACCAGCGGACAGCGCTGAACCTCCAGATGGAACAAATGACGGCGAGCGTCCAGTTGATCAAAGCGTTGGGTGGCGGCTGGGATGATTCGCATGAAACGGCAGCGGCCATTCCTTGAATGTCCACACCCGGCCGGAAAAGCCGAAAAACTTGATCCGATCGAGGCGCTGGTTCGTGATTAGAAACGCCATGAGTCATCCTGGTCACAAAACTTATATGAAGAGCGCACGTGAGCCTGACACCTCCGTTGAGACCAAAATATCCACTTCGCTGCGAACACTTCGCGGGTTGGACTGGTTAAATTTTTTTCTCGCCAACGTCCAGACCGGAATCGGACCGTTTCTTGCCATTTACCTCGCGACAAATTCGTGGAACGAGCAGCGCGCGGGAATTGCTCTCACCCTTGGCGGAATCGCTGGAATCCTGACCCAGACTCCGGCAGGCGCGCTGGTTGACCACCTCCGCTCCAAACGCGCGTTGTTGCCGCAGGGAGTACCGGGAACACAATGATCACATGCTGGTATGAATGCCTCAATCACTCCGCAATCGTCCGTTAAGGATTTCCCTCTCTCGACCGGCCTCACGAGTGATGAAGCCCGCCGCCGGCTCGAGCAGTTCGGTCCAAACGCAGTGCCCGACACGGCTTTGCATCCATTACGCCGGGCGCTGACCAAGCTCTGGGCGCCGGTTCCCTGGATGCTCGAGGCTGCAATCGTGCTGGAACTTGTCATGGGCAAATACGTGGAGGCTGCGATCATCGCGGTTCTCCTGGTTTTCAACGCTGCGCTCGGCTTCTTTCAGGAAGGACGCGCCCAGGCGACTCTCGCCGCGCTGAAGTCGCGGCTCGCGCTGAATGCGTCGGTCCGTCGCGACAATGTTTGGGCGACCCTGCCCGCGGTCGGACTTGTGCCTGGCGATATGGTGAAACTGTCGCTCGGCGCCGTGGTTGCCGCCGACGTGCGTCTGACCGAAGGCCAGATTCTGCTCGACCAGTCCATGCTCACCGGCGAATCAATACCCATCGAAGCCGGGCCGGGCCTCGAAACATTTGCTGGAGCGCTGGTGCGGCGCGGCGAAGCCGTTGCGGAAGTTACGGCGACTGGAGCGCGCACAAAGTTTGGACACACGGCGGAACTGGTTCGCACTGCGCACGTCGAAAGTTCGCAGCAGAAGGCCGTTCTGCGCGTGGTGCGCAATCTCGCCATTTTCAATGGCGTCCTCATCGTGATGCTGGTGGGGTATGCCTGCGCTCTCAAGCTGCCGGTTGGCGAGATCATTCCCCTGGTGCTCACGGCGGTTCTGGCGTCCATTCCGGTGGCGCTGCCGGCTACCTTTACACTTGCGGCGGCGCTCGGTGCGCGGGCTCTGGCACATCTGGGCGTACTTCCAACGCGGCTCTCCGCCGTGGATGAAGCGGCAAGCATCGAGGTCCTCTGCGCGGATAAAACCGGCACGCTCACGCGAAACGAGTTGAAGGTGACCGCCGTACACCCCATGCCCGGCTTTGACGAAGCTCACGTTCTGGGAATGGCCGCCCTCGCCAGCTCGGATGGCGGGCAGGATCCCGTGGACGCGGCCATTCGCTCTGCTGCCTCGCAGGCCGTTGCCTCCGATCTGCCGAAACCGGGTAAATTTGTGCCGTTCGATTCCGCCACGAAAATGTCCGAGGCCACGGCTGTGGATTCGGGCGGCGCCACGGTGCGTGTCCTGAAAGGGGCCTTTGCCGCAGTCATGGGCCTCACGCAACCACCGCCCGATGCGTCCACCATAGCGAACCAACTGGAGGCACAGGGCTTCCGGGTGCTGGCCGTCGCCGTGGGTCCACCGGGGGCGGTGAAGCTCGCGGGAATCATCGCTCTCAGCGATCCGCCTCGAACCGATTCGACGGCGCTCATTGCGGAGTTGCGCGCGTTGGGCGTTCGCACCGTCATGGTGACCGGCGATGCCCCGGCAACGGCAACCATCGTGGCTCACGCGGTAGGTCTCGATGGGGCTGTCTGTCCCTCCGGACAAATCCCTGACGGTGTACACCCCGAGGATTTCGCTGTCTTCGCCGGAGTTCTGCCGGAGGGAAAATACGACCTTGTCAAGGCGTTCCAGAAGAGCGGCCACATTGTCGGCATGTGCGGCGACGGCGCCAACGACGCGCCGGCGCTGCGCCAGGCACAGATGGGAATCGCGGTTTCAACCGCGACCGATGTTGCCAAGTCAGCGGCCGGCATCGTGCTGACCAAACCAGGGCTCGGCGGTATCGTCGCTTCAGTTAGAGAAGGCCGCGTGACGTTCCAGCGTATCCTGACTTATGCGCTAAACTCAGTTACCAAGAAAACGGTGCAGGTGCTCTTTCTGGCGGCGGGTCTGGTTATGACCGGACACGCGATTCTGACTCCCATGTTGATGGTTATCATAATGCTCACCGGCGACCTCCTCGGCATGTCTTTGGCGACGGACAACGTGCGGCCGTCCCCGATGCCCAATGCCTGGCGAATCGGCCAATTGACGGTGGCGGGTGTCTTCATGGGAATTTCCGAGCTGGTCTTTTGCGTCGCCGTTCTGGCCTTTGCCAAATTCCGCCTGGGTTTTGGAATCGAAACGCTAAGAACCGTGGCCTTCGTGGTCATCGTGGTCGGCAATCAAGCAACGACCTATACGAATCGTGAACGCCATCGCCTGGTGTCCTCTTGTCCAAGCTGGTGGCTCATCGGATCGTCTGTGGTTGATCTGCTGATTGCCTCAGCTCTGGCGACTTGGGGAATTGCCATGGCTCCTCTGCCCGTATTTGTTGTGGGAGGAATACTCGTGGGGGCAGTCGTCTTTGCATTCGTCCTGGACTTTGCCAAAGTCCCGGTGCTCAAACGCCTCAAGATCGCATAGAGAAAGGATGCGCAGTCTTGGAGGAACTGGTTTTGAAAGTAATGGTCACAGGGTTAAAAGCAACGCCGGGACAATCCTTCCCGGCATCACTCAGGAAAGCCTGGCACAAGTGTTTGGAAATTGAGAAAGAACGGTGAATATGCTCCATTGGCTGCATTCTTTACTGCCCCACATTCCGCATTACGGATATGTGCTCGTCTTCATCGTCGCGTTTTTGAACAACCTTGGTTTTCCCTTGCCGGGTGAAACGATTCTTTTGGGGGCCGGATTTGTTCTGGGAAAAACTGAGGATTCGATATGGGAACCCGTAGTGACCGGAACGGTGGCCTGCTTTCTGGGCGGCATCTGTGCCTTTTGGCTGGGGCGGCGGTTGGGCCATGGTGGCCTGGAAAAAATCGGCTGGCTCCATCTCACACCCGAACGGCTCAAGTGGCCTGAACGATTTTTCAAACGCCATGGCGCCAAGACGGTATTTATCGCCCGGTTCATCTTTTTGTTTCCGCCCGTCGTAGTCAATCTGCTGGCCGGCATGTCGAAAATGCAATGGCGCACTTTTCTCTTTTACAACATCACGGGGTCGGCGGCCTATTCCACCACTTACATCCTGATCGGATATTTTTTCGGGAAGAAATGGAAACTGCTCGAAGTCTGGCTGGGCCCCACGGCGCTTTATCTGATTCTCGCGGGGCTGGTCATTGTGGTTCTGACCGTGATTTTCAGACATTCAGTATCCGGGTTTTTGGCGCGCCTTTCCCCCAAAAACCGTCAGCAAAAATAAGGGCTTGCGCACCGCCGTCATTTTATTTCATCGCCTCGGAGGAGATGCCGGGGTGGGAATTCTCCGAAAACATTCGCGTATTGAACTCCTGAATCGTAGCAGCCGACGTGAGTCGGATCTGACATTGCTTTGGATAAGATGGAGTGCACTCACGTCCGCTGCTACAACAGCAACATCCGCGAGGCGTCGGCGCGACATCTCTGTAGCCTCCGGTCAAAAATAGATTTTCAAACTCCGTCAGGAGCGGCATCTTCTTATCCCGATGAAGAAAACCAGCTTTCCCCTGTCCGAAGTCTATCGGTTGCTCGAACCCGGCCCGGTCGTGTTGCTCACCACCGCCCGCGCCGGGCGGGCCAACGTAATGCCCATGTCGTGGCATCTGATGATGGAGTTCACGCCGCCGCTCGTGGGCTGCGTGGTCAGCAACCGGAACTACTCGTTTGCCAGCCTCAAGGCGACCCGGGAATGCGTGATCAACATCCCCACGGTGGAGCTGGCGAAAACGGTGGTGGCTTGCGGGAACGCTTCGGGCCGGCGCGTGGACAAGTTCAAGGCCTTTGGCCTCACGCCCGTGGCCGCCGCGTGCGTCAAAGCCCCGCTCATCGCCGAATGTTACGCTAGCCTGGAATGCAAAGTCAGGGATGCAAAACTCGTCACCAAATATAACTTCTTCATCCTGGAAGTCGTCCAGGCGTGGATTGACCCGGCCCGGAAACGGCCGCGGACGATACATCACCAAGGCGAAGGCGAATTCATGGTGGCGGGCCGGACGCTCCATCTGCCTTCGCCAAAAACTGCGCTTGGCGGAAAATAAATGCCCGTCCGGCAAATCCGGTCGTGCGAATATTCAAGAGGACGGCGGATGATTCTCCGGCTCCGTTGCGTAAATCCCGTAGCAGCGGACGTCAGTCCGCTCATTATTCCGGCGGGTGAGAAGTTTGAGCCGACTCACGTCGGCTGCTACGATGAAATTAATAAGCGTCCAGCGCGCCAGAGCGGTTCGCTTTGCGCCGGAAGCCTTTTTCGCCATGCCGCGATTTTGCGCGGGAAATTTGGCGACGTCAATTCCGCCTTCACTGCGTGTCGGCGCGGCCGGCAGCGAGCAGCTTTTTCCGTCCCGCCTGCGGGTTCATGGATGAAAAGCGCCAGGGGGCTGGCGCAGTCCAAGACGCTTCGCGAGGTTCGGAGGCCATTGGAACGCGCCAGCGTCTTGGACTGCGGTGGCCCTCCACCGCTTTCGATTCAAGGCGCAGCATGGCCGAACCCGTTGCCGATGGCATGGAAAAATTCCGGGCCGAAGGTGAATTGCCAGGCGACATAACATTGAAAATCCGTCGGGCCGTTCAGCGAGCGTCCGGCGGAAAACAGCAGATGTTGATGCCCGGTGAAATCAATCACCGTGCCGAGGTTGAACGCTGTGTCCGCGCGTCCGCCGGTGGTCAGCGTGGTGCGATGATAGATTTCCGCGCCGAACAGGACATTTTTCGTGACCTGCCGTTGCACTACCACGCCGCCATATCCCCAGTCCTCATTGCCCGCGCCGGGATTGAGTCCGTAACCGCCGCCGCCGTAAATCGTCCAGTCGCCAAAACTTTTTTGCAGCCACAACGGCAGGAACGCCTGCACATGGCCGCTGCCCAGCCCGGCTGATTCGCTGCCGGTGGGAACCTCCAGCAGCGGGAAAATGCCAACCTGCGGCCGCCATTCCGTCTCCTCCAGGAAACGGAATTTAACACCGAGTTCGGTGTCGCCGTAACCATAGTGCGTGCCGCCGCCGGACGGCGCATTGTAAGCCAGCGGCGCGATGAGATGCAGTTGCACGTTGGTAATGACGCCGTAATTCAATTCAAAATGCGGCGCGGTTCCAGACCAGCCATCGGATGTTTGGGTATGCTGCGAGGCGATATAAAATTCCCAATGCTGATAATCCACCGGTTCCGGATCATCCGTCACAAACGGCGGTCCGGCCCAAGCGGTCAGCGAACCGCCCAGCAGGCACACGACCAACCAGCCCCGCCAGCCTGATGATATTTCACGCATGGATTTTATTTTACAGCAATGTGGTCATGCTAAAGACGCGTGGTGCGGAGGACAAGACTGGCAGTGAACCAAGGTGAAGCGGCGCGGGCAGAAGAAACCGTGCGCCGCAACCGAGCAGCCCGGCTTGAATTTAACAACTAATCGTATGGGGTGAACACCCCATAGCGAACGCACCGTTGACTGGTAAGCTGACAGGCAAATTATGTCAAACTACGTCACCATCAAAAGAAAGCTGGTTCCGTCCGAACATCAAAAACAAATCCGGTTTATTACCGGGCTGTCCATGGTCGCCGGCGGCCTGTTTGCCTTTGTGTTCTTCTGGTATCTTAGCCGGTCGGGTTTTGCCATTGCCACCCGTTAAATCAATCCTCGGGATTCGCTTTCCGGCAGGTGCAAACGTCGCGCAGGCGTTTGGCCATGACGCGACAGGCATGTTCGCAACGCAAACGTGCAGGGGACAGGGAGTTATATTTTCCGAACAATATTGGACCCGGTTTTCGGCGGCCTTTTTGCCGCCCAAAAATGCACCGAAAAGGGAATGTCCGTGACTCAAAAGATAAAGTCAGTCATCGAAAAGGTAATTTGGATGACTGACTTTATAATGTCGTTCACGGAAAAGGTAATTTGGCTGCCGAAAATGCAAAGTCAGGCACTGAAAAGCCCTTTTCCATCGCTGACATAATAATGTCCATCACGGACATTACCTTTTCGGTCAGCGACTTTGTCTTTTCCGTCAATGACTTTACCTTTTGGGTCACTGAAAAGCCCTTTTCCATCACTGACATTATAAAGTCGTTCAACGAAAAGCCCCAAAGAGCGATGGACATTATCTTTTCAGAGGTTAATTTCTCCCGGTTTTGGACAGAGCAGTGGATAAAAATGAGACACACCTTGACGAGGCAAGTCGCTTCGACGCGACAGGCTGCGTTCACTTCATTTCGGCGCGGCCTGCAGCGAGCGGCTTTTTCCGTTCCGCCGGCGGGTTTCACGGAGGAAAAGCGCCAGGGGGCTGGCGCAGTCCAAGACGCTTCGCGAGGTTCGGAGGCCATTGGAAAACGCGCCAGCGTCGTGGACTGCGGTGGCCCTCCACCGCTTTCGATTCAACGTGCAGCAAATCGCTTTTCTCTGGTTTCGAGGACGAGGACGAGAACGAGAACGATCCGGCTTTGGCCTTTTGAATCTTATGGGGTGTTCACCCCATTCGTTTCTTCGCGTCCCAATGTTACATTTTTCAAAGTAAATCAATTTATGAAAACCAATGCTTATGCAGTCCAAAGCGCCACGACGCCGCTCGCGCCGTTCAACCTTCAACGCCGTGATCCCGGCGAGCACGACGTGCAAATCGAGATTCTCTATTGCGGCGTCTGTCACTCGGACGTGCATACCGTCCGCAACGAATGGCAGGGCACCACTTATCCGTGTGTGCCCGGACATGAAATCATCGGACGCGTCACGAAAACCGGCGCGCACGTCAAGAAGTTCAAGGCAGGCGACATCGCCGGCGTCGGTTGCATGGTGGATTCCTGCCGCGTCTGTGAAAGCTGCAAGGAAGACCTCGAACAATTCTGCGAAAAAGGCGGCCCGATCTTTACCTTCAACAGCCCGGATAAACACAGCGGCGGCGTGACTTACGGCGGATACTCCGGGAGCGTGGTCGTGGATGAAGCCTTTGTACTGCACGTCCCGAAGAATTTGAATCTCGCCGCCGCCGCTCCGCTCCTTTGCGCCGGCATCACGACTTATTCCCCGTTGCGACACAACAAAGTCGTCAAAGGCCAGAAAGTCGGCATTGTGGGACTCGGCGGACTCGGCCACATGGGCGTGAAACTTGCCAAGGCAATGGGCGCGCAGGTCGTGGTCTTCACCCACACGCCGGACAAAGTCAAGGATGCCTTCCGGCTGGGCGCGGATGAGGTCGTCAATTCCAATAATCCAGAAGAGATGAAGAAACATCTCAAAAGTTTTCATTTCATCCTCGACGCAGTCGCCGCGCAACACGACATCAACGCGTATCTCGTGCTCTTGAAACGCGACGGCACCCTCACACAAGTCGGTTTGCCCCCCAAGCCGCTGGCCGTTCAGGTCAGCAACCTCATCCATGTCCGGCGCAATTTCAACGGCTCGCTCATCGGCGGCATCAAGGAAA
>Ga0302320_10006942_pt1 | contig 24999 bp, 29 predicted proteins | sample Bog_T0_3_FD_202130 | JGI IMG/M metagenome (GOLD analysis project Ga0302320, IMG submission 202130) | Peat permafrost microbial communities from Stordalen Mire near Abisko, Sweden - Bog_T0_3 | ecosystem: Environmental > Terrestrial > Soil > Wetlands > Peat | place: Sweden: Abisko, Stordalen Mire...
CACAGCTATCTTTTCATCCTTGTTATCTTTATCTAAGCCATAGGCTAGTGCAGCAGCAGTTGGTTCGTTGATAATTCTTTTTACTTCTAGACCTGCAATTTTCCCAGCATCTTTAGTAGCTTGTCTTTGTGAATCATCAAAATAGGCTGGAACTGTAATAACCGCTTCGGTAACTGGTTGACCAAGAAATGCTTCAGCATCAGTTTTTAACTTACCAAGTACCATAGCGCTTAATTCTTCTGGGCTATGTTCTTTGTCACCCATTTTAATTTTTACGCTTGTACCACTTTTTACCATCTCATAGCCCATAAGCTTAATATCTCGTTGGACTTCTTTATCTTCCCAACGTCTACCAATTAAACGTTTCATTTCATAAACAGTATTCTGAGGGTTAGTAACCGCTTGGCGTCGGGCTATTTGGCCCACTAACCTTTCTCCATTCTTATTAATTGCAACAACACTCGGTGTAGTACGGCTTCCTTCAGAGTTAGCAATAATTTCGGGTTTACCACCTTCCATTACTGCCATAGCGCTATTGGTTGTTCCAAGATCAATTCCTAAAATTTTACCCATCTTTTTATTCTCCTTTACTTAATTGATTATATAAACTCTCTATAACTAATGTATGAGCATCTTCAGCCCACTCTGAAGTAATGCCTCTCTGACTTATATCTCTAAAGATTTCACCTATTGCATCACTTCGCTCGTGTTCGTCGGCAATATCATAAGCTGCACGGAACATATATTCGAGCATCGGAAATATGATTTCTCGATCATCTTCATTAACATGACGTGGACGTTCCAAGATTAACCTCGCTTTACCTTAACCATTGCTGGTCGAATAATTGTATTGCCAAATTGATAACCATTCTGGATAACTGCATCTATAAATTCGTTTTCACCATCACCGTCTTCAAAAACTACTGCTTCATGGATGGCCGGATTAAATACCTCACCAATTTCACCTATCTTTCTCAAACCAATTGCCTCCATCTGATGTTCTAGTTGGCTCGCAATTGAAGAAACCCCTTGAACCCAGGTATGATCTTTAATATCTTCCGGTTCATGCGCAATTGCTCTTTCGATATTATCTAGTACTGGTAAAAGTGCTAATATGGCCTCTTCCTTGCCTGTCTGAATCGCTTTTAAGTGATCTTCTTCAGAACGGCGCTTATAGTTAATGAACTCTGCCTGAAGGCGTTGTAGATCCGCTAATAGTTCTAGCGACTTTGGATCAACTTTTGTTGGTCTGGGTTTATTGATTCGTTCTTTTGGCATTTTTTATCCTTTTTTAAAACATAACTGCTTCAAGGGTTCTACCAGCATGACTGACCAAACCCATTACTTGACGATAACTTTGTCTTGTTGGACCGACTACTCCGATATAGCTCCGATCGCTATATGGGCTCCTGAATCGACTAACGATTAGAGAACATCCACTAGTTTTGCCAATCGGATTTTCGTGTCCAATATAGACGCTTAATGGCTCGTTCGGCTGCGCTTCACGTAACCAAGGTTCTAGGTTATCTAGAAGTTGTGCCACTTCGCATACTGCCGCACCGCTAGTAAATTCTGGTTGGCCAAATAAGTTGGAAATACCACTCATATACAGTTGGTCACCGATAGTTGCAAGCGCTAGGTTCTGTGTAATCTCTACTAGACTATTTACAGCCGATTTTATTGCACGGGTTGCTTCACCGGCTCCTTGAACTCTTACATCTATTGCTCTAGTACTACGATTCGAGAATAATTTGGTTTCTGAATTAGGTAGATCATTAACCTGGTTAACATAATAACGATATCCTTTATCCGTTGGAATACGTCCAGCACTAGTATGTGGTTGTTCAATATATCCAAGTTCTTCTAATTGAGACATTTCAGATCGGATAGTAGCTGAAGATACTCCAAATAGATTAGCTAACAATAATGAGCCAACTGGCGAAGCCACTTCGGCATATTGTTCTATAATCGCGCTTAATATCTTAGATTGTCTATCAGTCATTCTTGTCACTCTTAATAGTTTATTGCTAACCTGATATTAATAATATAGATATTAGCACTCTCATGTCAAGAGTGCCAATTATTTTTAATTATACATTCTTGCTTAATTCTATTAACTTTTTGTTTTAAGAATAGTTAAAAGTTCCGATAAAAGCTTTTTTGCGATATATATAGAACTATTTTGACTATTTACATCAAATCGGTTTGTAAGTATATAATCATTAATTTGATTAGCTGCTAGATCCAAATCATCATTTATGAAAAATTTGAAATGTGGACTTTCTAAAGCAATACCTATTTCATTAGCGGCACTATTTAGTCTTATAAACTTTTCATCATCATGCATGGTTCCTCGATGATTTAATCGTCTCATCCATTCATTAAAGCTAGGAGGTAATAAAAATATAGTTTTAATTTTGGGATTGTATTGATGAACCTTATTACAACCCATTATATCTATATCTAGAATCGGTATTCCTCCATTATTAACAGCTTGCTGTAATGCTATAATACTCGTTCCATAAATATATCGTTGATGAACAATAGCAGCCTCTACGTAACTGCCGTTCGTTAATCCGTTTAAGAATTGTTCATTACTACGAAACCAATAATTTTGTCCATTTTTCTCTAATACTCCATCATTTTCGCGTCTTGGTCGCGTAGTGTCAGTTATTACATCACTATATTTATTAGTTTCTAATAACTTGTTGATAATTGAATCTTTTCCAGTTGAGGTGGGTGAAGTAATTATAACTAGCGGGATTTCTTTAAGTAGTTCTACAGTGCTTGAGTTAGGTTTATAAGATTTCAAGAACTCTTTAATTTGTTCGATATTATCTGAAGGAACATCATTAGTCATACTTATTTATACTATACCTGATTTTTAATCACGCCTGAGCATAACTTGGAACGCTTCGGCTGGGATATCTACTTTACCAAATCGTTTTAATCTAGCTTTGCCCCGTTTTTGTTTGGCCCAAAGTTTCTTTTTTCTCGAAACATCTCCTCCGTACAAATAACCAGTGACATCTTTCTTTAACATGGGTATGTCTTCGCGAGCCAGAAACCTTGTACCTATTGCAGCTTGTAAACTTACTTTGAATAGTTGCTTGGGTATAACTTCTTTTAATTTACCAACTATTTCTCGGCCAACTTTATCTGCTTCCAATTTATGCACCATAATACTTAATGCATCGACCCTTTCTCCAGCAACATAAAAATCTAAGCGTACCAAATCACCGCTTCTATAGTCAGCTAAATCATAATTAAATGAGCCATATCCAGAAGTGATGCTCTTTAATTTATCGTAAAAGTCAGTAAGCATGTTAGACAGTGGCGCTTCGAAATTAATTACTGATAATCGAGCATCAATAAAATCAATATTATTCTGTAGTCCCCTTGATTGAGAAATTAGCTGTATAACAGCTCCAACATAATCTTTAGGGCAAACTATTTCCCCTTTAATCCAGGGTTCTCTAATTTCTCTAATTTTGGTAGGGTCTGGAAGATCGCTTGCTGATTTTATATCAACATTTTCACCATTAATCAGACTAACTTGATAATCCGTACTTGGATTGGTAATTATTAGCTCTAAATCATATTCGCGTTCTAAACGTTCTTTAACTATGTCCATATGCAAAAGGCCTAGGAACCCTACCCGAAAACCAAATCCTAGGACTGGGGAATTTTCTGGTTCAAAAACTAAAGCGGAGTCGCTTAATTTTAATTTTGCTATAGCTTCTTTTAATAATTGATATTGTTCATTGGGATGAGGAAAGATTCCAGCATAAACAAAAGGTTTAACTTCCTTATAACCAGGTAATGACTGGGTAGCAGGATTTGAAACTAAAGTTACGGTATCACCAACCCGTGCCTCAGCAGTGCTTTTTAGATTAGTAACTATGTAGCCAATTTCTCCGCTTTTTAATTCATTAAGTGGAGTCATATCGGGCTTAAGTGAACCTACCTCTAATGCAATTCCATTACTTTCAGCACCCATGATCTTAATATGATCATTCTTTGTTAATTTTCCATCGACTATTCGAACATAGAGTATTACTCCTCTATAATCATCATAATAACTATCAAAAATTAGTGAAGTTAGTGGTTTATCAGTTTGACCACTAGGAGGTGGTATTTGCTCAATAACTTTTTCTAAAACTACTTCTACACCTTGACCTGTTTTAGCAGAGATAGATATGATATCTTCTTTATTACAACCAAGCAAAGCAATTATTTCTTGGCTAACTCGCTGAACATCTGCAGCTGGTAAATCAATTTTATTAAGTACTGGGATAATTTTTAAGTCCGCCGCAAGTGCTAAGTAAACATTGGCGAGAGTTTGTGCCTGTATTCCCTGTGAAGCATCTACTACCAATACAGCCCCTTCGCAGGCTTCTAAACTTCGAGAAACTTCATAACTGAAATCTACATGTCCAGGGGTATCTATTAGATTTAGTTCATAACCTTTATATTGCATTCTAACTGGTTGCAATTTAATAGTAATACCTTTTTCACGCTCCAAATCCATGCGGTCTAAAAGCTGATCACGCATATCACGCAACTCTACAGTCCCGGTTAATTCTAATAATCTATCGGCAAGCGTCGACTTCCCATGATCAATATGGGCTATTATGCAGAAATTTCTGATAGTTTCCATAAGTAAGGGTCATTATACCAATTATTATTCAATCCGCATCGGTTTAAGCATGAACTGCTTTATCCGTCCAACAACAACTTTAGATTCCTCAAAGTCGAAAGCATATGAAATAAGTACATGTACGCTACAAACTACAGCAGTTATTATGGTCAATTTAAATAAGATATTTATACCTCTATCAAATAATCCAAGTGGCAAGAAATGCACTGCTATAAAACCAGCTACAGCACTACATCCAGTTACCGATAATATTCGTATTACTGATTTAGCAAATGGCCAATCAAAAAACTTGGGATCCCTAATAATCATAATCACTATAAGAATTGCTACTTCCGTTAATGCAACTATACTTTGGGCAATCGCAAGTCCAGCCACATTAAATACGCTTGGTTTTGACAGGCTGTAGGCTAAAACAATATTCAGCGCGACTACAAAAAACGAAACATACAAGGGAGTTTTCGTATCTTTATGAGCATAAAAATAACGCGAAATTATACTATAAATAATTCTAAAGAAGATAGATATGCAAAGAAACCCAAAAATTAACGCTATTTCTTGATTGCTACGGGCAAAAATAATTCGTGCCAAATATTCTCTTGAAAAATAACTTAGTACTGCCACAGGAGCCGCAATCCAAATCATTGTCCTTAGTACTCTTAGAAAATCTCTTCTAAATAAGTCGCTTCTCCCTTGTGCCAATCTCTCGGTCAACCTGGGAAATGCGGCAGTGGATATAGCAGTACCGATTAATGCAACTGGTGCATTATATAAAATTAAAGCATTTTCATAATTTGTGACAGATCCAATCGTAAGCTCAGATGCAAATCTAGTCTCAATGATCCCTTCAATATAATCCATTCCTTGATCAATTGATCGTGCAGGTAATATTCGTAAAACTTCTCTAAACGGTTTATTCTTGAAATCTATAAATGCTCTATAATGAAAATCCATTCCTACCATACCAAGAGTTACTACTAGTAATTGCAGAACGGCACCAATAGCCACACCCAGTCCTAGCCCAACGATACCTAATTTATGGCCAAAAATAAAAATACTAGCAATAATACATCCGTTATAAAACAAAGGTGCTATTGCCAAAAAGAAGAATCGCCCAACAGCTTGCTGTAAAGTTGTAAGGACAGTTGAAATAGCAAAAAGAAATATGTTAACAGAAACAATCCTCATGATTGCCACGGAGAGTTGTAGTTGTTCTGGAGTAAACCCAGGGGCAACTACATACTTCATCAGTGGCTCAGCAAACACCATAATTACTATTGCAGCAATAAAAGCTACAACAGCCAGTGCATTTAAGATATAGCTAGCAACTTCCCAAGCAGATTGTTTACTTTTCTGTAGTCGATCACTTAGTACAGGTAAAAGAGCTACACCTAGAGCTCCAGAAGCTAAAGTAAAAAATACAAAATCCGGGATTTTAAATGCGGCAAAATAAGCATCTGATTCGAAATTATTAAAATTCGAATTTATTAGTTTAGTACGTAATATACCAAGGATTGTTCCAATGATTGTGGAACCGGCTAATAATAAAACTGCTGAGCTTAAAGAGACTCTTTGATTGGCACGACCAATGATACGGCTTTTCATCTGTTAACCATAAGCCTATTATAGTCGTTTTTTCTTTTGTTCATCTTTATTTCAAACAAAATCTAATAAAGCGCTGCCTCTTTAGGTAGCTTAGTGCCAGTTAATATTTTAGCTACTTCCTCAGCCTCAACTGTTTCTTTGTCTAAGAGTGAGGTTTTTAATTTATCTAGAAAATCTCTATTCGTCTTTAAGACTGCCCTAGCACGTCGGGCAGCTTCTGTTATTAAACCTTCAACTTCTTCATCTATGATTTTAGCTGTATCGTCAGAATATTGTCGTTCCTGAACTAATCGATCCATCATAATACCTTCATCAACATGAAAAACTTGATCACGTAATTTTTTACCCATACCTTGGTTAATAATCATTTCTCTTGCTAGTTCTGCAGCTTTTTGCAAATCACTTCCAGCACCAGTAGTGACCCTATCTTGTCCATATACAATTTCTTCGGCAATTCTACCACCTAGCATTCTAGCTAACACATCTTTAAACTCAATAATAGAATGGTAACTTTTATCTTCAGGTGGGATAAACCAAGTTACTCCCCCAGTCTCACCTCTAGGGATGATAGTAACTTTATGAACCATGTCACTGTCTGGAAGCACCTGACCTACAACTGCATGTCCTGCTTCATGGTAGGCAGTAAGTTCTTTTTCCTTCTCACTCATTATTTTATTACGTCGTTCCGGACCAATAGCAACTTTTTCAAAGGCTTCAGTAACATCAGATGAATTAATGGTTGTACGGTTTGCTCTTGCGGCAATTATTGCTGCTTCATTAGTTATGTTAGCTAAATCTGCACCACTAGAACCCGCCGATTTAGCTGCCAATGCGTCTAGGTCAACGTCTTTATCGAGTGGTTTTTTAGCAAAATGGACTTTTAGTATTGCGACCCTATCTTTTCGGTCAGGCAAACCAATGCCTACTCGACGATCAAATCTACCCGGTCTTAAGAGAGCTGGATCAAGTACATCCATACGGTTTGTGGCGGCTAGAACAATAACGTTTTGTTCTTGCTCAAACCCATCCATTTCAACCAAGATCTGGTTAAGAGTTTGTTCACGTTCGTCATGTCCTCCACCCATACCTGAGCCTCGACGACGACCAACTGCATCTATTTCATCTATAAATATAATACAAGGTGCATTTTTCTTAGCTTTCGCGAATAAGTCTCGAACACGACTTGCACCAACGCCGACAAACATCTCAACGAATTCTGATCCTGAAATACTAAAGAATGGCACATTTGCTTCTCCAGCTACCGCTCTAGCTAGTAAAGTTTTGCCTGTTCCTGGCGGACCAATTAACAGGACTCCCTTTGGTATACGAGCACCAACATTTTGAAATTTCTTGGGATACTTCAAAAATTCCACCACTTCTTCTAAATCTTGTTTGGCTTCGGCACTACCTGCGACATCTTTAAATTTAACGGCTGCTTTTTCATTTCCGTAAAGTCGTGCGCTACTTCGTCCAAAACCCAATGCTTGATTACCTTGACCTTGGGCAGAACGTAACATAAATACTAATACTAAAGTAATAATGATTACTGGCAGAAGATTAATGGCTAAGTTAGTCCAGGTGGAACCACCTGTTGACACTGTTTGGAATTCAACTGTTACATTTCTATTTGTTAAACCACCATTTGTGTCATATAGGTTTGCACCTGACTGCATAATAGTTTTTTCAGTGGCTTTAGATTGACCCTTTACCGTAACGGTTATCGTCTGACCATTAACATTTAATTTAGATATTTCACCTTTATTGGCACTATTAATGACCTGGTTATAAGGAACGACAGTTAATTTCGCTGGTTGATTGTAGCCTACATAAAAAATAGCGGCAAAAATTGCGATTATAGCAATAAAACCGGCGTTTTTTATCCATCTACGACGGGGTGATACGTTTTTTCCTTTAAGCGGATTCTTGTCCATAAGAAGTAATTATACGTGTTTTAAGCGCAGTTGACTATCGTCTTTTAAACCGTGCTGATCTTTTAGTTAATAAAATGACTACTCCGGGAGCCTGTAAAACCTTACCAGATGGTACTGTTTTAATCTGAACACTTAATCTCTCGATAGTCTTTTTATCAATTTCAGTAGCACCAGCCCTTTCCAATACAACAGCAATGACTTCTTTAGCAATATTATGAGGTAACATAGAAAACCAATAACGATTTAGGACCAATTGTCCCTTATGAAGTCCTTGCCTCAATATTTGTTGTATTTCAAAATCCAATTTATCATTAATTGGTTTTATATTCTGTAAAATATCCAACCACTGCTGGCGGTTCTGTTTATTTAATTTTGGGATAATCTCCTGTCTGACTTTATTTCGTAGGTATTTGGGGTCTGAGTTAGTACTATCCTCTCTCCAATCTAAATTATTCTCTTTGGCATATAAAATTAACTGTGATTTAGGAATATTTAACAAAGGTCTAAGGGTATCAGGGCCACTTTTCAAAGATGAAAGACCTCGACGACCTGTACCACGTAATATATTAATAATGCTAGTTTCAATTAAATCATCCTGGTGATGAGCTGTAATAATTGCCGTTGCATTGTGTTTCCTTTGAATATTTCTTAAAAATTCGTATCTTTTTTCACGAGCATCCGCTTCACTAATATCTTTTCCTAAATATCCGTGACCAAGCTCAAATGCAAATCCAAATTTATTAGCGAGATTTTCAACTAATAATGCGTCCAGATTCGAGTCATCTCTAATACCATGATCAAAATGAGCTACTACTAAGTTCAAATCGGATTGTTTAGCAAGAATATTCAGCAAGACGACTGAATCTACTCCACCAGATACAGCCACGACATATTTTCCAGCTGGTAGGCCATAACTTATGTTCATATTTGCTTAATTATGATATCAGTTATCTAACTGATATCCAGGGAAGTAGTCAGTTTTGATGCGTGAATCTGGGACTTCAAATGATTTCAACGCTTGCTTATAAACTTCCACCATCTTTCTTGGACCAGAAATATAGAAAATTGATTGAGAGTCGACATATTCCTGAAGGTCGTCGCCTTTAATGATGTTTTCACCAATAAATCGTTTAATTTTAAAATTAGGATGTTTAGTTTCAATACCAGTAAGCAATTCGTCAAATACCAATTTATTTTTTCTGTTTGCATATAGCAAATCAACATTAATTGGTTTTTTATCATGTTCAAGTTGAAGTAGCATAGATCTAAAAGGAGTTATACCAATACCTCCTGCAATAAAAACATGTTTTTGATTCGTCTCGTCAAAAACGAAGTCACCTTCCGGGTTATCACCCTCTATAAAATCTCCAATTTGCATTTGTTTTAAAGCTTTTTTAAACGTACTACCATTGGCTTCAGTGAATCGAGTAGTTATAGATGGTTGAACTTCATAAGGAGCGGAAGAGATAGTAAACCATCGCTCGATCCCCCTATCATCCGGATTAGGATGCTCTAAAATATAGTGTAAATATTGGCCAGCTTGCCAATTCAAAGTATCTAAAGAATTAAATACAAAAGTTTCAACATCTTCAGTTTCAACTTTTCTATTAATTAATTGAAGTTTCATAGTTTTCTCCCAATCCCATAATAACAAATAACCAATCTATAGTTATTTGTCCACTCTTAATTTGAAAATATTTGCTGGTTAATTTCGAATATTTAAACCCAAACTTACTAAAATTATCTGTTAATATTATCTAGTAATTAAAAGTAAAAATGATTCCTTGATTGATGAATTGTAACCTCTTAAGCCAAAATTTAATCTTGCTAATATGCACAATATTTTCAGCAATTGCAGTATTTTTAATGATGCAATTATTCAGAAAGAATCCATATAAAAATAAAAAGACAGCTGAAAAGGACAAATTATTAAGGAAAAGACTATTAATAGCTAGTGCCGTGGCTTTAGCTTGTATTTTTATAGTAGGTTTAATTTTAAAATTGTTGTTTGGATATTTCACCGAAAGCCAGTTACCTTACTCATTTATATTAATGGTTTTACCTTTGACGTTCAGTGTAGCTCTACTTTCTTTGATATTTATTTATAAAATCAAACTATGGCGAGCTGCCTCAATATTAATTATTATTGGAGTATTTTTTTCATTACTACTAATTAATGATTATTATCGTTTCTATCCAACAATAGGGCAATTATTTAACCAAAACAGCAATGTTGCAAATATTGGGCGAGACAAAGATGGCATTTTTGTTAAATTATCAAGCAACTTGGAAAGCAATGGTATAAAAAATTCACTGGAGTCAGAGCTTAATTCTATTGGAAATATTTCAACAGATGGAAAGGTTTACAGTTTAAATATCCCGGGTTCAATATCGAAATTTAAAGCTAGAGGTGCATTTGTATATGTGCCAGCTGCTTACTTTTCATTAAATAATACAAACTTTCCTGTAGTTGTCTTAACAGCAGGTTATCCAGGATTAACAGAAAATTGGCTTGGTAGCGGACTAGAAAATACTATGGATCAATTTGCACATTTACACGATGGTATTACTCCCCTTGTATTCATGGTCGATAACACTGGGTCTCTTACAAACGATACAGAATGTGTTAATAGCGCTAGAGGGAATGTCGAGGCTTACTTAGCTACAGATGTGCCAAACTATATTAAAGATCATTTCCGAGTAGATAATAACCCAAATAACTGGGCCATCGGTGGTTTGAGTATGGGTGGCATGTGTAGCGTAATGTTAGCGCTTAGACATACAAATATATACCATAATTTCATGGACTATGGTGGAGAAATAGGGCCCGAAATCGGATCTAAACAAAAGACTATCGACACATTATTTGGAGGTTCAATTGAATCATGGGAAGAACATCAACCAGATTATTTACTTACGACAAAAAACTTTAAATCTCTTGGAATGGGAGGATTCTTTGGTGATGGTAATCAAGATTCCAGAATAGTGACTCAAGCATTGATTAAGTTGTCAAATGACTCGCAAAACGCAGGCATCGATACAGTCTCTGAAACTATAAATGGCCCCCATACCTTTAATGTTTGGTCGCAACTATTTAAGGACTCATTACCTTGGGTGTCTAATCGTGTAGGTGCTACCCAGTGTAATTCCGAGTGTATTTAATATATTTTGCTAATTACTAATTAGTTTTGATTAATCTTGAGCGACAACCATTTTTCTCTGGGACATTTAATTTTCCATTCATGCCAATGAATACGGTATTCTCCAAACTTATCTTCTTCTACCCAATGTAGTTTCTCGTCATCTGTAATTATATCTGGAAACCGAACTCCATCTAAATGATCAATTTCATGTTGCATAATGCGAGCTGGGAAGTCTTTAAGCTCCAGAGTTACTTTTTTCCCCTCTCTTGTATAAGCTTGAAACTTTATTACTTTGGATCTACTGACAATTCCGCAAACCCGACCAGTAGAGAAGCAGCCTTCTCTATCATCAACTTTTTCAGTAGATTTATATATTAAAATTGGGTTAATAAAAGCTTCTAGAGTTGGCTGTTTACCGTCTCCCAATGAATCAGTCCCAACTATTATTATCCTTTTTAATATTCCAATCTGTGGAGCAGCTAAACCCACTAAAGTTGGATATTTTGCATCGCCCTGTCTCCCGTGGGCAATTTTAAGCATCTTATCTATAATATTTTGTGTATCAGGGTTAGAAATAAATTTTATTGGAACAGGCAACGCTTTTTGATTTAATATATTGCTACTTGGTGGTACTTGTTGCTCAATGTCATCATTGTCTAAATTTAGATAGGTCATTTTAATACTTATTCACAGTCGAATTTGCTGATTATGAAAATTATTCACGTAATTTTTCAAAAATTTTTTTCTAAGTATGGTAGCGGCGACTGGAATTGAACCAGTGACCTTAGGCTTATGAGTCCTACGCTCTAACCAACTGAGCTACGCCGCCATAACAAATCATAATATAACAGTTTCACATCTGTTATACCAGTGTATTTTTAGGTTAATATATGAAAAACCCGCTTGAAACAAGCAGGTTTTTACTAGCGATCTACCCCTACTTTGCTTTACTCCATAAGAGCGTCTATTCGCTTTATGGCCGGATCGCTTGTAGGAGTAAGAATGAGTAGTTCGCTTAAATCACTCATAGCTTGACCCCTTATAGTTTTGTTTTATTTTTTGCTTTTTTACAGCAATGGTGGCATTGTATACATAATATTTCGATTTGTCAATAGCCTTATGCTTATTTTCTGTTGTATAAAATACGCATCAATATCTTTTCATTTGAATTAATTGCGATTAAATCTGCATGAGCCAATACATCATCCCTTGAGCAATCACCAACTACTAGTGAAACCGCAGCTGCTTGCATTGCCAATGAAGGCTCTTTTCCATCCGTTATCCATAATATTGACGCACCATTTTGTCTCAATCTGCTAGTAATTTTTAACATATCAGTTGCATTGGCATCTGTAATAAATTGACAGTCAGATATCATGCCTAAGAATTGTTTAGGAACATGTTTACTAATTTGACTTCCATCATAAATTATTGATCCCTGATATTCTTTTTTAAGCTTTTTAATAACCTTTTTATCAACTAAAAATTTACATGGGATACCATATGGTAATTGAATTTTTCTAATAATTTCCGAGATTATATTTTCTGGGGCATCAGTATCTACAAAAACCATATCTATTAAATGTAGTTTTTTAACAGCGGAGAAGTTTTGTATAACAACACCATTACGATGCAATTTTTTATAAGTTAAACTATCCAACCATCTGACTTTTTTCTGTTTTTTCGGAACAATATCACATATTGCGACTTTGTTACCATGAGCAACCACAACACCAATTCCATTACCATGGGTTACGAATGAACCGGCGAATGCCATACATTTCTGTTTATCAATCTCTGCTTCTTCTTGAAGCGCAAAGGTATTTTTACAAACTGGTAAATTATTGCCAGTAATCGCTAGTTGATCAATTTGAAGGTTTTCAACTTTAAGTAACCTGATATCCGCCGGTACTCTATCACCAGAGGATAGTAAGACGATATCTCCAGGGACTATTTTCTCTAATTCAACTTTTCTGGAACGACCTTCCCTTTTTAGCCAAGTTTTGTAAACTTTTTGGATTTCTGTAGGTAGGTAATTATTTGAATTAGGACCAAATTTTACAAGTCTAGCTTTTACGCTCTTACGGCTAAGACCTTTATCCATATCTACATCAAAAAATGCAAGAGCTTCCGACTCTGTAGCTAAATACCATGGCTTCATTGCACTAAACCTCCTCTTGGTAACATTGCGGTTGTGCTTATGTCAATGATATAGTTTTTATTAGACGAGGGCAAAACGAAAAATTAATGATTAATGCAATTTCAACTCTAACTAGTACTGAAATTTTAAACTTGAGTACTCGAGCGATTATAGGAGCCTCTATATCATTAGTACTTCTATTTGTAATTACATCATTATTTAGAAAGAATGTTCAGTTACAACGATTACTTTTTATAATAGTATTAGCAGTCATTCTTTTTGCGACAACTGTATTATTTACCACTGCTTTAATACATATACAGGATATCTTTGCCAATTTAACTAATAGTGGATTAATGAAATTATGAGTGATATAAGTCTATTAACACTGATAGTAGTTAGCGGGATACTTCTTTCGCTTAATCCGTTTAGCATTGCTGTATTTAGTGCTCTTCTCGCTGGAGCACTAGGTAAAGGTCATCCTAAATCAGTATTTCATACTATAGCGATGTCATATCTCATTTCTTATGCCGCTTTGTTAACTTTTTTTGGTATGGCACTTGTTGGTATATTTAGCTTGTTACCCTATACTTTTTTACTTAGTTTGAGCTTGGCCATATCTGTAATTTCCATCTTTTGGGGGATTGTAACTATCGCGAACTTTTTTTGGTATGGCACATTTGATGATGTACCTAAGAGTATTTATAACGTATTACACAAATATTCAGTTAAAAAAAATAGTCCCGGTAGTGCTGCGTATTTAGGTCTGATTGCCGCTTCGTCCTCATTTGTAAGTAATACTATAATGATCTTAAGTTTTGTAACTATTGTTAGTTTATTAAAAACTGGATCACCTTCTTGGATGTTACTACTAGCTATTATATTAATAATACCTCTAATAATTATATTAATATCATGTCTTAATGGCACTAAAATTAGCACGATTCTAAAATGGAAAGAAGATTCTAAAGCAATAATGAGATTAAGTTCAGGCTTAACATATATCTTGATTGGGTGGATTATTCTTTTGATATTAAACGGTACAATCGGTTCCATCTTATGAAACATATAGTCAAACGTAATGGAAAGAGCGAAATTTTTGATAACCGAAAATTATACACTAGTATTTATGCATCTTGCTTAAGTGAACATTTAACCGAAAAAGTTGCAGAACAAATTGCTCTAAAAATTTCGAAAGAAGTTGAGACTTGGTTAGCTTCCAAAAATGAAGTAACTTCAAATGATATTCGACACAAATCAGAAAAATTATTAAGCAAAATTGATCCTAATGCCGGTTATTTATATTCGCATCATCGTATAATGTGGTAAGGAAAATATAATGTACAAAACAAATACTCATAAACCCAAAAAACTTGATTTTGACGTTATAGTTATTGGTAGTGGGGCCGGAGGTGCAGTTGCAGCTCATCTTGCCGCTTCGGATGGTAAAAAAGTTGGATTGATCGAATCCAGTCAAATAGGTGGTAAAGGTACTATTACAGGAAGTATTGCCACAAAAGCACTTTTACAGTCAGCAATTGCTCTTGATAACGTGTTGACAGCAAATAAATTTGGTATCAGAGCGAGTGGAGTTAGCTATAACTATAGATCCATACAGGCATGGAAAGATAAAGTCGTATCCGCTACTGGGATAAATGATGAATTCAAAGCTTTTAAATCTGAGGGTATAGTTTTAATAAAAGGTAATGCTCAAATATTGGATCGATGGACGGTTAATGTTGGCCTAAGACGTTATACTACAAATAATTTTTTGATAGCTACTGGAAGCAGACCAAATGTACCTAAAATACCTGGGTTAATGGCTACTGGGTTTATAACTAATAGAGAAGCAACTCATTTATTACGTCTTCCCAAAAGTATATTAATTATTGGTGGAGGTGGAATAGCTTATGAATTTTCTCAAATATTTGCCGCTTTTGGAACTAGAGTCCACATAATAGAACAAAAGAACCATATATTACCAAATACAGATTATGAGGTCGGTGATATTGCAGAATATTTGTTAGAAAATAAAGGAATAAAAGTACTAACTTCTTCTAAGATAATAAATATTAGTAGTATTCAAGGTAAAAAAATAACAACTTTTATCCAGCATGACCAACAGCATCGTATTGCTACAGAAGAAATTTTAGTTGCTTCGGGAATCTGCCCTAATACGGATTTAGGCTTAGAAAATATCGGTGTTCAATATGATGCTTCAGGAATCGAAGTAAATCGATTCATGAGAACTAATATTAAAAATATTTTTGCATCAGGAGATGTTCTCGGTAAAAATATTTCAACACAGGCAGCAATACAAGAAGGTAGAATAGCTATTCATAATATGTTTCACAAAAAACAGGTTTCCCTCAATTATCATGCCATACCACAATGTTATTATGGTAAACCTGAGATTACGATAATTGGGGTTAATGAAAATGAGTTAAAAAACAAAGGTTTGCCATATCAAACCGCAATAGCTCAAATAGGTATCTTAGGAAAATCCATAACAAGCAATTATAGTTCAGGATTTGTAAAAATCATCGCCAGTCACTCTGGAATAGTATTAGGTGCAAGTGTCGTAGCACCTGAAGCAAGTGAAATATCACAGGAATTAACCTTTGCTATACAGCACCATCATCATGCCTGTGATTTAGCCAACACATTACATCCATTTCCCTCTTGGAATGAAGCAATACGTGTAGCTGCAAATAAAATAAAATGTTCTTAGATAAAGATTTAATATAGACATCAACACATTATCTGTACACTTTGCAAATTTTGTGCTTAACTAGCGACAGCAAGGTTTTGTCTCTTCTTTAAGGCCAATTAGATCTTAAGCGCAAGGACAGACAGGGTCGTACTTGCGTAAGTTTAAGAACAAGAAGGTAAAGATAGTTAATGGCATACAAATTGTTTATTGGAAGCCTATCATGGAATACCGATGATGCAGGCCTGCAAGCTGCTTTTGCACAATTTGGCACTATTGTTAGTGCTACAGTTGTAAAAGACAGAGACAGCGGCCGCAGCAAGGGATTCGGCTTTGTAGAATTCGAGAATGAAGAAGAAGGCAAAGCTGCAGAAGCTGCTATGAATGGCAAAGAACTAGATGGCCGTGAAATCGTTGTGAACGAAGCTCGTCCACGCGAAGATCGACCTCGTCGTGACTTCGGTGGCGGCGGCGGCGGATACCGTGGTGGAAACGGTGGTGGTGATCGTGGTTCATTCCGCAAAAAAAGCTGGTAGTTAAGTACTAGTTATTTAAAAAAGTCCCGCCTAAAAATGGCGGGATTTTTTATTTATATTCTTTCAAATGTAAAATAGTAAAAATTATTACAGCAGTTTTAAGTAAAAAAAAGTAGTTTAGAATTAGGTTTTTAAAATTAACTTTAAAACCACTGAATATATATTTAAGGGGGTTTATTATGGAGAGTCTTCCTTGGGACTACAAAAAAAAGATGGCTATTAGGTTTATCCAAGTATATGTATCAGGGATTTTATTAGGAGCTGTCGTCGGTGGTGTTACAGCGCTGTTAGTTACTCCGAAATCAGGCAAAGAATTTAGAAACCAAGCTAACGAAGCCTTACGCAAAGCTAAAATCAGAATGCAGGAAAAAGCGAGACACGCTACAGAACAAGCAAAAGACAATGTGAATAAAGCAGCAGATTCGACATCTGAAACACTTTCTGGATTAAAAGAAGAAGCTGATCAAATTTAGCCTAGTAGGTTAATTATGATCAATTTGATACTCTGGATAATATTCGGTGGATTAGTTGGTTGGTTCGCCTCATTAATAATGAGATCTAATTATCAACAAGGTGTATTAGGCAATATTGTACTGGGTATAGTTGGTGCAATCATCGGTGGTGAGATAAGTAAACTAATCGGAGGACCAACTGTTTCTGGCTTTAATTTCACTAGTTTTATAATTGCATTGCTAGGTTCAATCATTTTGATTACACTTGCCCGTTTGTTTTTTAGAAATTAATTTTGTTAATTTCTTTCGATATATCTTACTATTATCCAGAATATTACCGTATACACGATTATTGAAACAAGAGTAATAACTTCAAAATTTGATGCACCGTACTTGATATGATAATTTGTAAGCTTATAGAATGGTTCGGCTAATATATTACTTGCAATATATATAAAACTTGCAAAGATATTGATTTTTCCAACTCCGATATACGCCAATATAAGTCGTAAAAATAGTATTAGTATAATCAGTGCACCCAAGAACCGAATTGCCCTAGCCGCAGCTAGCTGTGGAGTATAAAAGGGGTCCTGTTTATCTTCAATTTTTCTATTTAATTTACCCATCCTACCGTAAGTTACCATTGATAAAATATCCTATAAATAATTTACATAGTCAGTAAACATTTTAACCGAGCGTTTGCATAACTTTTTTGGTTAAAATTATTACTGCTATTAAAGCTCTTAAAGAATTAGTCTTAAGGGGAAATAAATGTGGAGAATTTTATGGCCAAAAAAGGCGACAAGACTATAAAGAAAAGTAATCCTGGTAATTTTGCTAATGATCCAAAAAGGGCCAGTGAGGCAGGTCGAAAAGGAGGCCGCTTAAGCCCAGGAAACTTCAAGAATAATCCTGAACGTGCTAGAGAGGCAGGTCGAAAAGGAGGATCAAAGTAATTTAGTATAACTACTATTTTAGCTATTATTCTGGATAGCTCTGTATTCGACACTGAGAAGTCTAAATAATTCCAGTAAATTTAAGTTCGAATATCCAGAGCTATTTTTTAAAAACTTATTGGTGGGGATGGCAGGATTTGAACCTGCGACCAATCGGTTATGAGCCGACTGCTCTAACCCCTGAGCTACATCCCCTAAATGAAAGCCTAGAATTCATTTATTATATGGTAACATAGGGCTAACAGTGACATAGTATAACAAAACAGAGGTAACTTTTACATAATTGATATACTTAAATTATATGTTTTCAAAAATTAAAAATAGTCAAACTTTAAAAATGATTGCTGATACTAAGAATTTGGGACTTTACTTATTAGTTGTTATCGCTCTTTCTGTTACTTGGAGTAGCATTAAAGTTATCCAAAAAAACTATGGTTTAGAGAAACAAATTACTGCTCTTCAGCAAGAAGATAAAACCCTAGATCAGCAGAATAAGAATCAGAACCTCGAGAATGAGTACTATCAAAGCAACGCTTACTTAGATTTAGCTGCTCGTAAATATTTTGATAAAGCAGCCCCCGGTGAAAAATTAATTTTAGTTCCTTCCACCGTATCTCAACAATACATTCATGCAGAGAATGACAATAGTGTGAATCAGGTTGCATCAAAACCAAATCCAAAAATTATTCAAAATTGGCAAAATTGGATCAACTTTTTTTCACACCGACAATACTAAGCTAAATATTTTTGGTTAGGCTTTATCTTGACTAAAGGGGCTAAACGGGCGTAATATTAGCATTGCCGTTAATGCGGGGTAGAGCAGTGGCAGCTCGTGTGGCTCATAACCACAAGGTCGCAGGTTCGAGTCCTGCCCCCGCGACCAAGATAAGTCTTAGTTAATTAAACTAGGGCTTTTTTTATGCATTCTTTATTTCTCGCTGTTTTTAATGCATCAGCCCACCAGTTAAGTTGTTCAATCATCTTTTCAATATTTCCCTTTACATGATCACCCATAAGCTTACCATCCTCATCAAACGCGTCTCTAAGACTTATGATGTTAATTGATGACATCTGAAGTGGCATCATCCCAATTTGTGAAGTTACTTGAGCTAACTGTTCTATTGATCTAGCTGCACCCAAAACACCATATCCCACAAATGCTACTGGCTTTTTTTGCCATTCTAAATATAAGTGGTCAATAGCATTTTTTAGTGACGCTGGATATCCGTGATTATATTCTGGTGTTATAAAAATGTAACCATCTGCTTTGGCAACTTTAGTAGCCCATTTTATAGTTTGCGGGTCGCTATAGCTACCTGAGGCCGGAAGGGCAGTTTCCATTTTCATAGGTAAATGCCAATCTTTCAAATCTATCACTTCAAAGTTAAAATCGGGATTATTACCTATTTCTGATAATAGCCAGTCTGCTATTCTTTTACCTAGACGACCTTCTCTAACTGACCCTATAATTACTTGAATATTTTTCATAAGACTCCTTGATTTACAAATATTAATTTAATGTTTGTCACTATATATTGTATAGTTTATACCATTTTTATGATATAGTAAAAACATGGAATTAATAAAGCTTGAGCAAAGACCTGGTTGCATTAAAACCACTTTACAAATAATTGGTGAAAAATGGACTGCCCTAATTATTCGTGATTTGTCTGATCAACATCAAACGTTTGGAAATTTAGAAAAAAATTTGATTGGCATTAGTCCTCGAACTTTAAGCCAACGACTAAACAAACTCGAAGAAGAAGACATCATATCTAAAGTATTGTATTGCGAACACCCACCCCGCTTTAAATATGCTCTTACTAAAAAAGGTTCTGAACTTAAAAATGTCCTTATGGCGATGGCTGACTGGGGTGATCGGTACTTATAGCCTTATCCAGAACTTCTATCATCTCTTCTAAACTTTGTTTTCTAACAAAATCAGATCTTATATTACTAGCATCATTGAAACCGCTAATATAATTCTTAGCAAATTTTTTTAAACCTTGAAAATTATGCTTATCCAGCCCCCATATTTTTTCAAAAAGGATTAGATGCTGCTTATATACTTCCATTTTTTGAGAAGGGTTAAATTCTTGCCACTTATTGTCTTTATTAAATACATAAGGATTACTAAGAGCTCCTCGTCCAATCATAATTCCATCGAGTTTATACTTCTTAGCTATTAATTCACCTTGTTGACGAGAAACTACATCACCGTTCCCGATGATTAAAGTGTTGGGTGATATTACATCACGTATTTTTCTTACCTCTACTATATCTTGCCAATTAACCGGGACCTTACTAAGTTCTCTTGTGGTACGACCATGAACAGTTAACATATCAATGTCTTGCTTTAAAACAAATTCAGGCCAGCTTAAGTCTACACTATCAAAACCAGTCCGCAATTTTACGCTAACCGGTATTCTTCCAGCAGCTCCTGTTTTAGTTGCTTGAATTATTTGAGCTGCTAAGTCTCGGTTATTAATTAAAGCTGAGCATCCTCCGTGCCTTACAATGGTTTTATCCGGACAACCCATATTTATATCTATGCCGCCAAAACCCATTTCAACCAGTTCATTAGCAGTTTTTAAATAATTATTTGGAACTTTACCCCAGATCTGAGCAAAAATAGGTTTTTCTGTTTTTGAAAACTTTAATTTATCTATTAACTTTGTTCGTCCCGGACTTTGTAAACCATCAACATTAACAAATTCTGTGAAAAATAGGTCGGGTTTAGCACAGCTTGCAATAATCTGACGATATACGGTATCCGTAACATCATCCATTGGAGCTAAAATAAAGATAGGCTTACTCAAACTTTCTAAATAATTTATCATGATAGAAAGTATAGTTTATTGATTACTATATGCCCTACGACTTTTACTTAACTTTCTAAGTAGTGCTAATCTTAATTCGATAAATTTAGCCATATCGGGTTTATCGTTTTCATCTAGTTTGCCATGACGCACATACAAGTCTAACCTCATCTCTAAATTTTCCAAATCTTCTCTTAAATGTTTTTGCCCATCCTTATCATTGGCATTGGGGTTTAGGTCTTTAAATATTTTTTCGGCAAATTCAATATATTTAGCACTTTTCCCGACAAATGTGTACTCAGAGTCTTCTGGTAGTTTTCCAAATAATCTGTAAGATATTCCCATTACTTCTTTGAAAGCTTCTGAATAAACTAAACCATAACCTTGATCAGCGCCTTTATTTTTTTTCTTTATAAGATCCTCAAGTTCCGGCGTTAAATCTGATTTACAAGCAAATTGATTAGGAAACATTTTTCTTGCTGTATTTGTCAACGTCAATAATCTATCATCATTAATAATTTCTTGCTGTGGTTCATCTGTAGTCTGTAAATCTATAGCTTTAGCAGCTACTAATCTAACTTGATGTTCACTAGCTAAATTTGGATATTCACCAGGCTTTGATTCAGCAATAACCTCCGGAAGAATTTCAGGTGGAACGTGTTTTGATGCGATTGCATCTAATAAAGAACCCTGATTTGGATTGGGTTGCAAGGTTCTCGTCATAATGTATATTATTATATCACGTTTATGCTTAATTGTCTACTAGTCTATTTGGATGATAAAGGAAACATACGGCATCTGGATCAATCTCAAGTTCAGATATGAAGTGCTCACGCGCTCTTTGTTGCTGAAACCAAATTTTAAATCCCTTTTCATATTGATTATTTAGTGGAATTTTTGGTATAAAGCATCTATCTTTTATCTGTTCATCACATATTAAACAAGCATGTTGTTGTGCGGCTGCAGCCAATTTATCTTGCCTAGATGCTAAATAACCCAATGCTCTAGTTAAAGCCTCAAATCTAGTGTCTTCAAAACTTAGTTGGTATGGTAAAGATTCCATTTCAAATATTTAGTCATCAAACCAAATATTTGTAAGTTAATTATTTAGCAAATATAAAAACTTTATTTATGATAGTTATTATTCCCATCGGAATATTCTAAAAGCAATAAAATATATTATTACGGCCCAGATTAGCAGTAGTCCAATTTGTGGACCAACTGCAAAAAGACTTTTTCCTTCTGTGACTATTAACCTGAACCCATCGATAACTGGTGTAAGTGGCAAATAGTTTGTAATCTTCTGCAACCATTCGGGCATTAGATACCTAGGGAAAAATGTACCAGATAAAAACATCATTGGGAATGAAACTAGGTTTCCGAGAGGAGCAGCCTGTCGTTCATTTTTTGCCCATCCTCCCAAAGCTAAACCTATACCGTAAATTGTGAATATGCTTAAGATAGCAAATATAATGAAGGATATGTAGCTGCCTTTCATTTGTAAATGAAAAACTAGAACTGAGACTGTAAACATTATTGCTATCGAGAATAACCCAATTACACTCTGAGATAGAACATTTGAAGTGAAATATTGCCATACTCTCAATGGAGTGGTATGTAATCTGCGTAAAATGCCTTGTTTTTTAAGCTCGGGAAAAACGTTTACAGGACCAAAAATTCCTAGAGCAAGTACCGCAAACCCTAATAAACCAGAAAAAGTATAATCAAACTGAGTTAAGCTACTTTGATTAGTCGATTTAGTCACTACAGAAAGAGGCGGCGAAACTTTTATGTATCGTGCATTAAAAATATTAAACTGACCCTGCAGAATAGTTGCTAAAGTACTAGCAGCCTGTTGGTCATTCTCGTTATAATAAACGACTAACTGACCACTTGGGATACCATTTACTACCATACCGAAGTTTTGTGGTAAAACTAATGCTGCATCGAGTTCGCTTCTCTGCATTTTAGCTTCGGCATCACCTAGTGTCGCTACACTGTAATTAATTTTTAGAACATTAGATTTCTTTGCTTGAGCTACTATCTGTTGAGCGAGAGGACTCTTAGACTGATTGATTAATGCCACGTTAAAAGAAATATTGCTGGTATTGTGAAAAAGCGATCCAAATATTACTAGAAATATGAGCGGGAAAACTACTGTAAAGAATATGGCTAGACGATCTCTAAAGTATCTTTTAGTGTTTAGCCGGGCGAAAGTAATAATTGTATAAAAAGATTTCTTCAAGATAATTACTCCCTTAAATGTTTACCCGTTAAGTCGATGAAAACATCCTCTAAATTAGCTTGTTCTACCTGACGCTCTTTTCTAAAACCTGTGGATAAAAGTTTTTTTACTAAGTTTTTTGGGGAGTCTATGGCAATAATTTTGCCATTATCCATAATTGCAACTCTGTGACATAGCATCTCAGCTTCTTCCATATAGTGTGTCGTTAAAATTACAGTCACACCTTTTTTCTGGATTGACCTAACAAGTCCCCACAAATGACGTCGAGCCTGAGGATCAAGCCCAGTTGTTGGTTCGTCCATGAAAAATACTTTAGGACTATGCACTAGAGAAGCTGCAATACTTAAACGTTGCAGCTGGCCACCAGATAATTGTTCAACGTAAGCATCTGCTTTGTCTAGTAATTCAACATCTTCCAATAATTTATTTGCATCAATTTTTTCACCGTAAGCTGACGCAAATAGTTCTAAAATTTCTTTAATCTTTGATTTATCCTGAAAAGCCGGCGATTGAGGCTGCACACCTATAATATATTTAATCTTATTCGGGTCTTTTGCTACATCTATTCCATTAATTGAAGCTTTACCTTCATCTATTAGACGCATTGCTTCAATCATTTCTAGAGTAGTAGTTTTTCCAGCACCATTCGGACCAAGAATACCGAATATTTCGCCTTCTTCTACGTCAAATGAAATTCCATCGACAACTGCCTTATGGTCGTATCTTTTAGTTAATCCTCTGACTTTTACAATCGCTGACATACCTTAGAATATTATCATAATAGGGATACAAAAAGAGCCACTCTAGAATAGAGTGACTCTTTTGTAATTAGCGCTAAAATTATTTTTTGATGCGCTTAACGGTCAAAAAGCCGTTTCGTGGGTTTTCGTTAACTGTAAAACCCTCTGGCAGTGCATCGATAGTCTCTGCACGCTTATCCTTGCTAAAGTAATAGATGGTTTGTTTTTTACCACCGCGAAGAGTAACGACCTTTGAATTTAAGAAGTATGTTACCCCTTTTGAGTTCGTGTGCTGATAAGCCACTTTCTCCTCCTTACACTGTTAGTAGTACCCTTACCATACGCTGACAGTTTTACTCTTGTCAATCTTTTTTTATTCAAATCTTATTTAACACTTGATTCTAATACACTAGTTGAGGTACACTTTGGCTACAAGCATTAGTAATATAAAAGAGGTGTAAAAAAGATATATGAACGATTATCTGAACCATGTAGGGAGACCTGCGCCAGTTGTTAATAGGGGTGGCATGGAAGCTCCTGCACAACCGTCAAATAGCCAAAAAAAGAAATTAAAATTCAAATTTAATGGTTTCAAAGTTATATTTAGTGTGTTGTTTATTTCAATAACACTTCTATTAATTGCCTTAGTAATCTATTTAGTTGTCTATAAGGACAATAATGCAATATCTCAACAGATAAAGACAGCGCAATTCCAGGCAGTATTCCTAAACAGTAGCGATGGACAAGTATATTTTGGTCACTTAAAGGTATTGAACAGTCAGTACTACGAATTAACAGATATTTACTATATCAGGGTAAATTCAAATTCATCATCTACCACATCGTCTACGACTAATTCCACTGCTAATGAGAGTGTTACGTTAGCTAAACTTGGTAACGAGATACATGGACCTGAAGATGCAATGTTTATTAACCGAGACAGTGTAATGTTCTGGGAAAATCTTAAGAATAGCGGCCAAGTGGTCACAGCTATACTTAAATACCAAGCTAATGGTGGACAGAGTAGTAGCTCAAATGCAACTAGCAACAGTCTTTCAAACACAA
>Ga0302320_10006943_pt1 | contig 24998 bp, 23 predicted proteins | sample Bog_T0_3_FD_202130 | JGI IMG/M metagenome (GOLD analysis project Ga0302320, IMG submission 202130) | Peat permafrost microbial communities from Stordalen Mire near Abisko, Sweden - Bog_T0_3 | ecosystem: Environmental > Terrestrial > Soil > Wetlands > Peat | place: Sweden: Abisko, Stordalen Mire...
CTGCTTGCAGATATATTTCAAACCGGCATTGCGCATCAGCGCCCCCGGCAGCAGGCCGGCTTCCGTTAGAATCTGAAATCCGTTGCAGATTCCCAGCACCAAACCACCGCCGGCGGCAAATTTCTGCACCGACTGCATTACCGGAGAAAAACGCGCAATGGCGCCCGTGCGCAAATAGTCCCCATACGCAAACCCGCCCGGAATCAGCACGGCATCCACGCCGCCCAGGTCTTCCGAGTCGTGCCACAGGAAGGTAACAGGCTGGCGAGCCACTTCGGCAATCACATGGAATGTGTCCTGGTCGCAGTTGGAACCGGGAAAGACTAGAACCCCGAATTTCATGCTTCTAGCGTATCAGCTTGGCGGTGGAAAATGGGCATCTGCAAGCCCTCGAGACCCTGTGGAAGAACCAATGAACGCAGAAGCCTCAAACGGGCATTTCCTCTATCATCCGCCGCTGCGAGTCGCGGGCGAATTTGTGCTGAAATGCTCGGGTCACGGGGAATCCAAGGTACGCAAGCAAACTACGAGGTCGAGAGATTGCCTCTATCACGTACCAGACTTCACCCGAGCTTTCGTCGAATTCAAGCAGAAAGCTCTCTTCTCCTTTTTCGACATGCATCGCGGTCGTGGCGTAGATGAAGCCAAACCTTCGCGCGGTCTCAATCGTCGCAGTGATCCGGCTTAGATTGAGCGTCCAGAGTCCAAGCGCTTGCGCCTGCACTGCCACGATCTGCCCGGGCACGATCCTGGGATTGCGGTTGACGACATTAATCCAACCAAGATCGAAATGAACCCATTGCGCGACTGCGACCGTTGCAGCCGTGAAAAGCGCCTCGCCTCCACCGAGACAGGATCGAGACTGGTCATAAGCAAAACCAACTGGCACCCGATCGGACGGAAGGGAATCGTGCAGCGAGAGAAGTGGAGCCACATCGAGCGGAAAACTTTGGGCGGCTTCGATTCTCTCCTCGATCGCCGCCGCCGTCAGTCTCTTCAGCGTGAACACACCTTCAGTATGCCAGTTGCAGTTCCAGCCCCTTCCCATCATCCGCCACAGCCGCCGTCACTCGATGATGATCCACGTCATATCGCGAAGGAGCCTTGCTCGCGCCGCCCCCCCTCGCGGACAGCGTGGCTGCCGCACCCTTCGCAGCCCCGTATACCTCAATGGACACCATCGACCACCATGGGGCGAAGCTCCCCTCGCGCGGCGCAATCGTTACCGTCACTCCATGGTTCGTCGCGTGGCAGGTAAAGCGCTCGCGCAGGAATTCGCCCTTTTGGTAGCCATAGCTGATGCCGTCATCCAGATACACGCTCCCGCTGCATTCGCCGTTTGCCATCGTTGGTGGATAAACCCGCAGCGTCAGCGGCCCTTGCGGCTTCTCCTCCGTGCTCTGCACCAGCGGCTGCTCAGGAACGATCGATCCAGCGCGCACAAATACCGGCAAAGTATCAATCGTCGGACGGATGTGGACTTCCGGCTGTTTCACTTCCGTGTTGTCGATCGCCTTTCGTCCCGCGCTCCCATCCACGCGCGCGCCCGTCCAGTAGTCATACCAGCCCTCCGGCGGCAACGCTATCGAGTACTCGTCCAACTCATCCGGGTATGGACTCTGCGCCACCAGCAAATCCGGTCCAAGCAGAAAAGATCCGCTGTCGATCAGATCGAGCGGCTGTCCATCGCCCGTGCCTTGCGGAAACTCCAGAAAGAGCGGCCGCATGATCGGCAGCCCCGTTCTGCTCATCTCTTCCGCAGTCGAATAGATGTAAGGCAGCAGGCGATACCGTTCTTCAATAAATTGACGCCGTAAGTTCACATCCTTCTTCGTCCCGTTTTCCCACGGCTCCTGCGGATTGGTACCGACCGCCGTGTGGTCGCGATCGATCGGCTGAAACGCGGCCACCTCGAGCCAGCGCGTCAGCAGCTCCGGCTGCGGCGAACCGGCAAACCCGCCCACGTCCGCGCCGCTCATCGCGAACCCGCTCAATCCCAGGTTGATCAATTGCGGAATCGTCTGGCGAAGATGATTCCATGTGCTCGAATTGTCGCCGCTCCACGTGGCCGCGTAGCGCTGTCCTCCCGCATAGCTCGCGCGCGTCATCACAAATGGCCGCGTATTCGGGTCGAGCTTGCGCAGCCCTTCAAAGGTTCCCCGGCTGTTCTCCATGCCGAACACGTTGTGAATTTCCAGGTGCGTCGCTGCCCGAGTCGCAAATCCTGGCTCCTCGATGCGATGACGTATATCGTCCGGCATGGTCTTCGAAGCAACTTCAAAAATTGCCGGTTCATTCATATCGTTCCAGAATCCCGCCACGCCCTTACTCAAAAAGTCCGCATAAAGCGTGCCCCACCACTCGCGCGAAGCCTTCTGTGTGAAGTCCGGGAAAACTGCCTTTCCCGGCCACACCACCCCTACATAAGTCGATCCGTCCGGATTCTTGACGAAGTGATCGCCGGCAACGCCCTCGTCATAAGGCTTGTAGCCGATGTTCGGCTGGTCCGCAATATGCAGGTCCGTAATCACGACCGTGTGCAGATGCTCAGCTTTCAAATCCTTGATCATCTGGTCGAAATGCGGAAAGCGCTCCGGGTCCACCGTGAACGGCCGATTCTTCAACTGATAATCGATGTCGAGCCAGATGACATCCGCCGGAATCCTTTCGCTCCGCAACCGCGCCGCAATCCGCCGTACTTCAGCTTCCGGATAGTAGCTGTAACGCGATTGCTGATAGCCCAGCGACCACAGCGGCGGCAGCGGCGTTGCGCCCACCAGCCACGCCCATGTCTTCACAACCGACTTCGGCTCGGGACCGTACAGGATGTAGTAATCCAGCGGCCCTGCTTCTGATCCAAACGAATACCCATCGCGGTATTGCTTGTTGAAATCGAAGCTCGCTCTCCACGTATTATCGAGGAACGTCGCCGCCGCAATGCCATTGCGAAACGTGATGAAGTAAGGAATTGACTTGTAAATCGGGTCTGTCGATTCTTGCCAGCCAAAGGCATCCGTATTCCAGTCGGCAAACGATTCGTTGCGACGGTCAAGCGGGCCGGGCTTGTCTCCAAGCCCGAAATAGTGCTCCTCGGCGGGTGACTTCCGATACACGCGAAATGCCGAGCCGTGATACTCGATGGGCCTGCGCGGCATATCCTGCGCGATCACATGACCAGCCAGATCCGTGACCATCAGCTCCAGCGGAACTTTCTGCACACGCACGCGCACTTTCGCTGTCTTGAATCCGACCGCACTCTCGCTCGACTCTTGTGTTACGGCGACGGTTGCTGTGCGCGAAGAAGCCAGCACAGCCCACGACGCGTCTTCCGGCAGTTCGCCGTTTGCACCTGCGCGCACGCGCAGCACATCGTCGCGTAGTGCGGTTATCTGCATCACCGCCGTACCGCAGCGGATCTCAATTCCATTCGAGATCGCCCGGGAAGCGGTGACCCGGTCCAGCTGTACGAAGCCCGAATCCTGCTGAGCTTCCTGGCTTGGAATCGCTTGTGACGTTGCGGCTAGGAACAGAAAACCAAATCCAACAAAGCTAAAACAAACTGCCCTTTGCACTCAGCACCTCATGGGAGCCAAATTATGGTTGTCCACGAGAGTAATTCACTGACCGGGGAGCAGGGAAGTAACCCTTCGCGGAGCAAGACTGCGTCTGAATCTGTCTGAAATCAATGCAAAACTCAGCATGAAAATATTCTGCATACCTAAAAAGCGTTAGCCAGTCCCCAAGAACGGTTATTGCGCGTCCGGGTACATAGGAAGAAATTGAGAAGGGGCAAACCGTCATCCGAAATACGACGGCTGCAAGGTGCCGGTCATTTGATGAGAACCACCGTAAGGCAACGAACTCTGATCGCCCGGGCAGCGACCATCGCATTAGGAGCGGCGGGATTGCTGGCAGGCGTTGGCCTTGGCCGCGTCATCGCCATTCACCTGGCGGAAAACTGGCTCGATCAATATTCAAAGCTAATGACCGTTCAGCAGGATGCATCCTCTCTTGAAGCACACAACCTGCTTGACGTGATGAAGACTTCGCCTTTCCCCTTCTGTTCGGATGCTGAGATCGCTTACTTTCGCGAGCTGGTTTACAAATCGGAATCTCTAAAAGACGCAGGCCGCATTCGCGATGGAAAGATCGAATGCTCCGCCACTGCAGGCCGGCCTCTGCACTTTTCCGGGCAGTTGAGCCCAAGGTTGGCGCTGCTCGATGGCACATTCGCATATAAGAATCTCGAACCAGTGAAGAGCGATACCTTGCAAAGAGTCGGTTTGCAGGTGGGCTCCGCGTATGTAGTCATTGGTTCAAATGCGCCGCCCAGCGTCGGCCCGATTCCCATCCAACTTAACGTCACGATGCAAGATGCCGTGTCCAATCGACCCGGATCCCGCTCAGAGCCTTCGCAGCCAGGCAATACGCCCGATCTGACTACGGGATCTTCTGTTCGGCGGGGCGATGTCCTTTACACAACGCAGTGTTCCGCTTTTCATTTCAACTGCGTCACAGTATCCACCCCTGTATCGGAAGCTGTGCGCGGAGAACGCGGATGGGTGGCCGGATGCGCCGGCGCTGGAGAAATAGTCGGCACTCTTCTCGGTCTGCTTTTCTCGCTCTTGTATCGCCGCAGCAGAAGCAGAGAGCAGCAGCTTCGACGCGCCATCGCGTCTGACAAGTTGAATGTGAACTATCAGCCCATCGTTAGCCTCGCCAGCGGAAAAATCGTGGGGGCCGAGGCGCTGGTGCGCTGGGAAGATGAAGAAGGAAATACTGTGGGGCCGGACGTCTTTGTCAAAATCGCAGAAGAAAACGGGTTCGTCGGCGGAATTACTCGCCTGGTTGTGCGGCGCGCCTTGAAAGCCTTCTCAGACACGTTGAGCCAATGTCCCGGATTTCGAATCAGCATCAACGCATCCGCCGCAGACCTGGGAGACCCCACATTCCTTCCCATGCTGGACGACTCTCTGAAATGGGCCAAGGTCCAATCCAAAAGCGTCGTCATCGAGATTACTGAAACCTCTACGGCCAATCGCGAAGTAGCCATGGAGACGATTCGTTCTCTACGGCGCAGGGGACACAGCATCCACATCGACGATTTCGGCACTGGCTATTCCAGTCTGTCGTACTTACTCTACTTATCCGTGGACACAATCAAGATTGATAAGGCCTTCACTCGCGTGATTGGCACTGAAGCCGTGACCGTGGCCATCCTTCCGCAAATTCTCGCCATGGCAAAATCGCTCAACCTTGAAGTCATCGTAGAAGGTGTTGAAAACTCCAGCCAGGAAAACTACTTCTCCACCGCGGATCGGCCCATGTATGGCCAGGGCTGGCTCTATGGACGGCCAATGCCTGCCTCCGAATTCCAGCGAGTACTAGCGGAGAATTGGGCTCAGATTCCGGTCCTTGCCGAGCCGGTCGCGGAGCGCAATCTTCTTTCAATCGATGAACGTCTTATAGTTCCCGGTCCTGTTGAAGTGATTCGCCGTTCTGCATGATTTTGCGATTCGTCAGAGGGCCGGAATCAAGGCGCTCTTTTCACTTCATTTCCTCTGACGAGAGCATTCCCCATTTGCCCTCGCTCTTGAAGACAACCAGGCCGACACTCTTAACGTGAGTTCATTTCCAGTGGTATACTCACAAGGTTGGGCGCGTGCCCGCGTCAGCATCTTTAATACCTTTGAGGTTCTCATGTCCGGCCATTCAAAATGGGCCACAATCAAGCACAAGAAGGGCGCGCTCGACGCTAAGCGCGGCAAGATATTCACCCGAATCATCAAGGAAATCAGCATTGCCGCGAAGGGCGGAGGCGACCCAGATGGAAACCCCCGCCTGCGCACCGCAATTCTGGCCGCAAAAGCGGAGAACATGCCCCAGGAAAACATCAAGCGTGCCATCCAGCGCGGCACCGGTGAACTCGAAGGCGTCAACTATGAAGAAATCAAGTTTGAGGGTTACGGCCCGGGCGGCGTAGCCATCATCGTTGACGTCACCACCGACAACCGCAACCGCGCCGTTAGTGAAATCCGCCACGCGTTTTCAAAGAACGGCGGCAACCTCGGCGAGTCCGGTTCGGTACGTTTCATGTTTTCAAAAAAAGGAATCATCGCAGTCGAGAAATCTGCGGCCAGTGAAGATCAGTTAATGGACATCGTCCTTGAACACGGCGGTGAGGATCTCAATGACGAAGGCGACACCTGGGAGATCCTCACCGACCCTGCGTCGTTCGAAGCAGTTCTGAGTGCGGTGAAAGCCGCCGGAATTCCTACCGTGATGAGCGAAGTGACGATGGTGGCCTCGACCTATACCAAGCTCGAAGGATCGACGGCGGCACAGATGATTCGCCTGCTTGAGGCCCTGGAAGATTGCGACGATACGCAGAACGTCTATTCCAACTTCGACATGGACGCCGAACAGATGGAGCAGGCTGCAAGCTGACTGCCGGCTTGCGTGCAACGAGTAGCCGCCCGGTTGTGGCGGCTCTTTTTGTTAGATTTGAATCTTGAGCTACTGAAAGGATGAGCGTTGAATCGAGTTGCACAATCACTCCTTCTGAATCTGACGGCTGTCGCAGCACTCGCCGGGTTGGCGACGCCCCAGGTCACAGCACAATCCAACTCCGGTCCGGCAGACAACCCGGTCGCGCAAGTTCGCAATGCGAAAAGCTGGGAGTACGGCCCGTTCGTAGATGGCGGCTTTGGCGTTGGCAATCGTTCGAATTTCAAATTCCTTTCCGCAGGCTTTCAAGCAGGCAAGCCTCTCACGGGAGTCATTCACGCCGGCATCTTGAGTGGTCAATTTGAATTAGGTGGGAACATCATGCCGCTGTGGCAGGCATATACTCCCGCTGCCCACGAGCAGACATTTTATTACCCATGCGACGCGGGAGAATGCAGCTTCGACGCTCCCGAGGGCGGAGGCACCTACTACGGAGTCAGTATGACGCCGGTGATCCTGCGCTGGAATTTCCTTACCCGTTCCCGCCGCCTGCAGCCGTGGCTTCAGGGCGCCGGCGGGCTCATTTATACGACCCACAAGTTTCCGCCGGACGTGCTTGTTCTCCACGGAACTCCAGGCGGCACATCTGTCTTCAACTTCGCCCCCCAGGGAGGCATCGGCTTTCACTACTTCATCCATGACAAGCGTTCCCTTGACGTAGGTGTGAACGGCGTTCACATCTCCTCGGCTTCCCTGGGTGATCGCAACCCCGGTGTTAACGCCAGCATCCAGGTGCAGGTGGGCTACACCTTCTGGAGATAGGCGAGCCCGGGTTCAGTCAACATAAGGTTCCATGAGCAACGCGCTGGTCGAATGTGTTCCCAATTTTTCTGAGGGCAAAGATGCCCGTCGCGTCGAAGCCATCGTGGCGGCGATGCGCATGGAGGGAGTGCATCTGCTCGACTGGTCGATGGATTCCGACTACAACCGCTCCGTGGTGACTATTGCAGGTGAACCGGCCGCCGTTGTTGAAGCGGCCATTCGCGGTGCAGGCAAGGCCATCGAACTGATTGATCTTACGCGGCAGCACGGCGTTCATCCCCGCATCGGCGCGGCAGACGTGATCCCTTTCGTTCCCATCTCCGGGATCAAACTCGAACAGTGTGTTCTACTTGCCCGCCAGGCAGGTCTTGAGATCTGGCGGCGCTTCGGCGTGCCGGTCTTCTTTTACGAAGCGGCGGCATCGCGTCCCGACCGAGCCAACCTTGAAGAGGTGCGCCGCGGCCAGTTCGAAGGCCTCCGAGATGCTGTCCGCAATGATTCAGCGCGTCGCCCCGACCTTGGCGGTCCCGGCCTGCATCCCACCGCCGGCGCCTGTGCCGTGGGCGCGCGGAAATTTTTAGTGGCCTACAACATCTATTTCGATTCGTCGGACGTCTCTGTTGTAAGGGCCATTGCCCGGGAACTAAAGGCCGCCGCAGGGGGTTTGAAGACAGTCAAGGCCCTGGGCATTCTTGCGCATGGCCGGGCTCAACTTTCCATGAACATCACTGACTTCAAGGCCACTCCCATCTCGCAGGTCTACCAGGCAGTCTCGGCTCTGGCCATGCGCCATCATGTTGTTCCTGTTGAAGGGGAAATCATTGGACTGGTCCCCGAAAATGCCTGTGAGCGCGAGAGCGAATGGATGCGTCAATTGATTGGGTTCGATCAAAAGGTCAAAATACTTGAACACCGGCTGCTGGACCCCTTGGCATGGCCGGGAAAAGCATGAACCCAACGCGCCTCGGAGCCGCGGACCCCGCTAAAAAATGGCCGAGTACAATATGAGCATAGGTTCTTGCGCGATCTCATCCGTCATGAGCGAGGAAACGATGCTGGCTCACAGGCTTTGTCCATCGCTCATTTCGAAGACAATATTGGTTCCCGAAGGAGGGAATGTTGAAGGGTTTTACAAAGATATTGATTGTTCCGATTCTGTTTGCAGTTGCTACCTTGGCGAACGCGGCGCAGCTTTCTACAGACGCCCGCACAGCCGTTCCGCATGATGTGCAACAGCTCGTCGTGATTGACTATCGCGCCATGCAAAATTCCGCGGCCGCCATGGATCTTCGTGAGCGCGTGATGCCGCCCGAACTCAAGCAATTCGATGAAGCGCTGCGCAAATCCGGCCTGAATGAGAATCACGACGTTGATGAGCTTGCCTTCGCTCTCTTCCGTCCGACTACCACCAGTGAAGGACTTACGACCGTGGGAATTGCCCAAGGCCAGTTTGACGAACAAGATATTCTCGCCAACTTCCGCAAGCAGAAGCTCAAAGGCACAGTCCTCCGCACCAACCGGATATATCCTCTTGCGAAAACCGGCATGGTCGTCTGCTTTGTAGATCAATCAACCATGGTCTTCGGCGCCAGTGATGCCGTCAGCAAGGCACTTGACGCTCGCGACGGAACCGCCCCCAGCATGCTGACCAACGCGCCCATGATGGATGCCATGCGAACCGTGGATTCAGCGCCACTATGGAGCATTCTTGATGAGAAGGGAACTCAAACCATGATGCGCCAGGTGCTTGGTGAGGCGGGCTCGGTCACAGACTTCGAAACCGTCCGCAAGCGGCTTATCGCTTCCTGGTACTCGATGGACTTTCAGCATGGCGTCAAGTTCGACCTCACCATCTCGACCGGCGACTCCTTCGCAGCCGCCACCATCTCGTCGCTCTTGACAGCTGCCGTGGTCTACCGCAAACTGAGCGGTTCTGAAAGCGAGAAGCAAGCGCTGAGCGCCACCTCCATCGCGTCCGATTCCGGGCGGCTCTCCATCCACTTCGCCACATCGGATGCGGACTTCAACAACCTGCTCCATTCGCCGCTTTTCCAAAGCATGGTGCACTAGGGTGTTCACAGCCCTGGGCCTAACACAGGAGGCGTCCACGGCATAGTGCCATTACCCCTCTCGGGCAGCAATGCCATCCATTCATGCTGTCTTTCCAATTTCAACTTTCGGCACATCTGCATCGGCCGTGGTTCCCGCAGCTCGGCTCGTTAAGCTGCGGCTACACACGCGATTGCGACCGCTCCGCTTCGCCTGGTACAGCGCTTCATCAGCAAGTTCAATCAGGTTCAAAAGGTGTTGTCCAAAACTTGGCACCATCGTTCCGCACCCAATAGACACAGTGATGAATCCCGCAGGGTTGCCGCTGTGGGTCAGCTCGCGCCCATACACGGTTTCGCTGATCAAATTCGCCACCTCGCGCGCGCCATCGCTGGTAGTGTTCGGAAGAATCACGGCAAATTCCTCGCCACCAAAACGCGCAACCAAGTCCCCCGGCCGAACCACCACGTCCACCGCCGTTTCTGCCAGGATTCGCAGGCAACTGTCGCCCCGCACATGGCCGTATGCGTCGTTGTAAGACTTGAACAGATCCACGTCGATCAACAACATTGACAGCGGCTGGCTTTGGCGCATGCCGCGTCGCCACTCGCTTGCCAGGCACTCGTCAAAGCGGCGGCGATTTGCCAGCCCGGTCAGCGCATCGGTCGCCGCCAATGCTTCCACCGCATGGTAGGCCTCCTGCAGTTTCTGTTCGGCAAGCCGCCGCTCCGAAATATCGCGAAAGAACCACACGCGACCCAGGTAGACCCCGCCTTCACTATGCAAGCTGGTCGAATAGCGCTCCAGCGTCCTGCCGTCCTTCAACTCGACATGCGATTCATCCTTTTCATCTGGATGTTCGTAAAGCTCCCTCACGCGTTTCTGAAATCCGTCCGCATCCTTCACCAGAGCCATACATTCCGACAAGAGCAATTCATCTGAAAAGTCGCCGGCCCCATCAATTCGGCACTTCTGTATCTTCGTCTGCGGCACACGCCACACACCGGTGAGTCTCTTGTTCACTGAGACGACTCTACCGTTTGCATCCACCACCAGAATCCCGTCCAGTGAAACCTCCTGGATCGCGCGCATCAGCGAATCGTGAAACTCCCGAGATTGCTCTGCTTGCTTTCGCCCGGAGATGTCGCGGATAACGTTGATGGTTCCGGACGGGAGCCCTGTCTTAGGGTCGGCGAACACGCAAAGATTCGCCTCTACCCAGATATAGGCTCCGTCTCGCTTGCGAACCCGATACTCCGTCGTGCCGCATTCGGACCCTGACTTCAGTTCATTTGCAAGCTGTCGTACCCTTGGCAATTCCTCGAAATGGATAACGCCAGGTGCGCCGAGCTTTTGCATCTCTTCAGGCTTCCACCCAGTCATCGTCTCCATCGCCGGCGAAATGTAGCTGGGATATCCATCGAAGTCGGCAATCAGAATTGCGTCGCGAGAGTGTTCAGTCACAAGCTTGTGCAACGATGCAATCTTTTCCAGACGCCGTTCCGCGGAGCGCCGTTTCTCAAGCACTGCGGAAACGGTGTAGAGCATGAACATTGCCGAGGCCACAAAACTCTGCAGCGAGAGGGTCGAAAAAGCCATCCCTACAGGCATGATCGATTCCGTCCGGTGAATTCCGAACCAGCTTCCTATCGCTGCCACAAGCAGAGTTCCCAGCGACGCCCACTCAAGCCCCAGCGTCACCAGCGTCAGGATCAGCAACGGAAAAGTCAGCGGCAGCAGCGGCACGTACCCGCGCGAGAAAGCGATAAACGCCACGGCAACCAGGAGAGCTGGATAAATCCAGTGGTGCGTCTTCTGTGCTTTTTTCCTGAATTGACTCCCGAGGATGGCGACAAAAGCCGGCGTCGCCACCGCCGTCCCCAGGCTGTCGATCGCCGCCCATCCAAGAAACGCATGCACTGGACCCAGTTGCACGCAGAATCGGGAAAACAACGCAAAGACTATTCCTCCGGCGCCAGGACCAAGAAGGAGTGCAAAAAATCCAAATCGAATCAGGTAGGCCTGGTCAATAAAATTCGGAAGCTGGGTCGATCGCCGGCGCAGAAAATGCGCGGCCATTGTTACTTCCGCGACATTGAGCAGGTTGAGTGGCAGGTTTATTGCCATCATCCGACCGTCGATCAGCAGGCCGCCGGAGACCAGCGCTGCAAACCCTACAAATCCATACAAGGGCCAACGCCACCGCGGCGCCAATAGAAAATAGGCGAGCAACACTCCATTCGCTACCCATATCAAATTCGTGCCTGGTCGATTGTCGGTTGGGTTCGACAATCGTACGAACAACGACGCCATCAGAACGGAGCAGAAACACCCCGCCAAACGCGCCGTCCATCTCCATCTGTGGCCCCATCGGAAATGAAAAGGGATCACTCGACGAGCAGTATTCTCGCGCATAAGTGCCTCCCAACCGTATCATCGGCAAAAGCATCTGAGCGTTTAGCTTGGGAGGACACGGGCCCTAAGTCCTTTGTTACTTCTGCGCATCTCCCTCACTGCGAACTTAGCGCAGGATGAAACTCGGCTTTGCCGCCGGGAAGAAGCACAATTTCTAAACGACCCTCTTGCCGCTCGGCAACCGTGGGTCCAGCCACCGCAGTCTGCCGGCCGTCCCCTGAGGTGTATTGCACCTTCATGGGCCCGCTGCCGCGCAACTGTATGCGGTAATGAAAGGTATCGCCTGCTGCCAACAAGTTGTCGCCAAAGCTGGCGCTCGGGTAATCCACCTCAAGCAGTTGAACAGCCCCCCCGGTTCGATTCTCCACCGAGGTCTCCACATGGTAAGAATGGCAACCTGCTGCCGTAAGCAACCCAGCCAGAACAATGAATGTGGCCCCTTGATGCCATGTTTGAACCGTCACTCCTACTTTCATTTTCGATCGCCGCCTTCGCCCACGCCGATTTCCACTCCTTTGTCCGCGGCCACCTTCTTCTCTAGGCGATCCAGGCGTTTGAGCAGTTCCGGAAGTCGCTGGAAAATGGCAACAGCCCGCAACCAGACCCGGTTGTCAAAGCCTGGTGATCCCGAAATCATCTTGCCGGCCGGCACGTCATGAGAGACTGCCGACTGGGCTGTCAGAACCACTCCGTCTCCTACCGCGCAGTGCCCCGCGATTCCGGTTTGACCCGCCAGAATGACGTTGTTCCCCACCACCGACGACCCTGCGAGGCCGGTCTGCGCGCACAAAAGCGTATTCTCCCCCACACGCGACCCATGCCCCACCTGCACCAGGTTGTCCACCTTGGTGCCATCGCCTATCTCGGTCGCCCCAACCGTGGCGCGGTCGATACATGCATTGGCCTGTACATCCACGCGATTGCCCAACCGTACCGGCCCCGATTGGGGTATCTTTTCCCAGTGTCCGGCCTCGTTCTTCGCGAAACCGAATCCGTCCGACCCGATAATCGCCCCATTCTCGAGCGTCACCTGGTCACCTAGAATGCAGTTCTCGCGCACTACCGCGTGAGCGTGCGCAAACAGGTGGTTTCCCGCCTGCACTCCCGGATAAAGAACAACATGCGGAAGAAGCGTCGCGTTCGCTCCTAGCCGAACGTGCGGACCGACCACCACGTATGCGCCGATATGCGCGCCAACGCCCACAACGGCCGTCGGATGAATCACGGCAGTAGGATGGATTCCGGGCTCATACACAAGCGGCGGATTGAAGAGCCCAAGCGCCCGTGAAAACGCCAGGTAAGGATTCTTGATCCGCAGCGTGGCTGCGGTAAGCTCTTGAAACTCAGGTTCAACCAACACCGCGGCAGCACGCGTCTTGCGCGCCAAGGCGGTATACCGGGGATTGGCCACAAAGGTCACATCGGTTGGACCAGCTGCCTCAATCCCTTTTACCCCCGTGACTTCAAGCTCCGCGTCGCCGCGCAGTTCCGCGCCCAATCGCTCTGCCATTTCGCCTAGCTTCATCGATGGAATTGTATCCCCTGAGGCTAGCCGGTTCCGGGATCCCCGGAAAACAAATCGGGCTGCTCCGGTTGGCTGCGCTGGGCCGCCGATATGCCCTTGCGTCCACCGGCCCCGATCAGACTCACCACCTCGAGCGTCTGTATAGCCTGCCTCGGCACGTAGATTCGTTGAGTGTTCGATCGAGTATCGGGCGGGGTGAGCAGTAACCCAGCCCCGTCCACCAGTGACCGGTCGTTTGCAGCCAGGCCTTCCAGTTCTTCACCGTCTGTCAGCGTCATTCGAAGCCAAACGCCTGCTGTCCTCGGCCGAATTGAAAACCGCTTATGCAAAAGCCGTTCGGGATTAGCGGCGTCGGCAGCAGGGAAGTCGCGCACGTAACACACCCATTTCACGAGTTCCCAGCCGATCCTGACCACTTTGCCCGTCAGATCCAGCAGCTCGAGCTCTGTCGAATCTTGCCCGAAGCTCGACCCCGCGTACCCGGCACTCCAATCCCGCGAGAACTTGCGCACGATCACAGGTTTGCGGGAGGAGGCCATCGCTCTGGATTGTCGCATGATTGTTGCATCCGGCGAACTCAAAAAGCCGCAAACCTAGTGCAGCTTGCTCTAGCCAACCGCCCTCAATTGTGTTAAGGTACTGGTTTGCCAGCGCTGCCGTTTCGCGCTGTAAGAGTAGCAACATCAGGGACTTGGCCGCGTATCGAGACGGCGAAAGCAGGAACCGAATGCCCGACTATATCTATCTTCTGGAAAACCGTCTCTCGGTCGACCAGCGGAATGCCCTAAGCATACTGCGGGAGGTGGCCCGCGAAGCCGGAATGATCCTTTTTCTTACCGGAGATGCAGTACGCGATTTGACCAGCGGACACGCGGTTCGCGACCTTGAAGTAGCAATTCATGGAAATGCTCTTAAACTTAAGAAATCAATAGAGAAACGCGGCGCAAAAGTGTGGGGAGAAAGTGAAGCTTCGCGCTCCCTTTACCTATGCTTTCAGGGCACCGTTCGCGTAGATCTCGTCAGCACCCAAAGCGTCGAGTTTCCAAAACCGGGCAAGCCTGTCTACCACGCAGCTTCCATTCAGGAAGACCTGCGCCGACGTGATTTCACGGTCAACGCAATGGCCGTTTCTCTCAATGACGGGTCCTTTGGCCTCTTTATGGACCCCCTCAATGGGGCTGCCGACATCGAGGCTCGCTCCCTCCGTCTCGTCTCAAACTACGGGTTTCTCCAGGAGCCAACACTCCTGATCCGCGCGACGCGCTACCATGCACGCCTCGGCTGGGAGCTCGACCCCAAGACCCGCACCCGCTACGACAACGCTCGCGAAGAAGGTGTTATCGAGCACTTGTCGGAAGAGGCGCGCAGCCAGGAACTGGAGCAGATTGGGCACGAGGAAGACGGCCTCAAGGTGCTTCACGCTCTCGAGGCTGAGGGCTGGATGAAGATCCTTTTCCCTCCATGGACCGCGGCAAAGGCCGACGAAGAAAAGCTGAAAGCTCTCCATGATCTGGCCGTCGCGCTTCTTCTTGAAGGCGTCCATGCAGACATGTCCGCGGCGCAGATGCAGCTGCTTACAGCCAAGCTGGCTCCTAAAGATCTCTCCGCGCTGAAAAAACTTATGCTTCGTCCGGGCTTTGTTGAAGAGTGGAACAGCCTGGATTCGCTGGCGTCCGGTTTCGCCAAGGTTCTACTTTCCAGGGAAAATGCCACCCCGTCTGCCGCGTACAAGCTCTTTACCACCTATGACCCAGAGGCGATCCTCTGGCTCGGCTTCACCAGCAAAGATCACGCAGTACAGGAGCGTTTCAATCTCTTCCTGAAGGTATGGCCGGAAGCGCGGCAGCGTATCCCCCACGCCCTTATGCAGGAGATGCGCATTACACCCGAACTGGGAACCTACCAGAAAATCGTCCACGCAATTTTTTTGGAGTTGATTGACGGCCGTATCACTACTCCGGAGGAGGCCCGTGCGTTTCTAGAGCCGCATTCACCACCCGCTCCGCCGCCGCAGGTCACTATCAAGAGGCCGCGTGCGAAGCGCGGCGCCGAGGCCAAGGTCAAGGAGCAAGCGTTTGACGACGAGGATTCTGAAGACGCACTTGATGAAGACGAAGATATCGACGGCATGGGCCAAGATGAAGAAGAGATCGATCTCGGTTTGAAACTGCCAAAGGTCGAGCTCGATTCAGAGATCCTGGACGAAGACGAAGCCCCGGACGAAGAAGACTTGGAGTCTGAAGAGTCGGACGAGGACGCCGAGCCCGCTTTGCCCAAACGAGGTGCCAAGGCCGCGACGTCTAAAGTATCAAAATCTGCTCCGGCGCCGTCCAAATCGGAAAAGCCAGCCCCTGCTGCCAAGGGAAAAGTAGCGGCTAAGGCTGCAGAGCCTTCTCCGGCGAAGTCCTTGCCGGCAAAGAAGGCAGCCCCCGCCCCGCACGGGAAACCCGCGCCGCCGGCAAAGCCGCAGGCTGCAAAGAGATCCGTTTCCCCATCCGTTGCCCCCAAAGCTGCGGTCAATTCTCCGGCGAAATCGCCCGCCAGGCCTGCCCCCAAGCCGCCCGCAGGGCCCGCGCCAAGACCGCAGGCCAAGGCAAAGCCCAAAGCAGCGGCCAAACCGGCTCGCAAGTCTGCTCCTTCCAAGGCCAAAGGCAAACCTGCGCCCCTTGCAAAATCCAAGCCGGCATCGCCGGCCAGGAAAGCCAAGCCCGCGCCTAGGAAACCAGCTCCGAAGCCGGGAAAGAAACGCTAACCGCTTCAAACTGAATCCATCGTGATATCTTCAGGGCATTCTGGAGATATTCACTATGGTCCTTCCGCTTTCCCGCGCGCTCTTCTTGCTCTTCCTCTCAGCATTTGTTCTTCTGCCAGCGGCTCCGGCACGTAGCGCTGAACCGTTTGCCGCCGCGAGGTTCACTTCCAGTCCTGGCTATCGCTTTGAGAAGGGCGGCTGGACCTACGTCCACCTGGAAGGTACGCCCGCGGAGATCGGCTTTCAGCACGGCCAGCTTCTCTCCGTCGAAATAGCGGACATGGTTGGCGTCATCAAGCTCGAAAGTACCCACGAGACCAAGCGCGACTGGGAGTTCTTTCGCAACGCCGCGCGCAAGATGCTCTGGCCTCACATTGACCCCGAATATCAGCAGGAGCTTGAAGGCATCGCGAAGGGCGTCCAATCCAAAGGAGTCAATCTCGATGTCTGGGATATCGTCGCCCTCAATGGCGGCATTGAGCTTCCGCAATATTACGTACCCTGGCTCAACAAGAATCAACACGCGGCTAACGCTCCGCTCATTTTGCCCGACGGCCATTGCTCCGCCTTCATCGCCACCGGCTCCTACACCAAGGGCGGAAAAATCGTCATCGCTCACAACAACTGGTCGAGCTACGCAGATGGCGCGCGCTGGACGGTAATGTTCGACATCCAGCCCGTCCACGGTCATCGTATCCTCATGGACGGCGTTCCCGGCGTCATCACCAGCCAGGACGACTTCGGCGTCAACGATGCCGGCCTCATGATCACCGAAACCACCATCACTCAATTCGAGGGCTGGGACCCGAACGGCACCCCGGAGTTTGTCCGCTCGCGCAAGGCTCTTCAATACGCCGAGTCCATTGACGAGTATGTTTCGCTCATCAAGCAAGGCAACAATGGCGGCTATGCCAACGACTGGCTAGTCGGCGATCGCAAAACCGGGGAAGTCGCCTATCTTGAACTCGGCTTGAAAAACACACCCCTCTGGCGCACCAAGGACGGCTACTTCGTCAGCACCAACTTTGCTCGAGATCCCGCTGTGCTCAAGGACGAAACCCCCGACTTCAATCCGAAAAATCTTTCCAGCTCACCCAACGCCCGCCACATCACCGCCGAAAAGCGTATCGAGGAAGCCAAGGGCCAGATCGACATCCAGCTTGCCGAGCAGTTCCTGTCCGATCACGTTGACAGCTACACCGGCAAGGTCACGCCGGATGAGCGCTCGCTTTGCGGTCACGTCGACAAGGATCCGCGCGGCGTTCCCGAGTGGGGTCTCGCTCCTTACAGCCCTGAAGGCGCCGTCACCGGGAAGGTCACAGACTCTGACCTGGCCGCCAAAATGTCGCTCATCGGCCACGCCGGTCACCCTTGTGGAGAAGACTTCTTCGCCGCACCGTTTCTCGCAGTGCATCCCGAGTTCAGCTACCTCAAGCCGATTCTCAAAGACATGAAGTCCGGCCCCTGGACAACGTTCGTCGCTGCTGAAAAAAGGTAGGGGTTCAGCGTACCCGGCAACTGTCATCAGTAGGCAAGGGGCGGGCTAAATCCAACGGGGCCGGACCTGCATTGTAAGAATTGGGTTTCCCGGGCACTCAAATCTCCGATCGATTGGAGCGCAAATTGCGAACTTGGATCCCGGCCGTTCTCGTTATCTTCGGCGCATGCTTGGCGGTGCCTGTTCATGCATCCCAGTCGTATGCCATGTTGGTGCAGTGTCGGTCCATCCCCGACAACCTTCCCCAAAACCTTTGGTCCGACGAGATCGCTCTTGACGCTCGAATGAAGGGTTTCCTGCCGGAAGCCGGTGCGCCTTCCCTACGCATGGTGTCGCTGCTCTCACAGAAGAGTGCGGTTCTGCTTTCAATGGGAGTCATTCGCGCCACTTGCCACGATTATCGCGCAGGTAAGGTGGAGGAATCCGACGCTGACTATTGGCTCTACAACGCCGAAACGGAGATTCGAAAGTTTCAGGATGAGCTCACCAGGGAAGCACTCGACCAGGCCGCGAGCGGAGACGTGAGCAAGATGAAAAGTATCAGCCTCCGGTTGACGGATTTGCTCGTTCAAGGCCGACAGGACGCATTGCTTGGCGAGGACGAATTGTCGACCGCTGCCACCCAGTCGGCCATCAATATATTTCGAACATTCTACGAAGCTTTTATCACCACGTGTGTCAACCAATCATTCGATGCCGACATTGCCCTCGCGATAGAGCGCCAGCGTCAGATGCTGGGGATGGGCGGAGACGACACCGATCTCCATTGTGCCTATCGGCATAGCGAAGCAAGAGCGGGTGGGGGGCCTGGTCTCTCCATCCAATGGAAAACGTGCGGTCTCTTCGCTGGAAAATGGAAAGTAAAGGTTACGGGGTCTGATTGGGAGGGCGAGGGAAGCGGGGTGATCGGCGAGAACCTGGAGGGCGAGTATACGGCTCACTTCACCAGCGCGCTCAGCCCGCTAGCGCGAAAGGCCGACATCACGGATAACGGATCCCTGACTATTCGCTGCCAGCAGAGCGCGGAATGCGATTGTTTGCAACACCCCGATCCCGAGGCGTGCGCAGGCGTGGACACGGCCGCGGTCCAGTGGAGTCTGTTGGCGAAGGAGGGCAACAGCTACACCGGCACCGTCTTGCTGCCGGATCCGAGCATTCACCACCGCCCGACCTTGAAGGTCCATAGTGTCGAAGAACCTCTTCTCCATCACAGCATTCTCTGGGAGGGGTACATGATCAAGCGGATCAATGTGGACAAACCGTGTAACCCGGACAAACCCTGAAATTGAAGAGCGGCTGTCACACAACTCACCAGGAACGGAAAATGAGTGGCCCAGGTCTATAGCGGTTTCGGAAATGGTGTAGACCGGAGCACACACTCAAGTGGCGTTTTCCTTACGAAAAGGCCACCGTTGATGTTCTCGAAAAGTCTATGTGGTTCCGGAAACTGCTCTAACAGTCCACAAATGATTGGTTCCCTTTATCCCGATTCGGAGATGTGGGGGACTTCAAGGGATCCGCCATATTGTGTATTGCGATTCTTGGCAATTAAAATCTCGGGAGCTGACAGCCGCGAAAACCCAGATGAAAATCCAGACCCGTCGACTAGCGCATGGCAGGCTCTTGCACCTTCACCTTGCCCAATCAGACCGCCACCGGCTCCGCCGCCATCACCATCGCATGAATCGAATCAATCACAAGCTGCGGCTCATCCAGGTGAATCCAGTGCGCGCTGGCCGCTGCCACCACCTGCTCAACGTTATCGCCAATCCGCCCCAGCCCTTCGTCAGAGAGCAGCGTTGATTTCCCTGGGGTCAGCACCGTGATCGGAATCTCGCGGATCGGGCCGGTGGCGTGCATCTCCCGCACCGTGTCCGGGACAGCCTTCACATGATTGCGCATGCCGGCGTAATAGTCAGGCCGCGACCAGTGCGCCGCCACCATGGGCCAGACTTCGCGCGGCATCTTGTGCACCTCCTCGGTTACCCGGCTCAACACGTGGCGTCCGCCCGCCCCCGCGACACCCGCGAGATTGGCCGACAGCCGCCCTGAACGGCACAGCAGGGAAGTTGCCGCTAGCCTTATGATCCCGATTCGCGCAAGCGGGATCGCATAACCGGTCAGCCTGCTTCCCAAATCCACAGCACGTTGCTTAGCAGGATTAAGCGGCGGCCATTCTTCGCACCGCATTGGATCCACGAGCACGACCCCCGCCACATCTTCGGGATAAAGCTGCGCGAACCGCCGCATCACCAGCCCGCCGAATGAGTGTCCCACCAGGATGTAAGGCGGTTTGATTCCCGCGCACTGCAGCATGTCGTGCAGTTCGATGACGATGTTCCCCGGCGTCCGCGCGGTTCTCGAAGGACTGCTCCACCCCAGTCCGCAGCGGTCGTAAGAAGCGGTTCGTGTGAAACGCGAAACGCGTTCCTGGATGTGCGCCCAGTTCAAATTCGTTGCGGAGATGCCCGACTCAAACAGCACCGTAGGTCCGCCTGAGCCTTTTTCTACCAGGTAGAGTTGTGATTTCGGTCCGATCTTCACCAGGCGTCCCGCGCCGGAGAAGCGTGCCCGATCCCGATGTGTCCCAATCAATTGGTAGAGGAAGCCGGCGGCAAACAGTGCTGCAGCACTTGAAAGAATCCAGAGCGCGAGATACATAATCGGTCCTAGAAACGGGTGAGTTGCTCAGGGCTGAAGTCGCTTAGGCTCAGGTTTGCTTTTGCGCTTCCCCGGTCAACGATCAGTAGCGTCGAACCGCCCTGTCCGTGCATTTTTGCCTCCACCTGGCTTGCGGACCAAACTCCACCTTCGTGGCGAAGTCCGTAATAGGTGAACTCCTTCACCGCTCCTGTTCCTTTCAGGGTTTTCTCGATATATACAGGAAAGCCGATACCGTGGTCCAGCCATGTTTTTACCTGTGCGTAACGAGTCTTATCCGCAGCGCCGGGAGCGCTTAGCAAAACATCGCAATCGCGCGCGCCTCGTTTTGTCTGTTCCACCACCGTCTGGCTCGGCCAGAAGTACTGCTGCTCCAGAAAATCCTCATAGCTGAACCCACCGCCGAGCGGCCCATCGCTCCACTTTTCCTGGGGCACAACACTTGCCGTCTTATCATCCGGATGAGCAATCCGAATGGAGTTCTGACCATCCGGCCGCATCTCCAGAAGGATGTGTACCGGGATGTGTTCACTCATCGCCTGGTCAGATTTTGAGTTGGTGCCGATCTCAACCAGGACCCGCAGCACCCCAGGAAACCAACGAGCCTTGATCAAAATTGGGAAGCTGATGCGATTGCCATTCGCTTCAACGCGTGTCAAATGTCCGCTGGCACGAAAATCCGCCGTCTTTAACCGATCCCGGGGAACAGCCAGCACCGCCTTCGCGTCCGCTGCCGAAGTAGGAACGCCCGCAGTCAGAGCGGCGATTGCCAACGCAGCGCCAATCAACCGCATCGCTCTCATCACGCTTCAATCTTCCCGTCGCGGATTCGAATGTGGTGCGGTGCCGAGTTTGCAATATCGTTTTCGTGCGTTACCACAATCAAAGTCATCCCTCGTTTTTTCTGGATGCCGATAAGCATTTCCATAATGCGCGCGGAATTGACACTGTCGAGATTACCAGTCGGTTCATCCGCTAGCAACACGCTCGGGTGGTTGGCCAGTGCCCGCGCAATCGCCACACGCTGCCGTTCACCCGCGGAGAGCTCATTGGGATATTGATTCAGCCGGTGTTCAAGCCCCATCTCGCACAACAATTCCTCCGCTCGCTGCGCGCGATTCTGGCCCTCCTGTTTTACCGCCAACATCGGCACCTGCACGTTCTCAATCGCGCGCAAAGTTGGCAGCAGATAAAACGCCTGAAAGATGAACCCCACATGATGAGCTCGATAATCATCGAGCCCTATCGCTGTTCCGAGCTGCGCATTTTGGAAGAGCACCTGTCCGCTGGTAGCTGTATCCAGACCGCCGAGCAATTGCAACAGCGTGGACTTCCCGCTCCCGCTGGCCCCGCTGATCGTGACAAAGTCTCCAGCTTCAATTGACAGGTCCACCCCGCGCAAAGCCTCGATGCGCCCATCATCGTAGCTCTTTCGCAAATTGCGAACCTCGAGCACGGGACTAGTCATGCCGCAGCGCCTCTACCGGCGAAAGATGCGCACCGCGCCACGCAGGTATGGCTCCAGCCACAATTCCCGCCAGAATTGCGATCCCCAGAGCCTGCAACAAATGAGCAGGAGACACATCCGCGGAAACAATGCTCGCTGTCTGCGGCAGCGTTGCCAGCAGCTTCAGGCCAGCGTAGCCAACGCCCAGTCCCACCACGCCTCCAACGACGCCTAACACAATCGCTTCAACCTGGATCAACAGCATGATGTTCCAGCTCTTCCATCCAAGTGCGCGCAGGATTCCTATCTCCCGGGTCCGCTCAAAGACTGACATCGCCATCGTGTTCGCAATACCCAGAATCCCCACGATCAGCGCTATCGATGAAGTTCCCCATGCCACGGCGTGCGCCAATGCCACAAACTGGTTCTTACTGGCCCATTCGCTCGCAGGCGCCGCGCGCAGGCCAGGTAAAGCAGCTTCGATAATGCCTTCAGCTCGCTTCACGTACTGCTCTTGCGTTTGACCCTTCGGCGCCGGTTGAAGTCGAACATGAAAGCCCGACACCTTTCCCTGCAGGCTTGAAATCTCCTGTAATTGATCGATGGGAAGGATGGCTGCGCCTGCCTCAAGCGCCGAGCCCCCGTGATATACGCCGGTCACCGTGAATGCCTTGCCTTGGATTTCAAGCGTGTCTCCGACCTTCTTGTTCAGGTTCTCGGCCAGCACGTCGCCCAGAATCACCTCGGCCTTGCCATCCTGAAACTTGTGCCCCGATAAAAACGTCAAGGCCTCAAAATCATACGAGTCGGCCTTCCAGCCGAACGACAACGCGTTCACCTCAGGGGTCAAATCCATCATATTGAAAATCATGGGTGTCGCTTGCGACACGATAGGCAGCGCCTGCAACTTGGTCCCCAGCGACTCATCAATAGAAGTTTCCAGAAAGGTCTTTTCAACGACAACGATGTCCGTGCCTGCACTCGAATAGAGCCGCATCCATTCCTGTTCAAAGGAACGAGAGAATCCCACGAGCGCCACGAACGCGCCGATCGCCATGGCGATGCCTCCCAGCGTCAAAAGCGTCCTCAGGCGCCTGCGCCACAGATTTTTCCATGCGAAGCCAGTGAAGGACAGTTGGAGAGACATGAAGTTTACGTATTCCCTCACACGCGCTATATGTGTGCAGCACCTGAGACGCCGAGGCGGAGCTGAAGTCGCTGTTTCCCGAAACCGCAGCGTTCAGGCGGGAGAAAGCACTCTGCCACTGAGAGCTTGCACTCAACTCAACTGGATACACTTACGGTGATTCCGCTTTAGTTTAGCGGTCGCCAACTAATTATGTCCATTCGTGTTTTGAGATTTGGAGCCGAGCGCTCCTCGCGCTCGCTGAAATCTCTTTGATGAGGAGATGCAGAAACGGCAGCCGCTTTCGCCGCTGCCGACTTCCTTTTCGAAATCATTTGATCAGTGAATATTAAGAATTTCCAGGGAAAGAACTCGCAGAGCCCGTCCCGGCAGGGGCTTCTTGCATTCACCGGGAAACTCCGCGGCCACAACCCATGAATCAGGAACATTCAACCAATGGACGGTCCGCTAGATGATTATCGTCCTCGTGCGCGTGATGCGCCGCCGCCACCCCCGCTTCCCTTGCGTGCCTGGTAGCAATCCCGGCAAAATACCGGGCGATCGCCACGCGGTTCAAAAGGCACTGTTGTAGGCTGGCCGCAACCCGAACAAATCACAGGTGTTCCCTGTGCTGGAGCCGAACGGTAGCCGGAGCCCCCCTGGTCGTTCTTCTTTGCCTGACGGCAATTCTTGCAACGCTTCGGGGTCGAGTAACCACGTTCCTGAAAGAACGCCTGATCCGCAGCGGTGAAGGTAAAATCCTGCCCGCAATCGCTGCACGTAAGTTGAATATCTCCGGCCATGGGTGTCCTCGTGGAGATTGTACAGCCCAATGTGCAATTTGCACACAAGGATTCTCATCTAATCAAAAAACTTCTGTCATCCGCCATTTTCCGCCTCCTGGCACGGATTCCAAGCCCCAGCCAGCCGCGCTATAGTTCACTTTGAATGTCCCACCCCGACCTTCAATTCGAGGCAGACTGTATCCGTCGCATCCTCGCTGGCGAGAAGTCTCTCTTCCACGACCTGATTCGTCCCTGCGAGCGCGCCATCTATTTCATGCTGCTCTCGATCCTTCGGAATGAAACAGAAGCTGAAGATGCCGCGCAGGACACAGTCATCAAGATCTACCTCAACCTGCAAAGCTTCCGTGGCGATTCGCAGTTCCGCACTTGGGCTCTTTCCATCGCCCGTAATGAAGGGTTGGGCCGCCTGCGCAAGGCAGTAGCTCGCCGTGAAGACTCTCTGGAAGCCGAAACCGACGAACAGACCGGCGACTACACCCCCGCCATACTCACCAGTTGGCGCGAAATCCCTTCAGAAGCCTTGGAACGGGAGGAACTCGGCGTACTCCTGCGCAAAGCCATACAGGGCCTTCCTGAGATTTACCGTAACGTTGTCCTGCTCAGGGACATCGAAGAGATGGACGTCCGCGAGACCGCTGTTGCACTGGACATTACCGAGGGTGCAGTCAAGGTCAGGCTGCACCGGGCTCGCGCTTTGCTGCAACGCGATCTCGCCCCGCGTCTGAAAGGGTTTGCGCCCAGGCGGGGCAAGCTGTTCGGGTGGGGCGCATGAGGATTCACTGCCAACACGTGTGGGAGTATATCTCCGCATACATCGACGGCGAGGTGGATGCCGAGTTGCGTGCCGAAATCGATCACCATCTCGAAACCTGTGAAGTTTGCTCCGCCGTCCTTGACTCCACCCGTAACCTCGTCATCCTCGTCGCCGATGATCGCGTCTTCGAGCTGCCCGCCGGCTTCAGCCATCGTCTGCACGCGCGCATCGATATTGAATTGCGGTTAGCCGGCAACGGCGACTCTTAAGTCTTGCGGTGCGTTTCTATGGGCATTTTCCTGATTCACCTTGTCCTTTTTCTTCTATTCCTCATCTCAGTCCCATCGAACGTGCAGGCCCATATGAAAGCTGCGACCGCACCCTTTCCCGGCGCCAGGCTGTGCGCCGCAGAAGGATTGGCTCTGATGCCAGTGGGTTGCAAGGCATTCGCTCTGACAACCTGCGCCTTGCTTTCGATCTCGATGCCGGCGCTCCCGTTGGTGTTAATCCGCAGTTCATGCGCGCCTGCCGTTCCGGACCGGAAGTCTCGGAATGAAACGCCAGGTGGATCTTCTCCACTATGATGAGGAACCCGCTGCCCACGCGAATCAGGAGCAAGCCCATGCTGCGTAAATTCGCCCCGTCGGTCCTCGCAATCACGCTTGCCGCTCTGACTCTCCACGCCCAAGACTTCAA
>Ga0302320_10006944_pt1 | contig 24996 bp, 17 predicted proteins | sample Bog_T0_3_FD_202130 | JGI IMG/M metagenome (GOLD analysis project Ga0302320, IMG submission 202130) | Peat permafrost microbial communities from Stordalen Mire near Abisko, Sweden - Bog_T0_3 | ecosystem: Environmental > Terrestrial > Soil > Wetlands > Peat | place: Sweden: Abisko, Stordalen Mire...
CGCGGCGGCTTTGGCCTACGGTTTGGATAAAAAACAAAAGAATGAAAAGATCGCGGTTTATGACTTGGGCGGCGGAACCTTTGACGTCTCGGTGTTGGAGTTAGGCGATGGCGTGTTTGAAGTGAAATCCACCAATGGGGATACCCACTTGGGCGGAGACGACTTTGACCAGCGCATTATCCAATGGCTGATTGATGAGTTTAAAAAAGAAACAGGCGTGGATCTCAAGAACGACCGTATGGCACTTCAGCGTTTAAAAGAAGCGGCTGAAAAAGCCAAGATCGAATTGTCGTCCTCGAATGAAACGGATATTAACCTTCCGTTCATTACGGCCGACGCTTCGGGTCCTAAACATCTGAATGTCAAATTGACCCGCGCTAAACTGGAACAATTGGTTATCGATATGGTGGATAAGACCATGGAACCCTGCCGCAAGGCGCTTAAAGACGCCGGCCTGTCGGTAGAGGACATTCAGGAAGTGGTGCTAGTGGGCGGGATGACCCGTATGCCGCTGGTACAAAAAGCCGTGAAAGACTTTTTCAAAAAGGAACCACATAAAGGCGTGAACCCGGATGAAGTGGTCGCCATCGGCGCGGCGGTTCAGGGCGGTGTTCTAAAAGGGGAAGTGAAAGACGTTCTTCTTCTGGACGTAACTCCCTTGTCCCTTGGCGTTGAAACCATGGGCGGCGTGATGACCAAAGTTATCGAACGCAACACAACCATTCCGGCCAAAAAGAGCCAAACTTTTTCCACGGCTTCGGACAGCCAGCCGGCGGTCTCCATTCATGTGCTTCAGGGTGAAAGGGAAATGTCATCGGATAACCGTACCTTGGGCAAGTTTGACCTGGTCGGTATTCCGCCGGCCCCGCGCGGCGTGCCTCAAATTGAGGTGACGTTTAACATCGACGCGAACGGTATTCTTCACGTCAGCGCCAAGGATTTAGGCACGGGTAAAGAGCAGGCGATCCAAATCACGCCTTCCTCCGGCCTGTCGGAAGACGAGATCAAGAAGATGCAAAAAGACGCGGAGCTTCACGCGGAGGAAGACAAGAAGAAAAAAGAAAAGATCGAAACCAAGAACCACGCGGACACGCTGGTTTACTCCACCGAAAAGGCCTTGAAGGAATATGGCGACAAGGTCGACGCGGACACGAAGAAAAAGATTGAAGAGAAGCTGGAAGAAGTGAAAAAAGCTCTGACTGGCGACGATTCGGATGCGATTAAGAAATCTTCGGACGAGTTAGGTGAAGTCTCTATGAAGCTGGGCGAGGCGATGTACAAAGCCCAGGCGGAAAAGGGCGCAGCAACACCGGAAGGCGGCGATGGAAATGCGGCTAAAGCCGAAGGTGATGGTAAGGAAGCGCCGGTCGACGCCGAGTACGAACCGGTTGATAAAGACAAAAAATAATCATTAAAAACATAAAAGCTGTTTGAAACGAGGGGTGAGAAATCGCCCCTCGTTTTTTTGTTTAAAGCGGATGTTATAATTCAACAAGTTTTAAAATTGTTGTCTGTGGCCCTATTTAGAGCCGTGGGGAGATTTTTAAAAAATGATCGATGTTTTATCAAATTGGTCATCCCGTTTTTTTGACAACAAACATCGAATTATTTGGTTTCTTCTCGCGGCGGTCCTTTTTTCCCTTCAAGTGATTCCACGGCTATGGATGGATTCGGCCCTGACAGATGAAGCCTGGGAAACAACATCGGGGTATTATTACTGGATGAATGGGGATGTGGTTTCACCCCATAATCACCCGCCGTTGGCGAACGCTCTCAACGCTTTTCCGCTTCTGTTCATGAATTTGAAAATCCTGCCCCACATTTGGAATAACAGCGAGAACCGTGCCTACGCGTTTTATTACGTTTCCAACCTGGATAAGTTGAATTGGATTTTAATTTTATCCCGCTCGGTATCTTTGCTTTTCTCTTTGGCGACAGGATTTTTAATTTACCTTTTAGTCCGCCGCGAAAACCCGGTGGTTTTTTTGTTCGCGCTCTTATTTTGGGCCTTCGAACCCAATATGCTGGCTTTTTCGACGGTTTCCAAAGCGGATGCGGCTTTCACTTTTTTCTGCGCGGCCAGTCTTTTTTCTTTTTTACGCAGCCATGAAAAAAAGTCTTGGAAATGGGATCTTTTAACCGGAGTGATGACAGGCCTGGCGATGACTTCTAAATTAACCGGGTTATGCCTCTTGCCGATCTATGTAGCACTGGATATTTTTGCACTCAGAAAACAGAATTGGGATATTTATCAGTGGGCTAAGCGGTGGGCCACGGGCATTTTGGGATTTATGGTGGCGGTATTTTTCGTTTTTTTACCTGGGACTATAAAACAGAGTGATCATTTCAATCCTTTTTATTATTTTTATTTGAAAATTAAAGAGGCTTTTTGGTTTGAGAATAATTTCCACGTTTCCACCTATTTTTTAGGACAATCCTATTCTTCGGAGCGTTGGTGGCAGTTTCCTGTTATTTTTGCCCTGAAATCACCAATCCCTTTAACTGTTTTATTGCTCGTGGGAATCATTGGTTTTTCTATCGGCAAGATAAAGCTTCCGAGTTGGGTTTGGTTTTTTCCTTTGGTTTGGATTATTTTTTTACATTTATCACCTCTGGTGTATCTACGATATGCTTTGCCGGCTTATCCAGCGTTAATTTTATGGGCCGCCCGTGGAGCGGAATGGTTGTGGACGATTGGCAAAGATAATAGGTGGCGGTCTTTGCGGTGGATTTTGATATTCGCCGCTTTTTGGAATGTCGTCAGCGTAATTTTTTATTTTTCAAATCAGATTGGTTACTTCAATGATTTTGTTCTCCCAAACCAAAAGATCGAGCTGTTGGACTCTCATTATTATGATTTGAACCAGGATCTGAAACGATTGGGTCAAATATCAAAGAAAAGACAATGGACCCATGTGAAGTTGGCTTACGCGGGTCAGGATGATCCTTACTATTACGGATTGGCATTGTGGGAACCTTGGTCATTTCAGGATCTGGAAAAACCGCAAGCGGGAACCGTTTATGTTGTTGAAAGAGAGATGTTGGTGGGAGGAAGTAACGGATTTCCCATTCATCAAAGCTGGTCAAATGTTTTGAAGCCAACAGGCGCTATAGGCGACACCTGGTATTATTATGAATTTCCAGGATCGACAAAAACTCTCGATAAAACACCTCTTTTGCCATCAACCCCCTATTTGGTTTATCAAAATGCACCCTATCGCCATGGAATTAAATAAAACCTGATTCTTTATTTTTTGAGAATCAATTAAAGTTTTTCAAAGAAGGCTAATGTTATAATTCGGTCCCGTATTTCTATCACAAGTCGGATTTGGAAAATTGAATGCCTAAAAAAATCGCCATTTTGGGATCCACCGGTTCTATCGGCGTCTCCACCCTGAAAGTGGTTCAAAAACTCAAACCTTCTTTTCAAGTGGTCGGGCTCACTGCCAACCGAAATGTTAAAGTTTTGGCTCAACAAATTAAAACCTTTAAGCCCAAACTGGCCGCCATTATGGATGAAAGTCTGGTTGCCGAACTCAAACGATTGGTGAAGGGCACTTCCACTAAAATCTTGGACGGGGAAGAAGGTGTTATCGCAGTAGCCGGGGAGTCGGGGGCGGATATGGTTTTAACCGCCATTGTGGGGGCCGCGGGACTTAAACCCACTTTGACCGCCATTCAAAAGGGTAAAGACATCGCCCTGGCTAACAAAGAAACCATGGTGATGGCGGGCGAAGTGGTCACAAAGGCCGCTAAAAAGTCCGGTTCCAAAATTCTTCCGGTGGATAGCGAGCATTGCGCGGTGTTTCAATGTTTGGCGGGAGAACCGCCACTTCATGAAATTCATAAAGTCATTTTGACCGCCTCCGGCGGCCCTTTCCGTAATCTGGATCAAAAACAATTTCATAAAATCACACTCAAGCAGGCGTTAAATCATCCTACCTGGCGTATGGGTCCGAAAATTACGATTGATTCGGCGACACTCATGAACAAGGGGCTCGAGGTTATCGAGGCCCATTTTCTTTTTAATATTCCTTTTGAAAAAATCGACATTGTGATTCATCCCGAGTCCATTGTTCATTCACTGGTGGAATTTATCGATGGATCTGTCCTCGCCCAATTAGGCACGACGGACATGCAAATCCCTATTCAATACGCTATGACCTATCCGGCGCGGGCGAACGCCCCGGTAAAGAGGCTGGATTTATGCCAAACAGCCCAGCTCAATTTTCAAAAACCTGATTTGAAAAAGTTTCAGTGCGTTAACTTAGCCTATGAAGCGGGTAAAAAAGGGGGCACTTTTCCAGCGGTTTTAAACGCGGCCAATGAGGTTGCGGTGAGCCGATTTTTAAACGGGGAAATCGCTTTTATCAGTATTCCCAAGATTATTGACAAGGTTTTGACGAAATACCGGCCCCTGACAAACGGGACCCTGGATGGTATATTACTGGCCGATCGCTGGGCCCGCGCCGAAGCCGCCCGCGTGGTTGGCTAAAACTCCAAACATTTCATTACAAGGAAAAGCATGAACATCATTCATCTGGTTGAAGTTGTCCTTTTTTTCAGTTTTATGATTTTTATCCATGAATCGGGTCATTTCTTTGCCGCCCGGTTTTTTAAAGTCGAAGTCGAGGAATTTGCCCTCGGGTTTGGTCCTACTCTGTTTGCCCGAAAATGGGGCAAAACCCTTTACGCTGTCCGGGGTGTTCCTCTGGGCGGTTTCTGCAAAATGAAGGGCGGCGATTTAAGCAGCAATTCGGCTGAAGAAATGAACGCCAAGGTTCCCGAACAGGGGGATTTTCTCTTCACCGCCTGGTGGAAACGGATTGTCATTCTTTTAGCGGGTCCGGGTATGAACTATATCTCGGCGTTGCTGCTCATCGCCATGCTCTTTACCTTTTCTGGAGAACCCATGGAGATAGCCCAGCCTTTATTGGGCTTTGTGCCGCCCGGCAGTTTGGCGGAAAAGGCCGGGTTAAAAGCCGGAGACTTGCTTTTAACGGTAAATGGCAAAGCCATCGATAATTTGAACACAGCCGACGATCTGCTGCCCGACTACGGCAAAAGCTCGGTTGTGACCTATCAGCGGGGCAAAAAAGTTGGAACCGCGACAATCGAAAGAGGCTCCAAGCCTTTAACGGATTGGCAAGCTTCCGATAATGGTCTTTTAAAGTTTTTGGCCACATTGGGGTTAGGCCCGGCGCCAGCGGATACGACGAATTTGGGTATTGTAGAAAAGCAAGACCCGGTGGTGGGTCAGGCGGTTTTGGGCAACCCCGCCCGCAACGCCGGCATTCAAGACGGCGACCAAATTACCAAAATCAATGGTCAGAAGATTTCAGATTGGTCTGAGTTAGCTTATGTGATCCGTAACGCGCAGACGGATTCATTGCAAATTGAATTCATCCGCGACAAGGTTGTTCATGTGGTTACGGTTCAGCGTATTTTCAACGGCTACTTTAAGGCCATCGGTATCAGCCCGGTTGACAATGACAAACCGGTAATGAAAAAAGTGTCGGTGTTTACCGCTTTCGCGGACTCGGGAACCTTTACGATCAACATGTCCAAGAATCTTTTTGACGGTATCGTGAAGCTTTTCACGGGTCAGGTTTCCCTCAAGGATAACGTGGCGGGTCCGGTAACCATCATGCGCCTCATGTATCAGCAGGCGTCCCAGGGTTGGGAAGATTTAATCCACAGCGTCGCGGTGATTTCCCTGGTTCTTTTCATCATGAACTTATTGCCCATTCCGGTGGTTGACGGAGGGCAGATATTGCTTTGCCTGATCGAGGGCATCAAACGCAGCCCTGTTTCGGTGAAGGTTCAGATGGTTTATCAGCAGATCGGTTTTGTTTTAGTGGTCGGGTTGATGGCTCTTACTATTTTTAATGATTTCAAAAATATTTTTCTCGAAATGCACAACCATATCCGATGAGGGATCAGTCGGCGTTTTGGGTTAGTTTCAATTTATTTTTCCTCAAGGAGTTCCTGTGAAACTTCACGAATATCAAGCTAAAGAGATTTTTGCCAAGTACGGGCTTCCGGTAACTCCGGGGGTTGTCGTGAAACATCTTTCCGAAGTGGACGAGGCTTTAAAACAATTTCCCCAGGGTCCCTGGGTGGTCAAGGCCCAGGTTCACGCCGGCGGCCGGGGTAAAGCGGGCGGGGTCAAATTCGCCAAATCCGAGCAGGAAGTTCATGAAAAGGTCAGCGCGATTTTGGGCATGACTCTCATATCGCCTCAAACCGGTCCCGAAGGCAGGCTGGTAAGAAAAGTATTTATTACTCCCGCCGTTGATTACGTCAAAGAACTTTATGTTTCGGTTGTTTTGGACCGGGTTAACCGTACGCCGATCATTTTGGCTTCTGCCGAAGGCGGTACTGAAATTGAAGAGTTGGCCGTTCATAAACCCGAAGCGATTTTTAAAATTCTAGTCGATCCTATCGAGGGGTTACATCCTTATCAAGCCCGCCAGCTTCATTTGCGTCTGGGATTGCCCCAGGAAAGCATTAACCAGGGCGCCAAGCTTTTTCAAAATATGGTGAAGGTTTTTATGGAATTGGATTTGTCGATGCTGGAAGTGAATCCGCTGGTGGTTTTAAAAGACGGGTCTATTCATTGTCTGGACGCCAAAGTGGATTTTGAAGATAACGGGTTGGCCCGCCACAAGGATTACGCCGCCTGGCGCGACCCCGATGAAGAAGATTCCCGTGAACTGCAGGCGGCTGAACACGGTCTTTCCTATATCTCCCTTGACGGTTATATCGGCTGTCTGGTCAATGGCGCGGGACTGGCCATGGCCACGGCTGACGCCATTCAGCATTTCGGCGGTTCGCCCGCGAACTTTTTGGATGTGGGCGGTAGTGCCAGTCAAAAAGCGGTAACCCAGGCTTTTAAGATCATTTTGTCCGATACCAGAGTAAAGGCCATTTTGGTCAATATCTTCGGCGGCATCGCCAAGTGCGACGTGATCGCGCAGGGCATTATCGACGCGGCCAAGGAAGTGGGTTTGTCCCTTCCTCTGGTGGTGCGTTTGGAGGGAACCAACGTGGAAAAGGGAAAAGAATTACTGGCCAAGTCAGACCTGAAATACACTTTTGCCACCAGCATGGACGAGGCGGCTAAAGCGGTCGTGGCCTCGGCGCCAGCGGGGGTGAAATCATGAGCGTTCTTCTCGACAAAAACGCTAAAGTTATTTGCCAGGGCATAACGGGCACAGCCGGTTTGTTCCATTCAAAGGCCTGCCGGGAATACGGCACCAAGATGGTCGGCGGCGTCACCCCGGGCAAGGGCGGCACTGAAATTGAGGGCTTCAAGGTATTTGACACTGTAGAACAAGCGGTCGCGAAGACCGGCGCCAATACGACTATGATTTTTGTTCCGGCGCTTTTCGCCGCGGACGCCATTTTAGAAGCGGCGGCGGGCGGTATTAAGCTGATCGTCTGTATCACCGAAGGCATTCCGACCAATGACATGGCCAAGGTGAATAAAATCCTAAAGGGTTATCCAGACGTACGGCTCATCGGCCCCAACTGCCCCGGCATTATTACCCCGGGCGTGGCGAAAGTCGGCATTATGCCTGGCTATATCCACCGTCCCGGCAAAATCGGCATTGTTTCCCGCTCTGGCACCTTAACTTACGAGGCGGTCTGGCAAGTCACCCAATTAGGGTTGGGCCAATCCACCTGTATCGGTATCGGCGGCGATCCGATTGTGGGTACTACCCATATTGACGCGATGCGCCTTCTGAATGAGGATAAAAATACCGAAGCGGTCATCATGATCGGTGAAATCGGCGGGTCCAACGAGGAAGAAGCGGCTCTTTATGCAAAGAAGTACATGATGAAGCCGGTGGCGGCCTTTATTGCCGGGACCTCGGCCCCTCCGGGCAAGCGGATGGGACACGCGGGTGCCATTGTTTCGGGCGGCAAGGGAACGGCCAAAGAAAAGATCGCGGCGCTGGAAGCGGCAGGCATTGTGGTCGCGGCCACTCCCGGTGAGATCGGCCACGCTCTTTTGGAAGCCATGAAAAAGGGCAAACGCAAAAAGTCTGGTAAGGCTAAACTGGCTAAAAAGGCCAAGAAGAAAAAGTAATGAATGACGGTTAAAGGCCGGATATCCGAAAGGGTGTTCGGCCATTTTTGTTTTAAACCTTAATTTATTAAATGGATTTTAAATCTATGAAAAAAAATATTTGGAAGAAATTTATTTTCAATGTGATATTACTTTTGCTTTTTTCTGATTCGTTATCTTTTTGTCAATCCTCCCCCAATTCTGTCACTTTCACTAAGAAAGAAATCGCATTTTTAAAATGGGGTAAAGGTTCTAATGAAGTTAGCTTAGGTAAAGACGAATTTGTTGGTATGCGGGGACGAAGGTTACTAATTATGATTATCCAAGACAATTGTGGGTTGATGGTAATGGCAATTTATACTTTTTGGATCGTTGTAGGGATGACAAACGCATTTTTGTCGTGTCAGCCGATGGTCAATCGATCAAGACGATCGAATTCGATAAGACGGGTGGAATTGCAGATGTAGATGAAGATGGCAATATTTATGGGCTGAAGTTGGGAGGGTTTATCCTAACTAGGCCGGACAGCACTCAACAAACCTCTGATAATTTCAATTTTTTTGAGGTCGTAGATGGCGTTGCTTATGACAGAATGCATCAACACGCTGTTACGATTGCTGATCATGGTAATGAACCGGAAAAATTAACTCCACACTTATTTGCGCCGGATATTAGGTATAAGTATTTAAACTCATTTACGATTCGTACAAGTAAAATCAATGCACACCTAAAAAAGATAAATCGACACCTTGATGTTGATTCGATACAGATCAAAGTTGATTCGCGAAGCGATCTGGGATATGCCGATTTTATTGGTGTTGATGACGATGGTCATGCTTATTGTTTGTATTCATATACGTTGAATAATATTTCCGGGCCTTTTGAGGAAGCGGATGTTGTTGTTTATTCTCAATTTGGTCAAGAAATAGGGCGGATTCAACTTCCCTTACGTTATTTCGATAAACAAATTGATGTAAATGATCTTGCCTTGGATATTCATGGAAATTTATTTCAAATGCTCGCATCTGAAGATGGGATACGTATCCTGAAATGGATAAAGAATTAGACTTTATTTATAAAGTGTTTGTGTTGCCGCCAAAATAATAGCTTCTTGTGGACCCCAGATGCGGGAGTCGGTGGTATTGAATACCGCGAAGGTGCGGATGCCGCAGGCGGAAGCCAGGTGGGTCACTCCGCTGTCGTTGCCCAGATAGCCCCGAGCCTGGGAGAGAATCGCCGGTAAGTCCCGAAGCATCAAAAGGTCGGGCAAGACCTTAACCTTCTCCAACCCGTTAAAAGTTTCCTGAATTTCACTCAAGTTATTGAATTCGGCATCACCCCAGATAACTAAAACGTCGGTGCCTGATTCCTGAACGGCTTTTTCCGCCGCTTTCCTAAAAAAACTCAGGGGCGCGTTTTTTTCTGGACTGCCGCTACCGGGATGAATGACAAGGGGATTGGTGACACCCAAAAACTCGCATAAAAGAGCGCCCCTTTCTTTGATTTCTTTGGTAATGTTCAGCCGGGCCGTGGGGATTGTTTCGGTTTGAGGGCGGTTGGGCTGGACTAATTGAAGCCAATAGTCGCCCGCCCATTTTTCCTTTTTGAGAAACTCCTCGAAGGGTTCGGCGGGTTGATGAATGGTTAAGCCCTTAAAGGGTTTTAACCGTTCAATGATTTTGTCGTCTTTGTCTTTAAAGAAAAGGCAGAGGTCTGAAAAGCCGCCCCAGAATGACTCATCCAAAGCACTATCCGAATGCAAAATTTGCAAGATCGCCTCAAAGGGAATGACTTGTTCCACATTTAAAAGAGAACTGCCGAGTTGAACATAGGGCCAGGTTCCGGCCACAGTGACGGGTCCCTGGGTTTGCAGGATTTGAAGGGCTGGCAGGGTTAAAACGCAATCACCTAGACTTCCTGCGGTTAAAACCAATGTTTTCGAGGGTTTTGACATGGGGCCATTATAACCCGATTGGGAAATTCAGGGAATTTAGGGAGTTTCTTATCCTTGAAACCCACCGCTGGGTGCCGGATAATCAATTGATATTCTTTTAAGGAGTTTTTTGTGAGCGAAGCTTTATACGAAATCCCGCGCCGTAAATCCCGTGCCGTCATGGTGGGCAAGGTTCAGGTAGGCGGTGGCGCCCCGGTTTCCATCCAGTCTATGACCAATACCCATACCTATGATGTGCAGGAAACTATCGACCAGATCAAACGCCTGGAAGACGCGGGTTGTGAAATTATCCGAGTGACAGTAGAAAGCCAGCAATCCCTTAAAGTCTTGGACAAGATTAAAGCGGCCATGACAGTGCCTCTGGTGGCCGACATTCATTTTGCCTATCAGATCGCTTTGGGTTCGATTGACGCAGGCGCAGACAAAATCCGCATTAATCCGGGCAATATTGGCGGGATGGATCGCTTGGCCCAGGTTGTTGAAAAGTGCAAAAAGTATAACGTGGCCATGAGGGTAGGCGTGAACTCGGGCTCGCTGGAAAAAGACCTTTTGGAAAAACATGGTCACCCTACGCCCGAAGCCATTGTGGAATCGGCTATGCGCCATATCAAGTTCATCGAGTCCCTCGGCTATTACAACATGATCATTTCGGTAAAAAGCTCCCATGTGCCGACCATGATCCGTTCTTACCGATTGCTGGCTGAACAAACTGATTATCCTTTCCACGTCGGAGTAACCGAAGCAGGAACCAAGATGCAGGGAACGGTGAAGAGCGCGGCTGGCATTGGCACCATTTTGGCGGACGGGTTGGGCGATACCATCCGGGTTTCCCTGACGGCTGATCCGGTGGAAGAAGTCAAAGTCGCGACCCATTTATTACGGGCGCTGGGTTACCGCAAAGAAGGCATCGATATCGTGGCCTGTCCCACCTGTGGGCGCTGCCATGTGGATCTCGAAAAGATGGTCGACCAGGTAGAAACCGCGACACTCACCATGAAAACCCCCATGCGGGTGGCCATTATGGGTTGTGTGGTGAACGGTCTGGGTGAAGGCGCCGAAGCGGATATCGGCATTTGTTCCGAAAAAGGCCACGGAGTTATCATCGAAAAGGGTGAAATTAAAACCCGCCTCAAAGAAGAAGAACTGGTGCCACACTTGATCGGCGAAATTAAAAAGCGCCATGAAGCGATGACCAAAAAGGCCTAAAACCCCTTGCTGAAAATCTTTATTTAGTGAAAATGTGTTACCCAGGGGCGTGAGAATTCACGCCCCTGATTTATTTAAAGGACAATCCCATGCGAGTCTCTAAAGCCCTCATCCCTACGGTTAAAGAAACACCCCAGGAAGCGGAAATTCCCTCTCACAAACTGATGCTGCGCGCGGGTCTGATGCGAAAAGTAGCCGCGGGTTTTTATGAATATCTGCCTTTAGGTCAGAAAGTTATTTTGAAGATTAACCAGATTATCCGCGAGGAAATGGAAAGAGCTGGAGCCCAGGAAGTTCTCATGCCGATTATGACCCCGGCCGAGTTGTGGCAGGAAACAGGTCGCTGGGAAAAATACGGCAAAGAGCTCATGAGGGTGCAGGACCGCCATGAACGCCATTTTGCCTTGGGGCCTACCCACGAAGAAGTCATTACGGACCTGGTTCGTCGGGAACTCAAAAGCTACAAGCAATTGCCCATGAACCTTTTCCAGATCGCCACCAAATTCCGCGATGAAGTTCGTCCCCGTTTTGGGGTTATGCGCAGCCGCGAGTTTTTGATGAAAGACGGCTATTCCTTTGACGTGGATGATGCGGCGGCCGACAAGACCTATTGGATTATGGTGGAAGCCTATAAGCGCATCTTTAAACGTTGCGGCCTGACTTTTTCTCCGGTTGAGGCGGATTCGGGTTTGATTGGCGGAAGTTTTACCCATGAATTCATGGTGTTGGCGGAGACAGGCGAGGCAGCGGTGGCCATGTGTTCGGCCTGCGATTACGCGGCGAATTTGGAAAAGGCTTTGGGAGTGCCCACGCCCCATACGGCGACGACTGTTGGCGGTCCTTTTCAAAAAATCTCAACCCCCGGCAAACATACCGTGGAAGATGTCGGCGCGTTTCTTAAACTGTCTGCCCAGCAATTTATTAAGACGCTGGTTTTTATCGCGGACGGAAAACCCGTGGTGGTGTTGGTGCGGGGTGATCATGATGTCAACGAAGTTAAAGTTCAAAATTATTTGCAAGCCGCTGAGTTGGCCCTGGCCAGCGGTGAAAAAGTTTATGAAGTCACCAAAGCGCCAGTAGGTTTTGCCGGACCGGTGGGATTGACAGGTGTCCGGATTATCGCGGACAAGGCTCTGCAAGGTGGCCACCAATATGTTACCGGCGGTCTGGAAAAGGACATTCATTTAACCAACGTGGAATTTGGCCGGGATTTCGCCGAACCTGAATGGGGCGATTTTCGCAGCGTACTTTCGGGAGATGGTTGTCTCCAGTGCGGAAAAGCGCTCAAAGTGGGCCGGGGAATCGAAGTGGGTCAAACCTTTAAGCTGGGTCTGAAATATTCTCAGCCGATGCATTGTGTTTATCTGGATGAACACGGCAAAGATAAAGAAGCGGTGATGGGTTGTTATGGTATCGGTGTGACCCGCATGGTGGGCGCGACGATTGAACAGCACAATGACGCGGACGGCATTATTTGGCCCATCGCGACCGCGCCTTACCAGGTCCATTTGCTTCTCTTAAATCCCGCGGAGCCTGAAGTGGCAAAAGTTGCGGATAAGTATTACGAAGATTTAAAACAGGCGGGTTATGAAGTTCTTTATGATGACCGGATGGAAGCTTCCGCCGGGTTTAAGTTTAAAGACGCTGACCTTTTGGGTTTTCCCATTTCGGTCCGGGTAGGAGCCAGGGGTTTGAAAGAAGGTTTGATTGAGATTAAACGCCGTCGGGAAAAAGACGTTTACAAAGTTCCCGTGGCCGATGTTCTCGCGAAGGTGAAGGAAGTGGCTGAAGCCGAATGGAAACTCTGCACACCCTAGCTGTCAGAAAGGCCTGTCTTGAAAATCGCTCTGGTTACGGACACCTACTTTCCCCGCATTAATGGGGTAGCAACTTCAACCCAGATTTTTGCCGAAGAATTCGCCAAATTGGGCCATGAAGTTCATATTTATGCTCCCGCGTTTCCCAACTCGATAGACGACAGCGAGAACTTTAAGGTTTACCGATTTCCTTCCATGTATCTCTTTTTTGATCCCGAAGACCGGTTGGGATTGCCTAATAAAGATAAAAAGCTGGTTCAGCAGTTTATCGACAACAAATATGACATTGTCCACACCCAGACTCCCTTTACCATCGGCGGACCGGCGGTGAAGTGGGCCCGAAAAAGCGGCGCTAAAGTAGTACATACCTATCACACACTTTTCGCGGCCTACACCGAGCATTACCTGTGGTTTTTGCCGAAAGCCTTGGGTATTTGGTACGCCGAATCGACCAGCCGGCGCTACTGTAATTCCTGCGATCTTCTCATTACCCCATCGACCGAGATGCAAAACGTTTTAGCGAGTTACCGTGTTCAAAAGCCCATTGAAGTTATTCCCACGGGAATCCGTTTGGAGCGTTTTATCGGTAAGGACGGAAACCGTTTCCGCAAGATGAAGGGTTACCAGCCTGAGGACAAATTGCTTTTGTTCATGGGCCGGGTGGCGGAGGAAAAGAATATCGACTTTCTTCTTAAAGTTGTCGACCGTTTAAAAAACAAAGTTCCTCATCTGAAGTTCTTGATCGCTGGCGAAGGGGCGGCCAAAAAGCGTCTCGAAAAAATGGTGGATGAACTTCAATTGCAGGATGTGGTTCATTTCGCGGGTTACTTAAGCAAGGAAGACTGGCGCGATTGTTACGCGGGGTCTGATCTGTTTGTTTTCGCTTCCGTTACGGAAACACAGGGGTTGGTAGTCACTGAAGCCATGGCCGCCGGAACGCCGGTGGTAGCGGTAGGAGAAATGGGGATTAAGGATGTGATGGCTTCCAACAAGGGCGGTTTGGTGACAAAGCTTGACGAAGATGAATTTACGGACGCCGTTTACCGCATGATGACGGATAAGGCCTTATATGAGCAGAAAAAGTCCGAAACTCTGGCTGAAGCGGACAAATGGTCCTCAACTTCCATGGCTAAACGTATGATCAGTGCTTATGAACAGCTTCTTAAAAGTTAACCGGTTTCTTCTTTTATTTATTCTTTGTGTAAGCGTCTCGCCGCTTTGGGCCGGTCCCGCGGATTGGTCTTTTTTACCCTCCTCTACCGTATTTAAACCTCTCATTGGCGATCCCCGGGAACCTTTAACGGGTGTGATTCCTTATTTGGATCAATTGTGTTATGAGGGTCAGGTGGGCGGAACATTGGAAATGGTCCGTTATAGCCCATCGGATGATACCCAATATGCCTGGGGGTTATTCGCTTCCGCCTACATTTTATTGGGTGAAGATGGCGCGACTTTTCCCATGCTGGACGGAGATTTTTATATTGGCACTTATTTCAGCGGAAGTTTTGGCGATTTTTCGATCCGGTTAGAGGCGCTGCATGAGAGCACTCATTTGGGCGATTCATTTCAAACTATTCAGAACGGTACGCTTCAAAGTTTTCAAACCCCTCTTTTTTACAATCCAACGGTGACTTACACCCGCGAAAATGCCAATGTTACTTTTTCTTTTCAACCCACCGACTCTTTCAGGCTTTACGCCGGAGCCGGGTGTTGGGATCTGCCGTTAATTGAAGGCGTAAGCGATCCAATATTCGCTTCTTTTGGCACGGAAGTTTATTCTCCTTTTTGGTCCATTGATAACAGCGCCATGCGGGGTTACCTGACCGGTTCGCTTCAATGGAAAGGCGACCAGAATGTTTTGGAAACGGAAGTTCAATTGGGTCTGCAGTGGAAAACATCTAAATCTTCTAATCGGGCCATTCGGATGGCGATTCTTTATTACACCGGCGACAGTCAATTTGGACAGTTTTATAACGTGCCCGATTCACATTGGGGCTTAGCCACCTTTTTTGACTTTTAACGGCGGGAAATTGAAATGAAAAAAACACTTATCTTTTTGTTTTGTTTTTTGGAATTAACCCACGCGGCTTTGGCGGACCGCTGGGACTTTTTACCCAATGAACCTTTGTTTAACCCTTTGATCGGCGATTTGCGGGAACCCCAATACGGAATTGTGGCCCGGCCTGATCAGAATAATTTCGACGGCGCCATTGGACAATCGATCGAATTGATTCAATGGCAGTCCAACGAGACAACCAAATGGGCCTGGGGAATTGAAGGAGAGTGTTTTCTACAATTGACTTCAACCGGCGCGGCCACTTATCCGCTGGTGGTCAGCGATTGGTATTTGGGGACTTATTTCAGCGAGAAGTCGGGGAATTTTACCAATCGGCTGGAATATCTGCATGTGAGCTCCCATCTGGGCGATTCTTTAATTTATACGGTTGAAAGAATTATTTATTCCCGTGAAAGTTTACGCCTGACCACATCTTATGATTTTTCAAATAATTTCAGGCTTTACGGCGGACCTTGTTACTGGACGCATTTGTCGCCCGATTCCGGTGATCCCCGCTTGTTTTTCCACGCCGGAGCCGAGATTTACACGGACTATTTTCGTTTATTTTCAGGAACTCATGGCAGGGGTTATTTGACGTATGACGTGAAGGTATTAGGTGAAGCAGGGGGCGTTGTCGATCAGACATTCGAACTGGGGTTACAGTGGCGCTGGAAGAAAGACAGCCATCAATCGATCCGTATGGCCGCGATTTTTTACTCCGGCAATAGTGAGTACGGACAGTTTTATCAGAACCCCGATCAATTTTGGGGATTAGGCATCTTTTTTGATCCGTGAAAATCAAAAACACAACTAAAAAATTTTAAATTAAACTGATTTTATGGTTCTAAATTGGTTGATTTTTTTGGGACCGGTTGTATAGTTCAAAAAGAAGTTCTCAACCCTTTACCCTTTCCCACAAAATCGTTTTTGGAGGCAGGATGACACCCGTTAGCAGTCCGTCGTCTCTAGAGACAGAAGAATCCGCCTCTCCCTTTTTCCAACTGTTGCAGCAAATTCCGCTCGAATGTTATGAAAAAGAGCGGTTCATGGAATCTGAAATTCTGGGGGTCCAGATTTATCCCGAAAAGGGTTTCCTGGTGCTCCGTCTCAAGATGCAAACGCCGGTCACCGCCGCCTGTTATGCGAATGTTTCTGGTTATTTAAAAGAAAATCTACCGGGCTTGAATCGCGTTGTTTTGGATGTGCATTACGCGCCATCGGTGATTACCCCGTCGGATTATCTTTCGGTTCACGAAAAAGATTTTATTTTTTGCCTCATGGAAGAAGCGGATATCGCCGAAGGCTGGTTTTCCCACTATAAGTTCGAGATAACTGGCGCCGATCTGATTCTCCAAGTGCCTCATGAATTAGCCCGCCAACAGTTAGAGCGCCGCGACTGCGAAAAATTTACCCGCGAGGTTTTAAAAGCCCGCTGCGGTGTTGAACTGCAAGTGAAGCTCGACATTAACGCAGCGGTTATGCCCGAACTGGCGACTGTGGCGGAAGAAAAACCCGCGAGTTTTAACAGCGCGCCTAAAACCGTGCCCAACATTGTTATTTTAGGACGCCCTATCGCGGCGGATGCACAGACCATGAATGTGACCGATGAGGCCAATGGTTATGTGGCCGAGGGCGAAATTATCATGTACGAGCAATTTCAAACGCGCAGCGGACGGCATTTGGTCAAGATGACAATTACGGACTATAGCGACTCTCTGGATATCCGCTTTTTCCACGAGAATGACGGCAAGTTTAAAGGCGGATTAAAAGAAAAAGATTGGGTCAAAGTACGGGGGGATCTTCGGTTTGATAAGTATCAAGCCGATGAGCTGACTTTGGCGGCCAAAGATATTCTGAAGATCACGCCGCCGGTTGGGCGTATGGATACGGCGACCGAAAAAAGGGTGGAGCTTCATTGCCACACGCAAATGAGCCGTATGGATGGACTTTCAAAAATCGAGGCTCTTATTGAAAGAGCCGCCAAGTGGGGACACCCGGCTATCGCCATTACGGATCATGGTGTGGTGCAAGCCTATCCGGACGCCAAGCGGGCCGCTCAAAAACACGGCATTAAGCTGATTTTGGGTATCGAAGGGTATCTGGTGGATGAGTTTAAACGCGAGCGCGGGATGGAAATTTATCACATCATTCTTCTGGTTAAAAACAAGGTAGGTCTTAAAAACCTTTACAAACTAGTGTCCGAAAGCCACATGAAATATTTCTATAAACGGCCGCTGATTCCCAAGGCTTTGTTAGAACAATATCGCGAAGGACTTGTTATCGGTTCAGCCTGCGAACAGGGCGAAATTTGGCAGCATTTGCTTCACAAAACCAAGCCTATCGAAGAAGTGGCAAAATTTTATGATTATATAGAAATTCAACCCTGTGCCAATAACGAATTCATGATCTCTGATGGCACCGTAAAGGATATGGAAGAACTTCAAAGTCTGACGAAAACCATTTATGATACCGGCAAAAAATTAGGCAAGATGGTGGTGGCCACGGGCGATTCGCATTTTATCGAACCTCATGACGGGGTTTACCGCAAAATTTTACAGTCCGGCATGGGTTATGGTTTGGAAAGACAAGCGCCGCTTTATTTTAAAACCACCGATGAGCTTAAAGAAGACTTCAGTTATTTTGATCCCGAAATCGCGCATGAATTAGTCGTCACCAATCCTCAAAAAGTCGCGGCGATGATTGAGGACGTAGAACCTTTACCAACTCAAACTTTGTCCCCTAGTTGGGAAGGCGCGGAAGACCTGCTTCGCAAAACGGCCACCGACAGAGCTTACGCTCTCTATGGCAATCCTTTGCCGAATTTTATTGAAAAGCGCTTAAATAAAGAACTCGACGCTATTATTAATAATAAATTCGCGACCCTCTATGTGATCGCCATGAAGCTGGTCAATAAATCTCTTTCCGATGGCTACATTGTGGGAAGCCGCGGATCAGTGGGTAGTTCCTTTGTGGCTTTCTTAAGCGGTATTACGGAAGTCAATCCGCTGCCCCCTCATTGGCGCTGCGAGACCGATCTTTATCACGAGTTTCCTGAAAACCCATCCTCAACCGCAGGTGTGGACTTGCCCTCGAAAAATTGCGTTAAGTGCGGCAAAGAAATGGTACGGGACGGATTCAATATCGCTTTCGAAGTCTTCATGGGGTTCAAGGGCGACAAGATGCCCGATATTGATTTGAATTTTTCCGGCGAGTACCAGCATCACGCTCATAAATATGTGGAAGAGCTTTTCGGGAAAGAGCATTGCTTCCGCGCGGGAACCATTTCGGCGGTCCAAGACCGAATCGCTTTTGGATTCGTTAAAAAATATGTTGAAGAAACAGGTAAAAAAACAAGCAATGCCGAATTAAACCGTCTGGTAAAGGGTTGTTCGGGTGTTTCGAAAACCACGGGGCAGCATCCCGGTGGAATTGTTATTCTCCCGAAGGAAATGGAAATTACGGATGTCTGTCCCGTGCAGCATCCGGCGGATAATAAAGACGGCGCGATTGTTACCACCCATTTTGACTACGCCAGCATGCATGACTGCCTGGTGAAGCTTGATATTCTGGGTCATGACAATCCGACCAGCTTAAAACGTCTCGAGAACATGACGGGTGTGAACCCCGTGGCCATTCTTTTGAACGATGAAAAAACGATGAGTCTTTTTTCCAATACCAGCACGCTCAATTTAAAAGTGAAGATCGACAAAGATCTGGGAACACTGGGTGTGCCTGAGTTTGGAACCAATTTCGCGATGGATATGTTAAGAGACACCAAGCCGACGAAGTTTGAACATTTGGTCCGTTTGTCAGGTTTAGCGCATGGAACCGATGTTTGGTTGGGCAACGCGCAGGAATTGATTAAAAAGGGAACGGCTACCATTTCCACGGTTGTTTCCACCCGAGACGATATGTTGAATGACCTCAGGGGCCGGGGGATGGATGAAGCTCTTGCTTTTAAAATTATGGAAGATGTCCGAAAGGGTAAGGGGCTTAAACCCGAATACGAGCAGGCCATGAAAGAAGTCAAAACGCCTTCCTGGTATATCGAGAGCTGCCGGAAGATTAAATATATTTTCCCCAAGGCCCACGCGGTGGCCTACTGCATCATGAGTTTCCGCATCGCTTATTTTAAAGTGCATCATCCTTTAGCTTTTTACGCCGATTACTTTACGAACAAGGCTTTCGGTTTTGACGCTATTGTGGCTTGCGGTGGCTTAGGCCGTACCAAAGACCGCATTAAACTGATCCGTTCATTAGAAAAACCCAGCAACAAAGAATTGGATGAGGCCGCCATATTGGAAGTGGTAGAAGAAGTTTACGCGAGGGGATTTAACTTTTTGCCGGTGGATATTTATAAATCGGATGACGCGCTGTTTCTCATCGAGGACGACAAAGAAGAGAAAAAGCTCCGTCCGCCACTCATTGGCCTGCCGGGGTTAGGTGAAACAGCCGCCGCCGCGATTAAAGAAGATCGTAAAAAGGGTCTTTACACTTCCATTGAAGACATTGTGGAACGTTGTGGAGTGAATAAAAACGTTGTTGAAATCCTTAAAGATCACGGCTGTTTAAAAGATCTTCCGGATTCAAAGCAAGTTTCACTTTTTTAACTTCTAAGCGTTAAAATCCTTTATTTTCAGCGGTTCTGAGAGCCTTTCTCTTGCCTTCAATGGAGCTTTCTGATAAAACATTGTCGAATTTAAGGCAGTCCCAAAAAGTGGGCCCTTCACGGCCTGCTTTTTTTTTCCCCTGTTTTAGCCGGTGAACCAAGTTTTGCAGCATTTACAGCGGCCGGAAGGCCGTTTGTCGTTTGTGGGATAACTGGAATCGTGAGTGTTATGAACGAACCAAAAGTTGATCAGCTTCGGCAACTCGCCGAGGCAGTGGTGAAGGATAACTTTTTAGAGCTTTTTGATTTAGTAGTTCGTCCCCAGGGTAAAAGATTGATGGTATCGGTGGCTATCGACAAGAAGATTGGCAAGATCACTGTTGAAGAATGCGCCAAAGTCAGCCTGGAACTGGAAAAACGGCTGGATGAATTGGATGTAATTGGGCCTTCGTATCTTTTAGAAGTGTCCTCACCCGGGATGGACAGGGTTTTAAGACATTTAGAGGATTGCCGAAGGTTTCAAGGGCGTTTGGCCCAGTTTGTTTTCGTCGAACCGGTAGAGGGGCTAACGACCTTTCAGGGCCGCTTGGGCGAAGTCAAAGAAGAAACGGTTGAGGTGATGGAAGGTAAGAGAACTGTTTGGGTTCCTTTTAAAGCAGTTAAACGAGCCCATTTGTTGGTTGAGATGAAAGCATTTTAGGTAACCCCTTGATCCCGTTGGGATCTTCGGGGCGACAAGCGACAAAAAAATCGCTTGTCCGTCAACACGGACGTGGAGAAGACACATGAGCAACGAATTAGCATTGGTGATGAGCCAGCTGGAACATACAAAACGCATCGATAAGAAAAAACTGATCGAGGCTATCCAAGCCGCTTTGTCGTCGGCCGCCAAGAAAGTCTACGGTGCCGGCCAGGAAGTGGATGTGGAATTTGACGAGATCAATTACGAGTTCCGCGCTTTTTATTTAAAAGAAGTTGTCGATCAAGTTACGGACAACAGCACTCAAATTACGTTAGCCAAAGCCCGCGAACTGGATCCGGAAGTTGAATTGGGCGGGGTGCTAAAGGTCCGCATTCCGAACGAACAGTTCGGCCGTATCGCCGCGCAAACCGCCAAGCAAGTCATCGTCCAGAGGGTTCAGGATGCTGAACGCCAGAGTGTGTTTGACCAGTTCAAAGAAAAAGAAGGCGATCTTATTACGGGCAGCATTCTGCGCTACGAAGGCCGCAATGTCATTGTGTCCCTGGGCGACGCGGAAGCTTTGATGCCGGCGAAAGAACAGGTTCCCCGCGAACACTACACCACGGGCGACCGAATGAAACTTTTGGTTTTGGAAGTTCGTAAAACCCTAAAAGGCCCCGCCATTATTGTCAGCCGAGCCCATCCGGGCCTGGTGCGTAAATTATTCGAATTGGAAGTCCCTGAAATTTATGACGGCGCCGTGAAAATTGAAAATGTGGCCCGTGAAGCCGGAGCCCGCACCAAGATTGCCGTGCGTTCCACGGGAGACGACCGCATTGATGCGGTGGGAGCCTGTGTGGGCGTGAAGGGTATTCGCGTTCAGAACATTGTGGATGAAATCCACGGCGAAAAAGTTGACATTGTCCGCTGGGATGAGGATCCGCACAATTATTTGTCGAACGCTTTGTCTCCCGCGAAAATCGCGCGCATTGTTTTTCACCCCGAAGTTCCTTCGGCGGAAGTTATTGTGCCCAACGATCAACTGTCGCTGGCCATCGGTAAAAAAGGCCAAAACGCCCGCCTGGCAGCCCGTTTAACCGGCATCAAGATTGATATTAAAAACGAGGAACAATATACCCAGGAAGAAAGGGCCCGTATGGACGCCCACTTTCAGGTTGTGACGGGTGAAGAGCAGCAGGGTTCGGTTGCGGCGCCTTCCGCTGAGGCTATTTTCAAAACCGATGAAGAAAAGGCGGCCGCTCCGCCCGACGAAATTGACGAGGGCGCGGTAACGGGCGATGTACCCGTGGCTGTCGAAATTGCCAAAGATGAGGCCGGGTTACCGTCGATACCGGCTGCGGCGGAAGTACCAGTTGAAAGCACCGAAGGCGAGGAAAATTAATACTTTATGAATAAACGCTTATTTGAATTTGCCAAAGAATTGAATCTTCCCAGTAAAGATATTTTGGAACGCTGTAAAAAACTGGGGTTTGTAGTCCCAAGCCAGCTCACGCTGGTGGATGACAAGATACAAGCTGAAATACGAAAAGATCTGGGTTTGGCTGATCTGGTTGCCATCGCGCCGGCAGAAATTGCGCCTGCCCCAGCCCCGTCCGCTCCAGCCAAAAGTTTTCCAGGCACGACAACTTCCACTCCTTCTAAAATGGGTTCAGTCCGTCCTACCATGAAGTCTTTCGCTCAACCCGCCACCACCGCGACCGCCACTTACCCGGCGCCTAAAACAATAGCACCCCGAAAAGTTCCGGCAGGCGCCAGGCCGCCGATGCCTTCAAAATTGGGCGGACATGGCATGGCCGCCAACCGCCGAAAAAACGCCGCTGCGGCGCCAGCTAAACCTGAATTGACCGTTGAGGAAAAACTCAAAGCGCTGGAAGGCAACACCGATGGTTCAGGCGAACCAAAAATTCTGACAAAAATTAAAATCAGCGAAGGGATTACGGTCGCGGAATTGGCCCAAAAGCTCAATGTGAAGCCCGGAGTGTTAATTAAAGAAATGTTTGATTTGAAAATTTTGGCGACTATTAACCAACGCCTCGATATGACAGTGGCCGAAACGCTGGCGGGCGCCCATGACGCTGAAGTAGAAGTGGTGCCTTTGTTTGGTTCTGAAATTTTGGAAGAAGAGGTGGATGATCCAAAAACACTGATTTCTCGGCCGCCGGTGGTGACCATCATGGGTCATGTTGACCATGGCAAAACTCTTTTACTGGACGCCATTCGTAAAACAAAGGTTGCCGAAGGTGAAGCGGGCGGCATTACCCAGCATATCGGCGCTTATCAAGTTCAACACGCGAAGGGGCTCATTACTTTTCTGGATACCCCGGGTCACGAAGCATTTACCCTGATGCGCGCTCGCGGAGCGAAAGCTACCGACATCGTTATCCTGGTGGTGGCCGCCGACGACGGAGTCATGCCTCAGACCTTAGAAGCGATTGATCACGCTAAAGAAGCCAAAGTACCGATCATTGTGGCGATCAATAAAATTGACAAACCTGAAGCCAATCCGGACAGGGTGAAAACTCAGGTTGCGGAAAGAGGACTGGTGCCCGAAGAATGGGGCGGCCAAACCATCTTTGTGGAAGTATCCGCGAAGAAACGTTTAAACCTAGAAAAACTTTTAGAAATGATTCTTTTACAGGCCGAAATTTTAGAACTTAAAGCCAACCCGAACCGCACACCTAAGGGAGTTGTTCTCGAAGCGCGGCTGGATAAGGGCCGTGGTACAGTTGCGACCTTGCTGGTTGAAAAGGGAACTTTGAAAATAGGGGACAATCTTTTAGCGGGCAGTACTTACGGCCGCGTGAAAGCCATGCATGACGATTTGGGTCATTTGGTTAAGACCGCTGGGCCAGCCACACCGGTTGAAGTCCTCGGGTTAAACGCCGTACCTCAGGCCGGAGACGTATTTTATGTGGTGGAAGACGCGAAGATAGCCCGTGAAATCTCGACCCGCCGTACCGAAGCCCAAAAAGACAACCGCTTGATCGGCGCGATGAAACACATCACGCTGGATAATCTTTTTGAACAAATCAAAGAAGGTCAAATTAAAGAACTTAAAGTTATTGTGAAGGGTGACGTTCAAGGATCCGTAGAAGCTTTGCGTCAATCTTTGGAAAAGCTTTCGACCGAAAAGGTTGTTCTGCGTGTCATTCACAGCGCCACGGGTAATATCGTCAATTCGGATATTCTTTTGGCTTCCGCTTCTAATGCCATTGTGGTCGGTTTTAACGTGAAGCTCGACTCTAACGGTAAAGCTACTGCCGAAAAAGAAGATGTGGATGTGCGTGTTTATAAGATTATCTATGATGCCGTGGAAGACGTTCGCAAGGCGATGGAAGGTTTGCTGGAGCCGGTTTACCGTCAATTGGTTATCGGTAAAGCGGAAGTCCGCCAGCTCTTTAGCACGCCTAAAGGAACCATTGCTGGTTCCATGGTATTGTCCGGCAAGCTCACCAGCAAATCCAAGGTCAAGGTTTACCGCAACAATGAAGTTCTTTACGAAGGTCCTTTGACGTCTCTTCGCCGCTTTAAAGACGACGTTAAAGAAGTCGCGACGAATTATGAGTGCGGTATCGGAGTGGACGGTTTTGCGGACCTCCAGGTGGGTGACCAAATAGAAGCCTACATCATGGAAGCGGTCGCTCAAAAGCTGGTTGACTAAGAGGTAGAGGGTCTTATGAGTTTCAAACGGGCTGATCGGGTGGCTGAAGCGATTAAACGCGAGGTCAGTATTTTACTGATCCAGGGCCTTAAAGACCCCGGCATTCACTTTGTGACCGTAACACTGGTCGATGTGGCGGAAGATTTACGCAACGCTAATATCTATGTCTCCATTATGGGAGACGAGGAAGCCCGGCAAGAATCTCTTAAAGGTTTAGAGCGAGCGAGAGGATTTGTGCGCAAATCCCTCGGCGCCAGTCTTCAGCTTCGTTATACCCCCGACATTCATTTCAGTCTGGACGACTCCTTGGATAATTCTCTTAAAATCCGTAACATTCTCAATCAGCTCAAATCTGAGGAAAAACCGAAAAATGAAGACTAAGGTTTTGAAGAACCCCCAACCTGTCTCAAACCGAATGGAAGACGTTGCCCGCCTGATCCGCTCCAAAAAAACTTTTGTTTTGACGACCCATGTGAATCCTGATGGAGACGGCTTGGGCGCTCAATCGGCCTTATATGTGGCGCTCAAACGGCTGGGTAAAAAAGTTCACATAGTGAACCATGATCCCCTGCCTCCCCGTTACTTCTTTTTACCTTTCGCGGACTCTTACCGGCAATCAGACAAAATTCCAGCCCACGATGTCTGTGTGGTGATGGACGCCGGGGATTTTACAAGGATCAGGGAAGGGGTCCGGCGTGAAGAATTCAAGATTCTGGTCAATATCGACCATCATTATTCGAATAACTATTACGGTGATTACAATCTGGTTATGCCAAAAGTCGCGGCGACGGGAGAAGTGGTCTACCGCTTGATTCAGCAACTGAAGGTTAAAATCGACAAACCCATCACGGAAAGCATTTATGTTTCGCTGGTCACCGATACGGGCGGTTTTCGCAATTCCAACACAACCCCGGAT